>Ga0160472_100158_pt1 | contig 95302 bp, 83 predicted proteins | sample HID1973M_E11MG_FD_108267 | JGI IMG/M metagenome (GOLD analysis project Ga0160472, IMG submission 108267) | Enriched mosquito-associated microbial communities from UW Madison campus, WI, USA - HID1973M_E11 MG | ecosystem: Host-associated > Arthropoda: Insects > Digestive system > Unclassified ... | reverse complement strand
GTCGGGGCCGTTGGTGATCCACATCTTGGTGCCGTTCAGGACGTAGTGGTCGCCCTTGAAATCGGCGCGCAGCTTCATGCTGACCACGTCCGAGCCGGCGTTCGGCTCGCTCATCGCCAGCGCGCCGATCCATTCGCCCGAGACCAGTTTGGGCAGGTACTTCGCCTTCTGCGAGGGGCTGCCGTTGCGGTGGATCTGGTTCACGCACAGGTTGGAGTGCGCGCCGTACGACAGGCCGACCGACGCCGATGCCCGGCTGATTTCCTCCATGGCGATCATGTGGGCCAGGTAGCCCATGTTGGCGCCGCCGTATTCCTCCGACACCGTGATGCCCAGCACGCCGAGGTCGCCCATCTTCTTCCAGGCGTCCATGGGGAACTGGTCGGTGCGGTCGATCTCGGCGGCACGCGGGGCGAGTTCGGCCTGCGCCCAGCCGCGCACGGAATCGCGCAGCATCTCGATGTCCTCGCCGAGGTCGAATTTGAGTCCGGGCAACGTAGTCATGTGAGTGTTCTCTCGGTAATCGAATAGGGGGAATCAGGCGGTCCGGGCCGGGCTCAGGCTCAGTTCCTGCACCATCTGGTCGCGCATCACGAACTTCTGCACCTTGCCGGTCACGGTCATCGGCATCTCGTCGACGAAGCGGATGTAGCGCGGGATCTTGTAGTGCGCGATCTGGTCGCGGCAGAACGCGCGGATCTCGTCCTCGGTGGCGCTCGCGCCCGGCTTGAGCACGATCCACGCGCACACTTCCTCGCCATACTTCGGGTCGGGCACGCCGAATACCTGCACGGCCTGGACCTTCGGATGGCGGAACAGGAATTCCTCGATCTCGCGCGGATAGATGTTCTCGCCGCCGCGGATCAGCATGTCCTTCACGCGGCCGACGATGTTGCAGTAGCCCTGCTCGTCGATGGTCGCGAGGTCGCCGGTGTGCATCCAGCCGTCGCGGATGGCTTCGGCGGTGCGGGCCTCGTCGTCCCAGTAGCCGAGCATGACCGAGTAGCCGCGCGTACACAGCTCGCCTGTCTCGCCGACCGGCACGGTGGCGTCGGTGGCATCGACGATCCTGACTTCGAGGTGCGGCTGGATGCGGCCGACGGTGGTGGTGCGCTTGTCCAGCGGATCGGTGGTGCTGCTCTGGAACGAGACCGGGCTGGTCTCGGTCATGCCGTAGGCGATGGTCACCTCGGACATGTGCATCTGCGACACCACGCGCTTCATCGTCTCGATCGGGCACGGCGACCCGGCCATGATGCCGGTACGCAGCGACGAGAAGTCGTAGTCGCCGAAGCGCGGGTGGTCGAGCTGGGCGATGAACATGGTCGGCACGCCGTGCAGGGCGGTGCAGCGCTCTTCGCTCACTGCCTGCATGGTCGCTTCCGGCTCGAAGGCCTCGCCGGGGAATACCATCGCGGCGCCGGTGGAAACGCAGGCCAGCACCGCCAGCACCATGCCGAAACAGTGGTAGAACGGCACCGGCACGCAGAGCTTGTCCTGCTCGGACAGGCGCATCGCCATGGCAATGAAGCGCCCGTTGTTGACGATATTGCGATGCGTCAGCGTGGCGCCCTTGGGTGCGCCGGTGGTGCCGCTGGTGAACTGGACGTTGATCGGGTCATGCCGGTCGAGTTGCGCCGTGATGGCGTCCAGTGTCTCGCGCGGCACGCCTGCGCCCTTCGCCACGACGTCCGCGTAACGGATCATGCCGGGCGTTTGCGCATCGCCCATGCGGATGACCCAGCGCAGCGCCGGCAGCCGCGCCGCCTGCAGGGCGCCCGGCTCGCTCGTCGCGAGTTCCGGCGCCAGCGCCTGCAGCATCTCCAGGTAGCGCGAGGTCTTGAAGGCCTCGGCCGCCACGATCGCCTTGACGCCGACCTTGTTGAGGGCGTACTCGAGTTCGGACAGCCGGTAGGCCGGATTGATGTTCACGAGCACGAGGCCCAGCCGCGCCGTGGCGAACTGCGTCACCAGCCATTCCACGCGGTTGGGAGACCAGATGCCGACGCGGTCGCCCCTGACCAGCCCCAGGGCGTGCAGGCCCGACGCCAGCGCGTCGATGGCACCGGCAAATTCCCGCCAGTTCCAGCGCACGCCCTGCTCGCGGAACACCACCGCCTCGCGTTCCGGGAAGCTGGCCACCGTCTGCGCCAGCAGCGCCGGCACGGTCTGCTCGGACAGCGGGATGGTGGTATCGCCGCGCACATGCGACATCCCGCCGATCGGCAGGCTGGTGGGAAGTGACTCGCCCTGCATCGTCATGCTCGTCTCCAAAGCTTGATAGATTTCGCGTTTCGGTCTTTTATGAGTATCACTCAATTTTGAGGGATACTGCGCGACTCTTGGCTGATTTCTAGGGTTTACGCGCACTGCCTGCCCGATTCCGCGGTGGTCTTGCCTGCGCCCTCCGCGGAAGGTGGCTATCGTTCGAACGAAAAGGTATACGCCAGCGAGGCAAAATTCAAGCTATATTTGAGCGATACTCACATTGCCCGTGAATACGGGCACGATGCGGTCCCCGCGCCCTATAATCCTCGCGTTTGCGCAACCCGGCCCAAGACAGATGGAAGACACCACCACGCCCCGCCGCGTGCCCGCGGGCGCCAAGGCGGAACAACGCATCCGCGACATCCTGCGCGTCAGCCGCGAGGTGTTCGCCGAGCTGGGCTACGAGCGCACCACGACCACCGAGATCGCCCAGCGCCTCGGCATCTCCGAAGGCACGGTGTTCACCTACTTCCACAGCAAGCGCGAGCTTTGCGTACGGGTGATCGAGGGCTGGTACGACGAGATCATCGATACCTTCGAGCAGGGCATGCCCCACGGCCAGGGCACCAGGGTGCAGCTGGAGTTCTATGTGAGGACGCACTTGCGCCTGTTCCTGATCCAGGGGACGGGGCTGTGCGCGCTGGTGCTGTCCGAAGGCCGGGCCAAGGGGCCAGGCCTTGGCGACGTCTTCGTGCCGCTGCAACGCCGCTATACCGCGCCGCTGATGGACCTGCTGGCCCGCGGCAGGCAAAGCGGCGAGATCCGCGACGACCTGCCGCTGAGCCTGCTGCGCTCGGCCATCCTCGGGCCGATGGAGCACATCCTGTGGGACGCCATCGCGCGCGAGCGGGAAGTCGATATCGAGAAGACCGCGCGGGACATGGTCGCCCTGCTGTGGCCGGCCCTGCTGCCGGTGAATCTCGAGATGGAAAAGCTGCGGGCCTTCCATGGGGAAGTGGGCGCGGCGCTGAGGAAGGCCGGCGGCGCCTGACACCTGCCGGTGGGGCACGTGCCGCCCATTGGCGCGATGGCGGCGGATCACTTGCGTGCGAAACGCCCGACCCGCCGCAACCGGAACGAAGCAGGCGCGTCGCCTACCCTTGCTTGCCCGCTCCCTTCATCAGGTTCTTCGCCTCCTCGATATTCTGCTCGGCGCGCTTGGTAATCACGGCCAGCGCTTCGGCTTGCGATTTCTGCGCCATCTCCGCCAGTTCGCGCATGTTGTTGAACACCGTCTGCAGGCCGTTCTGCACGAACTCGCCCTGTTTGGCCATGGCCTCGGCCGGATTGCCGCCTGTGGTCATCTTCTGGGCCGCGGACTGGATTTCCTGCATGGCCTTGCTCAGGATCTCCGTCTGCTTCTGCACGAGGGCCTGCATCCCTTCGTAGGCCACCTTGTTGGCCTCCGTGATGGCGTCGATGTCCTTGCGCCGCGCTTCGATCACCGACGTCATGTCGACGCCGGGGAGTTTGTACTGTTCGAGCAACTTGGTGAAATCGGTGAACGGATTGGTCGGGTTCGCCATGACGCATCTCCTCGCGTGGGGGTAGGGGAAGCAGAAACGTGCCCGCGCCGGATGACCGGGGGTGCTGTCATATCGTTGCGCGGCAGCTTGAGTGTAGTCCCTGCCGCACGGCATCTGAGGACGAATGCGGCAGCCATGGCTGCCGGGGCGGCAGGACTCGCGGCGCAACTCAGCGCGCGCCGAACCAGTCCGCAGTCATGCCTCCCGCGGGCGCCACGGCACCCGCCAGTGCCAGCGTGGCCTCGTGCAGGAAGCTGTCATCGGGATTTCGCCGGCAACTGAAGCCGCAGTCGCGCAGGATCGCCAGCATGCGGCGGTTTTCGCTGAGCACGTCGCCGCGCATGACCTTCAGGCCGGCCGCACGCGCCAGTTGCAGCAGCCTGGCGATCAGCCGGCGGCCCACGCCCTGGCCCTGCCACGCGTCCGACACCACGACGGCGAACTCGGCGGTATGGTCGTCGATCACCACGTACTGGCCATTTGCCACCACCGCCAGCCCCTCGCCGTCGTCGCGCGGCGCGGTCACCACCAGGGCCACGCCGCCGGGGCCGGGCGTCACCATGCCATCCATGGAGTCATTGGCAATGGGCCCGCCCGTCAGGAAACGGAAGTAGCGGCTCTCCTTCGACAGGCAGGCCACCAGTTCGCGAACCGCCATGCCATCGTCCGCCTGCGCGGCACGCAAGGTCAGGTGCGCCCCGCGTCGCCCGGTCCAGCTTTCTTCACGCATCACAGCACCCCTGACTACAGCCAACGTAGCCAGAGTATAGGCAAGGAGCTGGCTTTTGCAAATGAAGTCAGAGTGCTATGCTCGACGCATCATGAAAGCCACCGCTTCCGACCTGCGTCAGTGCTCGATCGCCGCCACCCTTTCGCTGATCGGCGAAAAGTGGACGATCCTGATCCTGCGCGACATCTTCCAGGGCGTGACCCGTTTCGACGATTTCCTGCAGCGGCTGGAGTGCTCGCCGGCCGTCCTGTCGGCGCGGCTGAAGACGCTGACCGAAGCCGGCCTGCTGCGTCGGGTCCGGTACAAGGACCCCGGCGAACGCGAGCGTTTCGCATACCGCCCGACCCGCGCCGCCGTGGAGTTGCTGCCGGTGCTGGTCGGCCTGATGCAGTGGGGCGACAGCCACCTTACGCCGGGCGGCGCAGGACCCGTGGAGATCCGTTCGCGGGTGAATGCCCAACGTGTCAGCGCCGCGCTGGTCGACGAAGACGGCAAGCCGGTCTCGCCGTCGGACATGACGGTGGTGCCGCTATCCCCGCATTCGGACGACGATCACCCCCGTCACTGTTGACACCGATTCCCCGGGGTTGTTGAGGCAGTCAACCCCGGTCACCGTCAGGCCGCAGCCCGGCGCGCGCCGCCGCGATACTGCGCCAGCAATGCTTCCCGCCGCGCCGCGGCACCCTGCATGTTCGCTTCCTTCACGTGGCCGTAGCCGCGGATCTCGTCGGGCAATCCGGCCAGTGCGATGGCGGTATCGAGGTTGTCCGCGCCAAGCGAACCGGCGAACTCGTCGAGCATGGCCAGGTAGTCGGCGACCAGCGCCCGCTCGGCGCGGCGCTCCGCGGTCTTGCCGAATACGTCGAGCGCGGTGCCGCGCAGTCCCTTCAGGCGCGCCAGCAGGCGGAAAGCCAGCATGGTGCGCGGGCCGAAGCGGCGCTTCTGCAGGTGGCCCTTCTCGTCCGGCTTGGCCATCAGCGGCGGCGCCAGCCAGAAGTTGAGCTGGTAATCGCGCCCCGGCTCGCCTTCGAACTGCGCGCGCAGCTTGTCGAGGAAGGCAGGGTCGGTGTAGAGGCGCGCGACTTCGTACTCGTCCTTGTAGGCCATCAGCTTGGCGAGGTTTCGCGCCACGGCCTCCGTCAGCGGCAGGGCGCGGCTGGTGCCGAGCTTCTGCTCGGCGGCACGCACGCGGTCGACCGCGTCGCGGTAGCGGGCCGCATAGGCGCCGTCCTGGTAGGCCGTCAGCATGGCTTCGCGCTTGCGGATCAGGCTGTCGAGCGTCTGCGGCATGGCCACCACCTGGGCGCGCGGCGCGGAGGGCAGCTGGGACTTGACCATCGCCTCGCCGTGATGGGCAAGATAGCGCCCCCATTCGAAGGCCATCAGGTTCTTCTCGACCGACACGCCATTGAGCTCGATGGCCCGCACGAGGCTGTCGCGCAGCAGCGGAATCCAGCCCTTCTGCCAGGCAAAGCCGAGCAGCAGCGGGTTGGAGTAGATGGCATCGGCCAGCAGGGTGACCGCCCACGCGCTGGCGTCGATGAAGGCGCAGGCGTCGCCCACGCTGGCGCGCAGGTCCTGTTCCGCGCTGGCGCCGGGGAACTTCCACCGGGGGTTCTTGATGAAGTCGGCGGTCGGCGTGTTGGCGCTGTTGACCACCGCCGCGGTCACGCCGTGCCGGGTCTTCGACAGCACTTCGGCCGAGGCCGAGACGATGGCGTCGCCGCCGATCACGAGGCGCGCTTCGCCGGTTGCGATGCGGGTGGCGTGCAGCTCGGCCGGAGACGGCGCGATCTGCACGTGGCTGATCACCGCCCCGCCCTTCTGCGCCAGGCCGGCCATGTCGAGCACGGTCACGCCCTTTCGCTCCAGGTGCGCGGCCATGCCCAGCAGGCCGCCGATCGTCACCACGCCGGTGCCGCCCACGCCGGTCACCAGCACACCGTAGGGGCGCGACAGGGCCGGCAGCAGCGGCAGCGGGAGTGCCGCGAAATCGGCGCCCGCGCCCTTGCCGCCCGCGGCCGCCGGCTTGCGCACCTGCGCGCCCTCGGCGGTCACGAAGCTCGGGCAGAAGCCGTTGACGCAGGAGAAGTCCTTGTTGCAGGACGACTGGTTGATCCGGCGCTTGGTGCCAAGCTCCGTTTCCAGCGGCTCCACGGAGAGGCAGTTGGACTTGACCGAGCAGTCGCCGCAACCCTCGCACACCGCATCGTTGATGAAGGCGCGCCGGGCCGGGTCCGGATAGGTGCCGCGCTTGCGGCGGCGGCGCTTCTCGGTCGCGCAGGTCTGGTCGTAGATCAGGATGGTCACGCCCGCCGTCTCGCGCAGCTCGAGCTGGACGGCGTCGAGCCGGTCACGATGGAACACCGTCACGCCAGCAGGCAGCAGGCTGGCATCGGCGTACTTCTCCGGCTCGTCGGTGACGATCACGAGCTTCGCCGCGCCCTCGGCCAGCACCTGATGGGCAATCTGCGGCACGGTCAGCACGCCGTCGAAGGGCTGGCCGCCGGTCATGGCCACGGCGTCGTTGAAGAGGATCTTGTAGGTGATGTTGGCCTTCGCCGCAATCGACGCGCGGATCGCCAGCAGGCCCGAATGGAAATACGTGCCGTCGCCGAGATTGGCGAACACGTGCTTGTCATTGGTGAAGTGCATCTGGCCGGTCCACGCCACGCCCTCGCCGCCCATCTGGCTGAAGGTGTCGGTATTGCGGTCCATCCACAGGGTCATGTAATGGCAGCCGATACCGGCCAGCGCGCGCGAGCCTTCCGGTACGCGGGTGGACGTGTTGTGCGGGCAGCCCGAGCAGAACCACGGCTTGCGTTCCACCGCGATGCGCGGCTGCGCCGCTTCGCGTTCCTTGGCCTCGATCAGCGCCACGCGCGCGGCGATGCGGGCCCGGACTTCGGCGGGGAGATCGAAGTGCTCCAGCCGGCGGGCGATGGCCTTGGCGATCAGTGCCGGCGACAGCTCGTAGTGCGCGGGCAGCAGCCAGTTGCCGCGCGGCACCGACCATTCGCCGCCGTCGTTGCCGCGCTGGTCGAACTTGCCGAAGACCTTGGGCCGCACGTCCTCGCGCCAGTTGTACAGCTCTTCCTTGAGCGCGTATTCGAGGATCTGGCGCTTTTCCTCGACCACCAGGATCTCTTCCAGCCCGGTGGCGAACTCGCGCGCGCCGTGCGCCTCGAGCGGCCACACGCAACCCACCTTGTAGACGCGGATGCCGATCTGCCGGCAGGTCTCGTCGTCGAGGCCGAGGTCGGCCAGCGCCTGCCGCACATCGAGATAGGCCTTGCCGGCGGTCATGATGCCGAAGCGCGCATTGGGCGAGTCGAGCACGACGCGATTGAGCCGGTTGGCCCGCACGTAGGCCAGCGCGGCATACCACTTGTGATCGAGCAGCCGCGCTTCCTGCTGCAGCGGCGTATCCGGCCAGCGGATATTGAGGCCGCCCTCCGGCACGACGAAGTCATCCGGCAGCACGACCTGCACGCGGTCCGGGTCGATGTCGACCGAGGCGGTCGACTCCACCACGTCGGTCACGCACTTCATCGACACCCACAGGCCCGAGTAGCGGCTCATCGCCCAGCCGTGCAGCCCGTAGTCGAGGTATTCCTGCACGTTGGAGGGATACAGCACCGGAATGCCGGCGGCCTGCAGCACGTGTTCGGACTGGTGCGCCACCGTCGAGGACTTGGCGGCGTGGTCGTCGCCGGCCAGCAGCAGCACGCCGCCGTGGCGCGACGAGCCGGCCGAGTTGGCGTGCTTGAGCACGTCGATCGAGCGGTCCACGCCCGGGCCCTTGCCGTACCACATGGCGAACACGCCGTCGCGCGTGGCGCCGGGGAACAGGTTGACCTGCTGGCTGCCCCACACGGCGGTCGCGGCGAGGTCTTCGTTGACGCCCGGCTGGAACACCACGTCGCTGGCCGCCAGGTGCGGACTGGCCTTCCACAGCGCCTGGTCCACGCCGCCCAGCGGCGAGCCCCGGTAGCCGGAAATGAAGCCGGCCGTATTGAGTCCGGCGGCGCGGTCGCGCGCTTTTTGCAGCATGGGCAGGCGCACCAGCGCCTGGCTGCCGCTCAGGTAGACGCGCCCTTTGTCGAGGGTGTACTTGTCGTCAAGGCTGGCGTTGGCCATGGCTTCGCGCAGGGCGGGGGGTAGTGGGGCATTCACGATCGCTGTCTCCGGGATGCTTCTTGTCCGGGCAGTGTAGGAAGCGCCGCCGACATCGTAAAATCACGAATTCAAAGACCTGATATCCGAAAAACGCATAGCAAGGAGACGATCATGGCCAAGGCTGGCGAGGCGCCGGGAAGGCTTGCCAAGGAAGTCACGCTGCGGCAGTTCCGCTACTTCGTGGCGGCTGCCGAGACCGGGCAGTTCTCGATGGCCGCCACCGCCGAGCATGTGTCGCAGTCGGCCATTACCAATGCCGTGCTGGCGCTCGAACAGCGCCTGGCGGTGCGGCTGTTCGAGCGCCAGCCGCACGGCGTGGCGCTGACCGCCGAGGGCCACCTGTTCTACCAGCATGCGCGCCAGATCCTCGATTCGGTCGAGGATGCCTTGCGCGAGCCGCGCTTCCAGGTGCATGGATTGCAGGGCAGCGTGCGGCTGGCCGCCTCCTACACCGTACTGGGCTACTTCCTGCCCGGCCTGCTGGCGCGCTTCCGGACCAACTACCCGGACATCGAGTTCGACCTCCACGACATGGACCGTCCCGGCATCGAGCAGGCGGTACTGGCGGGCGAGATCGAACTGGGCATCGCACTGCTGTCCAATCTGTCGGAGCCGAAGCGATTTGCCCGCCACACGCTGATGCGCTCGCGGCGCCAGTTGTGGACGTCGGCCAACCATCCGCTGCTGGCCATCGAACAGCCGTCGCTGCGCGACATTGCCGCCTACCCCTACATCCTCATCACCGTGGACGAGGCCGAGGAATCCACGCTGCGCTATTGGCGCAGCCAGAAGCTGGCGCCCAACGTCGCCTTCCGCACCAGTTCGATGGAAGCGCTGCGCGGACTGGTGGCGCACGGCTTCGGCGTGACCGTGCTGTCCGACGTGGTGTACCGGCCGTGGTCGCTGGAGGGCAAGCAGATCGAGGCCCGGCCGATTGCCAATGCCGTGCCCGACATGGAGGTCGGCATGCTATGGCAGCCCGGCCGCAAGCTGGACAAGCCCGCCGATGCGCTGCGGGAATTCCTGATCCATGCCTGCGGGAGCTAGCCTCAACAAAGAACAAGCGACGATTCAGTCGACCCGGATATTGGCCCGCTTGATCAACCCGGCGAAGCGCGTGCTTTCCTCGGTGATCAGTTGCCGGACTTCCGTGGCCCCCAGCGGATAGACGTCCGCGCCGAAGTCGGCGATGCGCTTCTTCACCTCTTCGTCCGCCATGGCCGCCGCAACGGCCTGGCCGAGCTGCTGCTGGGCGGCGGCAGGCGTGCCGGCCGGCACGAACAGGCCGATCCATGCCGTGACGTCGACGTTCGGTACGCCCGCCTCCGCGGCAGTCGGGACGTTCGGCAAGGCCGTGGCGCGGCGCCGCGACGTGACCGCCAGCGCCCGCATCTGGCCCCCGCGCACGCGCGGCAGGACGTTGGTGACCGTATCGAAGCCGAACGCCACGTCACCACGCATGATGGAAGTCTGCTCCGCCCCGGAGCCGTTATAGGGAACATGCTGGATGTCGACCCCCGCCGATGCCTTGAGCGACTCCCCCGACAGGTGCGCGGTGGTGCCGTTGCCGAAGCTGGCGTAGCTCAGCTTGCCCGGCTCCTTGCGCGCCACCGCGAGCAGGTCGGCCAGGGTCTTGTACGGCGCGTTCGCCGGCACTGCCACGACGTTGGGCAGCGACAGCAGCATCGTGATCGGCGCAAAGCTCTTCAACGTGTCGTAGGGCAGCTTCGCCTGCAGGTGCGGCGCGATCGTGAAGGCGGAGTTGGACCCCATCAGCATCGTGTAGCCGTCCGGAGCAGCGTGCGCCACCGCATCGGTCCCGATGATGGTGCCCCCGCCGGGCCGGTTCTCCACCACCACGGGCTGCTTGAGCGTGGCGGCGATCCTCGGCGACAGGATGCGGGCGACCGTATCGATCGTCCCGCCCGGCGGGTAAGGCACCACCAGCCGCAACGGCCGGCTCGGAAATGCCTGGTCCTGTGCTCCGGCGGGAGCGACGCAGCCCAGCACGCCGGCGGCGCAAGCCGCCAGCACCTTGATCAGCGATGAAGTCATGTTGTCTCCTTGGCGACGATGCGCCGTTTGGAAAGATGCCGCTCCTGCTGCGGTCTTGTGGTGTTGCCTCGCGGTGTTGTCCCGCGGTGTTATCCGACTTGCGGCCCCTGTCGCGGCAGGCTCAATAGGACTTGGGCAGGCCCAGCACCTTCTCGGCGATGAAGCAGAGAATGAGCTGCGGGCTGATCGGCGCGATGCGCGAGATCATCACCTCCCGCAGGTAGCGCTCGACGTGGAACTCCTTGGCGTAGCCGTAGCCGCCATGCGTCATCACGGCGGTGGTGCAGGCCTTGAAGCCGGCCTCGCCCGCCAGGTACTTGGCCGCATTGGCCTCGGCGCCGCAGGGCTTGTCCTGGTCGTACAGGGTCGCAGCCTTGAGCAGCATGAGGTTCGCGGCCTCGAGTTCCATCCAGCATTCGGCCAGCGGGTGCTGGATCGCCTGGTTCTTGCCGATCGGGCGGTTGAAGACTTCGCGTTCGCACGCATACTGGGTGGCGCGCCGTAGCGCCGCGCGGCCCAGTCCCACCGCCTCGGCGGCGATCAGGATGCGCTCGGGGTTCATGCCGTGCAGGATGTATTCGAAGCCGCGGCCCTCCTCGCCGATGCGGTCCTCCACCGGCACGCGCAGGCCGTCGATGAAGACCTGGTTGGAGTCGACTGCCTTGCGCCCCATCTTCTCGATCTCGCGCACCTCGACGAAGCGGCGGTCGAGGTCCGTGTAGAACAGGCTCAGCCCTTCGGTCGGCTTCCGGACCTGGTCCAGCGGCGTGGTGCGGGCGAGAATCAGCATCTTCTCGGCCACCTGCGCGGTGGAGATCCAGATCTTGGCGCCCGACAGGACGTAGTGGTCGCCCTGCCGCTCGGCCCGGGTCTTGAGCTGCGTGGTGTTGAGCCCGGCGTCCGGCTCGGTCACCGCGAAGCAGGCCTTTTCGGTCCCCGCGATCAGCGGCGGCAGCATGCGGCGCTTCTGCTCGTCGGTGGCGAAGACCACCACCGGATTGAGCCCGAAGATGTTCATGTGCACCGCCGAGGCCCCGCTCTGTCCCGCCCCCGACTCGCTGATCGCCTGCATCATGATGGCCGCCTCGGTGATGCCGAGGCCGCTGCCGCCGTACTCCTGCGGCATGCAGATCCCGAGCCAGCCGTCGCGGGCCAGCGCCTGGTGCAGCTCGTGCGGGAAGCCGCCCTCGCGGTCGCGCGTGAGCCAGTACTCATCGTCGAATTGCGCGCAGACCTTGAACATCGCGTCGCGAATGGCCTCTTGTTCCGGGCGATACGAGAAATCCATCTTCGTTTCCTTTCTGTTGGTTCGATGCCTGTCGCTGGCAGGCTCAGCTTCCTTGCGCCGATTCGGCCTTGAACCGGTCCTTCAGCACGCGCCGCAGCAGCTTGCCGACCTCGCTGCGCGGCAACGCCGGTTCGAAGACGATCGAGCGCGGGCACTTGAGGTTGGCCAGCCGGGCACGGCAGAACTGCATGAGCTCGTCCGCCAGCGCGCCCGAGGGCTGCGTGCCGGCACGCAACTGCACGACGGCCACCACCGATTCGCCGAACTCGGGGTCCGGCCTGCCGACGACGGCTGCGTCGGCCACCTGCGGGTGCTGGCTCAACGCGGCCTCGACCTCCATCGGGTAGATGTTCACGCCGCCCGAGATGATCAGGTCGGTGCGGCGGTCGCTCAGGTAGAGGTAGCCGTCGGCATCCACCCACCCGAGGTCGCCGTAGGTGGCGCGGCCCTGCGTGTCGCGCGCCGTGGCCGTCTTGGCCGGGTCGTTGTGATAGCTGAAGACCGGGCCGCCCGAGAAATAGATGCCGCCGGTCTCGCCGGGCTGGCACTCGGCGCCCGCTTCGTCGAGGATATGCAGCTTGCCGACGATGGCGCGCCCCACGGAGCCCTTGTGCGCCAGCCATTCCCGCGAGTCCAGGTAGGTAATGCCGGCATTCTCGGAACCGCCGTAGTACTCCTCCAGCACCGGTCCCCACCAGTCGATCATCCTTTGCTTGACGTCGACCGGGCAGGGCGCGGCGGCGTGCAGGGCGACCTGCAGCGAGCCGACGTCGTAGCGCGCGCGCACGTCCGCCGGCAGGGCCAGCATGCGCACGAACATGGTCGGCACCCAGTGCGCATGCGTCACGCGGAACTGTTCGATGAGGGCCAGCGCCCGTTCGGCGTCGAACTTCTCCATCACCACCGCGGTGCCGCCTTCCTCGATGGCGCGGATGGCGAAGCGCCCGGTGGCGTGATACAGCGGCGACGGGCACAGGTAGACCGTGTCGGCCGTGTATCGAAAGATGCGCCGGAAGGTCAGTTCCATCTCCGGCAACTGCCCGCGCTCCGCATGGGGCGTCATCGGGCGGCGGATGCCCTTCGGCACGCCGGTGGTCCCGGACGAATAGAGGAACTCGCGGCCATAGGGCAGTCCCTCGGGCAGCCGCGCCGGCGGCGCGCCCTCGCTTTCCCGCAGGGCCCCGGCCAGGCTGAACGGCTCGCCCGCATCGGCATCGAGCAGGAACACGTGGAGGGGCTGGTCGCCCGACTGGCTTTCCTGGCCCTCCTGGTCCAGCAGCGACAGCGCAAGCTCGCGGGTCCGGGCGCTGGCCACGAGCACGCGGGCGCCGCAGTCGCGCAGCACGTAGGCCACCTCGCTGGTCTTCAGGTGGACGTTCAGCGGGGTGTAGTAGAGGCCGGCCCGGCGTGCGCCCCACCACAGCGCGAAGGTCGCCGGGTGGTTCTCCATCAGCAGCGCGATGCTGTCGCCGGCCCGCAGGCCGATCCGGTGAAGCCAGAGCGCGATGCGGTCGGCTTCCGCATCCAGCTCCCGATACGTCAGCGACATGCCCTGCTCGGGGAAGTGGCATGCGATCTTGTCGGGCACGCGCTGCGCCCATCGCTGCAGGAAGGTCATGGTGTCTCGTCTCCTTGTATTTTTCCTCCCGGTATCGGATGCGGGTGATACCGGTGGCGGGGCCCAGGTCGGCCTCATATCATGCTTAATCGTATTGTCCGCTATCGTACTATCCGGGCGGAACGCCGCCCTCGAAAAGTACCCGCCGGGCAGCCGATGGCCGCGCGACGGGGTCATGCGCCCCTCAAGTCGCCCTCAGTCGCCCACCGAACTCCCGGCGAGCGCCCCCATGTCGATCAGGTTCGACTTGATCCTGCTGAGCAGGTCGGCCAGTTCGCGCTGCTTCTCGGCCGGCACGCCGCGGAAGATCTCGCGCTCCAGGTCGCGGCCCACGTCCATCATGTAGGTGTGGATTTCCTTGCCCGCCGGGGTCATCACGACGCGGTTGACACGCCGGTCGGACGGGTCGGCGCGGCGCGTCACGAGTCCGCGCGCTTCGAGGCGGTCGATCAGGGTGCCGACCGTGCCCTTGCCCAGGTCGAGATATTCGGCGAGCTTGGTCTGCACCTCGCCGTCCTCGCCGTGGCGCGCGATATTGGTCAGCAGCACCCATTGCGCCCGCGTCAGCCCGCGCGGCTTCATGGCCTTGTCGTAGACGTTGCGCCGCAGGCGCGACACGTCATGGATGAGGTAGCCGGTCCGGAACGTCTGGTCTGCGGTCTTCTTGTCGCTGGTCACTGAGGCTTCCCTTGAGGTGGGCGTGTCCGGGACACTACCCGCGCGGATCACGCTGGACGGCGCCGCCCCGGCCGCTTGCCTCCCCCGCTGGCGCAGGCGGAAGCCGCCGTGGCTGCCGTTCGATCCGCGCATTGTATCCGCGGCCGCCGGCGCCCGGCTCATGCTGCCCTCCTGCCGTCAAGGTCCGCCGCGTCGTCGAACATCGAGCGTGCGATCAGCATCTTCATCACCTCCATGGCGCCGCCGGCGATCTTGATGAAGCGGGCGTCTGCGTAGGCGCGGCAGATCGGCGTTTCCCACATGTAGCCCGCGCCGCCGTGAAGTTGCAGGCACTCGTCGGCCACCTTGCAATGCAGGTCCGACAAGGTCAGCTTGGCCGCGGCGGCATCCACGGCATCGAGCGCGCCTTCGCATTGCAGCGCGATGCAGCGGTCGACGAACACCCGCGCCGCGACGGCCTGCGCCTGCAGTTCGGCCAGCTTGAACTGCGTATTCTGGTAGCCCGCCAGCGTCTGGCCGAACAGCTTGCGCTGCGAGACGTAGTCGACGGTCTGAGCGAGCATGGCCTCGACCGCCGTCGCGCTGCGGACCGCCTGCACCAGGCGCTCGTGCGCAAGGTTGTGCGACAGCATGCGGAGCGCGCCGTGCTCGGTGCCGATCAGGTTGGCGGCGGGAACCCTCACCGCGTCGAAGAACAACTCGGAAGTGTCCTGTGCCTTCATGCCCAGCTTCTTGAGGGCGCGGCCGCGCGTGAAGCCCGGCCGGTCGGCCTCGACCAGGATCAGGCTGACGCCCCCGCGCGGCTGCGACGGATCGGTCTTGGCGGCCACGAGCACGAAGTCGCACGACTGGCCGTTGGAGATGAAGGTCTTCTGCCCGCTGATCACATAGTGATCGCCCTCGCGGCGCGCCTGGGTCCGCAGGCCGCGCAGGTCGCTGCCGGCGTCCGGCTCCGTCAGCCCGAGGGCGCCGATGGCCGTGCCGCGGACCATGGGCGGCAGCCACTTCTGCTTCAGCGCTTCCGAGCCGAAGCGCGACAGGTAGGTGGCCACCATGTCCGAGTGGATGTTGAAGCCCGGCCCGGTGATGCCGGCGCGGGCCAACTCCTCGATCACCACGACATTGAAGAGGAAGTCGCAACCCGGCCCGCCATAGGCCTCTTCGACGTGGCAGGCCAGCAGCCCCGCCTCGCCAGCCTTCTCCCATACCGCCCGCGGTACCACGCCGGCCTCTTCCCAGGCCGCGTGGTGCGGCACGAGCTCGGCTTCGACGAAGCGCCGCACGCTGGTGCGGAAGATGGCGTGGTCGTCGGAGAACAGGGCACGGGGAATCATCGTTTGGCTCGCTTGGATAGTGGAGGCGCCAGGGTCGGAACCGCTTGCCTCGAGGCACCGATATTAGTTCGCTATCGCACTATCCTCAATACGACCATACGCTATCGTAAACCCCTACTTAGTACGCTTGAATACTGTACGCTATCGAACTAATATCGACCCCGCTCTTGCGGTGCCGTTGCGGAAGTCGCCGGACCGCCCCCTCTCACAGTTACCCGGAGACACCATGACCGAAGCATTGATCTACGATGCCGTCCGCACGCCACGCGGCAAAGGCAAGGCCGGCGGCGCCTTGTACGAGGTTCGCCCCATCGTGCTGGCCACGACGCTGCTGAACGCGCTGACGGAGCGCACGGGCCTCGACCCGGCGCTGGTGGACGACCTGATCATGGGCGTGGGCTCGCCCATCGGCGAGCAGGGCTCCTGCCTGCCGCGGATTGCCGCGCTGGCCGCCGGCGATGGCTGGGCGAACGTGACCGGGCTCGCCATGCAGCGCTTTTGCGGTGCGGGCCTGGAGGCGGTCAATACCGCCGCCGAGAAGATCCGTGCCGGCTGGAACCAGTGCATCGTGGCGGGCGGCATCGAATCCATGTCCCGCATCGGCCTCGGCGCCGCCGGCGGCCCCTGGGTGCAGGACCCGGCGACCATGGCGGCCATCCAGTATGTGCCGCAGGGCATCAGCGCCGACCTGCTGGCTTCGCTGCAAGGCTACCGGCGCGAGGACGCGGACGCGCTGGCGCTGCGGTCCCAGCAACTGGCGGCACAGTCGCGCCGTGAGGGACGCTTCGACAAATCGCTGGTGCCGGTGCGCGACCAGAACGGCCTGACGATCCTCGCGCACGACGAATACATCCGCGAAAACACGACGATGGAGAGCCTGGCGGCGCTCAAGCCGGCGTTCGACGGGGCTGCCGGCCAGAGTTTCGACCCCATCGCGCTGCAGAAGTATCCGCAACTCGAGCGCATCCGTCACATCCATACCGCCGGCAACTCGTCCGGCATCGTGGACGGCGCCGCGCTGGTCGTGGTGGGCAACGAGGCGGTGGGCAACCGGCTCGGCATGACGCCCCGCGCGCGCATCGCGGGCGTCGGGGTGAGCCCCGTCGATCCGACGCTGATGCTGTCGGGACCGCCGCTGGCGACGAGCAAGGCACTGAAGCGTGCCGGCCTGCGCGTCGAGGATATCGACCTCTTCGAAGTGAACGAGGCATTCGCGGCCGTGCCGCTGCACTTCGCCGACACGCTCGGCGTGCCGATGGAGAAGATCAACGTGTGCGGCGGCTCGATTGCCATGGGCCATCCGATCGGCGCCACCGGCGCCATCCTGCTGGGCACCCTGCTCGACGAACTCGAGCGCCGCGCCCTGCGCTACGGCGTGGTGACGCTCTGCGTTGCCGGCGGCATGGGCATCGCCACCGTGATCGAACGTCTCTGACCCCCGCCTCCGACCGATTCAACCGGGCGCCGTCACCGAGGCGGCCCGCCCCCGACAGAACATTGCCATGAGCCCCATCCAATACAGCAAGGACGCCGACAACATCGTCACCCTGACCATGGACGTCCCCGGCCAGGCCGTCAACACCATGACCGATGCGTTCCGCGCCGCCCTCGCCGAGACCGTGCAGAGGCTGGCGGACGAGCGCGACGGCATCGCCGGCGTGATCCTGACTTCGGCCAAGAAGACGTTCTTCGCCGGAGGCGACCTGAACCGGCTGTTCAACGTCGAGCGCGCCGACGCCGTGAATTTCCTGGCGGTCAACCTGCGCAGCAAGCATGTCCTGCGGCAACTCGAAACGCTGGGCCTGCCGGTGGTGGCCGCCCTCAACGGCTCGGCGCTCGGCGGCGGCTTCGAGCTGGCGCTGGCCTGCCATCGGCGCCTCTGCGTGAAAGACGCCCGCGTGCAGCTCGGCCTGCCGGAATCCACCCTCGGCCTCATGCCGGGTGCCGGCGGCGTGATTCGCCTGACCCGCCTGCTCGGGCTGCAGGCCAGCCAGCCCTACCTGCAGGACGGCAAGCTCGTGAATCCGGAGGAGGCGCTGGCGGCCGGCCTGATCGACGGCCTCGCGGACGACCAGGCCGACCTGCTCGCCAGGGCCCGCGCATGGATCCTTTCCAACCCGCTGGCGCAGCAGCCGTGGGACCGCAAGGGCTTCGTCTTCCCCGGCGGCGGGCATGGCAGCGCCGCCTTCAACGCCTGGGTCGGCGGCGCGCAGGCGCGCACCCGGACGAAGGCGCGCGGCTGCTATCCGGCGCCGGAAGCCATCCTCGCCGCCGCAGTGGAAGGCGCTGCCGTGGACATCGAGACCGCGGCCGCCATCGAGGGCCGCTACTTCACCCAACTGGTCACGGGGCAGGTGGCGAAGAACATCATCGGCACCTTCTGGATCCAGCAGAAGGAAATCGAGGGCGGCGGCAGCCGTCCCGCCGGCGTGCCCCAGTGGAAGGCCACCCGGCTTGCCGTCATCGGCGCGGGCATGATGGGCGCGGGCATCGCCCATGCCGCCGCGACCCGGGGCCTGCCGGTGGTGCTGAAGGACACCTCCGCGGCGGCGGCGCAGAAGGGCAAGGCCCTGTCCGAGCGCCTGCTGCGCAAGCGCGTGGAACAGGGAAGAATGAGCGAAGCCGCCATGCAGGAAGTGCTCGCCCGCATCCAGCCGACCGATCAACTCGACGACCTGCGCGGCTGCGACATGGTGGTCGAGGCGGTCTTCGAAGACCCGGCGCTCAAGCACCAGGTCACCCGCGAAAGCGAGCCGCTGCTGGCCGGCAACGCGGTATGGGCCTCGAATACCTCGACGCTGCCCATCACCGGCCTCGCCACGGCCTCCGCCCGGCCCGGGAACTTCATCGGCCTGCATTTCTTCTCGCCGGTGGACAGGATGCAACTGGTCGAAGTCGTGGTTGGCAGGCAGACCTCGCCCGAGACGCTGGCGCGCGCCTTTGACTTCGTCCGCCAGCTTGGCAAGGTGCCCATCGTCGTCAACGACAACCGCGGCTTCTTCACGAGCCGGGTCTTCAGCACCTATACGCGGGAAGGCGTGGCCATGCTGGGCGAAGGCCAGTTGCCCAGCGCGATCGAGATGGCGGCCTTCAGCGCCGGCTTCCCGGTCGGCCCGCTCGCCGTGCTCGACGAGGTCTCGCTCGCCTTGTCCTTCCGGACCCGCCAGGAAACCCTGAAGGGCTTCGCAGCCGAAGGCCGCCCCCTGCCCCCGCACCCGGCCGACGCCGTGATGGAGCGCATGCTCGGCGAATTCAAACGCGCCGGCCGCGCCGCGGGCGGCGGGTTCTACGACTACCCCGAAGGCGGCAAGAAGGTGTTCTGGGACGGACTGCAAACCCACTTCGTCAAGCCGGACGCCCAGATCCCCGAGGCGGACAAGCGCGACCGCCTGCTGTTCTGCATGGCGCTGGAGTCGGCGCGCATCCTGGAAGAAGGCATCCTCAACCACACCCGCGATGCCAATATCGGCTCGGTGCTCGGCATCGGCTTCCCGCGCTGGACCGGCGGCGTGCTGCAGTTCCTGAACCAGTACGGGCTGGCGCGCGCCGTGGACCGCGCGCGCGAGTTGGAGGCACGCTATGGCGCCCGCTTCGCCCCGCCGCGCATCCTCGTTGAAAAGGCGGCCGCTGGCGAGCGCTTCTAGGCCACGCTGTCGCTATCGCTATCCATTGGGGAGCTGGCGCTGCCGGGTAAAGTCAGCCGCGTGATCGAAGCAGCCCAGCCCCTCCAGCGTCGCCTCGATCGCGTCATCGAGCGGCGTGTGGGGTTCGCTGCCGAGAAAACCGGCCAGCCGGCTCCCGTCCATCCGGACGGGCTCTCGCCAGAGGTACCGCATCTCCTGCATCTCCCGGAACGTGGCAACGAACGGCGATGCCAGAGTGAGCAGCCACCAGGGGAAGGCGCGAACTTTCGGCGCCAGCCCGGTACAGCGGCTCACGACCCGGCGAATCGCCTCGGCGACCTGCGTCCCGTCGGCATCCCAATGTCCGCGCATGTGGAAGGTGGCGAAGGGCGGCAGCTCGCTGCGACGCCCCAGCAACCCGACCATCGTTCGCGCAACGTCGGGCAGGTACGACCACTGGTGGCCGACCCCGCGTGCGCCGGGCAAGCTGATGCGCGTCACCGGGCGCCCCGGCCTGACCAGACCCTGCGAGAACCAGTTGTTGCCGGCCCGGGGGCCGAAGAAGTCACCGGCCCGCACGATCAGCACGCGCGTCCCGCGGGAGGTCGCCTCCCGCAGGCGTCTTTCCATTGCCACGCGCAACGCGCCCTTGCGCGTGACGGGGTGCTGGGGCGAGTCTTCCGAGAGGAGGGGGAACGTGTCAGGCCCGTAGTTGTAGACGGTGCCCGGCAGGACGATCGTCGCGCCCCGGGCGCAAGCGGCCCGGATGGTTTTGTCGACCATGGGGACCACCAGCTGGTGCCAGTTCCGGTATCCGGGAGGATTGACGGCATGGACGATGACCGAGCAATCCTGCGATGCCGCCATCACATCGGCCGCGTTGGCCGCATCGCCCCGCAGCCACGTGATGCCATCCCGTGGCCCGGCAGCCGCGCTGCGGTGCATCGCCCTTACGCTCCAGCCGGCATCCCGGAGCTGACGCGCCACCTCACTGCCGATACCGCCGGTAGCACCGAGAACCAGTGCGACATTGCTGTTGCTTGCCATCGTCATCCCCGAAATGGGTGTTGGAAGCCCTCATTCTGGTCGCGACCCCGCTAGAATGAAATGAACAAACATGTGGCGCGGTTATACATTTCTGTATGGCATCTCAAATCAGCTGGGAGCTCTACCGCTCGTTTCTCGCCGCGCTGAATTCCGGCTCGCTGTCCGGCGCCTCGCGGGCGCTGGGCATTTCGCAGCCGACGGTCGGGCGGCATATCGAAACGCTGGAAGCACGCGCCGGCGCCGTCCTGTTCACCCGGTCGCAGGCTGGCCTGCTGCCGACCGAGGCGGCCATCGCCTTGCGGGACTATGCGGAATCGATGGAGAACATCGCGGCAGCCATGGAGCGGCTGTTGACCGGCCAGGGCAGCCAGATCGGCGGCACCGTGCGCGTGACGGCCAGTGAAGTCATCGGCATCGAGGTCCTCCCCGCGATCATTGGCCGCCTGCGCGCGCAGCACCCGGCCATCAAGGTCGAATTGACGGTGACCAACGACATCCAGGACCTGCTGCTGCGCGAGGCCGACATCGCCGTGCGGATGCAGCGGCCCCGGCAGGAGCAGCTGGTGGCACGGCGCGTGGCGCTGGTCGAGGTCGGGCTGTTCGCCCACGAGGACTACCTGCGGCGCTGCGGCACGCCCACGGACCCCGCCGCATTGGGCGCCCATTCCCTGATAGGCTTTGACAAGGCGACGGCCTTTATCCGCGAAGCCTCCCGCTTCATGCCCGGCCTGACACGCGAGGTGTTTTCCATCCGGGCCGACAGCGATGTGGCGCAGTTGTCGCTCATCCGGGCCGGGGCGGGCATCGGGGCCTGCCAGGCCGGACTCGCCCGGCGGCATCCCGCGCTCAAACGAGTGCTCGCGGAACACTATTCGCTGACGCTGGAGACGTGGGTGACGATGCACCAGGACTTCCGCAATTCGGCGACGCATCGCGCCGCCTTCGCCGCGCTCGCGGACGGACTCGCCGCCTATGCGCCCATTGGCCGGACCGGCGAAGGGCCGGATGGCGAAGTCGGTGAAACCTGAAGGACAGACCAGCATGACGACAAGACCCCAGATCCTCACCTACATCGATGCCGGCGCCTCCGACTGGACCGCCTGCCTGATGCGGACCATCGGGCAGCAGCTTCACGCCGGCGCCTACGAAATGCGCGCCGTCATGGCCGCCGACATCCGCGACGACGACACGCTCTTCGACGACGCGGTGATGTTCGTCATGCCCGGTGGCGCCGACCTGCCCTACTGCGCCGCATTGAACGGTGCCCCCAACGCGCGCATCCGGCGCTTCGTCGAGGAGGGGGGCGTCTACCTGGGGATCTGCGCCGGCGCCTACTACGCGTGCCGCGAACTCGCGTTTCATGCCGGCACCCGTGGCGCGATCTGCGGCCCGCGCGAACTGAGCTTCGTCGATGCCGTCGCGGTGGGTTCGCTGCCCCAGCTTACCGGCGGTGCCCTCTACGACGGGACGCCGCGAACCACCGCCGCGGTGGAGATCCGCACCACGGACCGGCTGGGCGCGGCGCCCATGTCGCTCTACACGCACTACCACGGCGGCTGTCTCTTCGACTTCGGCGACGCGCCCGATGCCGAGGCGCAGGTCCTGGCCGTCTACACGGGCATGGACGGGACGCCGCCCGCCATCGTGAGCTCACCGGTCGGCAAGGGCCGCGCCATCCTGACCGGTGTCCACCTGGAAATCTCGGAGCACGAGTGCGAGGAGGCGCTGCGCGGCCATAGCGACATGAGCAAGCACATGCACGTCTGCGAAACGCTGGCGCAGACCGCCGACGCGCGGTTGACGGTCTTTCGCGAATTGCTGGCGCATGCGGGACTGACGCTGGGCTGACCGCGCTTACTCGCTTACTCGCTTACTCGCTTACCCGCTCACCCGCTCACTTCGCCGGCGATACCGCCGGCCGGTAGGCGGCCGCGTCGGTGGTGAACTCCGCATGGCCATACCGGGACAGAAGCTGCGTCAGCTTTCGCAGCAGCCAGCGATCCGCCCAACTCCGCAGGCCGGGCGTGCGCCGGGCAAGCCCGTAGGCCAGCATGGGCAGGACAGAAGCCGCCACGCCGACCACCGCCCAGGCATAGTCCTTCGGCCCGACGCGGACGCCGATGCGCTCCGCCCGCCGACGGTCGCCCGACAGGAAGTTCCTGATCAGGAAGAGCTTCGCCACGCTGGGCTCCGCCACGCTGCGGAGCCACCCCAGCAGGCCGGGATCGCGGCCCAGGTCGGCCGCCATGGTGGCACGCAGCAGGGCGCCGCAAGTCGCATCGTCGAAGCCGTCGCGCAGCGTGGCATGGCGGGTCTCGAGCACGTCGATCATGGCCTGCGGCGTGTCGGGCAGCAGGTCGGCCGGCAGGCCGAGCAGGAAGCATCGATAGCGTGCCAGCTCGACCTGCGCGCGCTCGGCCGGGGTGAAGTCGGCCCGCCCCTGCCCGACGGCGTGCAAGGCAAGCCGGTACGGCCGGATCAGCCCCGCTGGCATCTGGTCCACTTGCGGAATGGGTATCCCATAGACCGCCGTGTCCCAGGCACCCGGGCGCGAGAGGGTATGGAAGCGCACCATCGAATGCATCAGGCGGACCATGGCTGCCGCCTTGAAGCCCGGACCATGCCGCTCCAGTGCGCCCGGCATCGTCGTGATCGTGAAGAACGTGGCGGTTTCGAGGACGCGGTGCGCGGCCTTCCCGTGCGAGAGCGCGCCCGTCATGGCCATCGGCATCGCGGCGTACTTGTTGATGAAGGTGGCGAAGAGCGCGCCGCGCAGGATCAGTGGTGCGCGCAGGGCCATGTCGCGCCGATACGCGCGGGCGCCCTCCTCGGCCAGCGGCATGTCGAGCCAGTCGGGCACCGTCTCCATGTCCCGGATGAACGCCACCAGTTCGGCTGGCGCACCGTCCACGGCGTCGACGCCCTTGTCGCAGGCCTCGACCAGCATGTCGACAAGCCGACGGAAACCGTACCGGGGAATGAGGCAGGCGTAGGCATCGCCGACCTGGTCGCCGAGCATCGTGTAGGCACGCAGCCGGCCGACCAGTTCGCGGTTGGCCAGCAGTTGCGCCCGTCGCCCCGCGCGCCTGCCTGCGAGCACGCCGAGTGCCGAGTCGTGCTTCGGGTCTTCCGTGTACCGCTCGGGCAGTGCGGTGAAATCGATTTGCCCATACATCTCTGGCAAGCGCTCGCGTTGCGCTGCCACGCGCGCGCTCACCGCATCGAGGTCCTGACTCATGACGGGAATTCCTTTAGTGAAGTACTTGCTACGCCTGCAGGCAGGCATCCTCGGCGCGGTCGCGCTGGAAGATGGTGCCGGCGGCGAGGAGGTCATCGATCTCGCCTGCCGTGAAGCCGGCTTCGCGCAGCACCTGCACGGTGTGCTCGCCCAGCCGGGGCGCTGGCGACAGCGCCGGCTCGCTGCGCCCGCCGAGCGTGACGGGCGAGCCGAGTGCGCGCGTCGTGCCGCCCAACGGATGGCGCGCCTCGACGACCATGCCGACCGCCCGCGTCTGCGGATGCTCCAGCGCCTGGCCGATATCGTTGACCGGACCCGCCGGCACGCCGGCTTCGTCGAGCCGGCGCAGCCAGTTGTCGACGGTGTCGGTGCGCAGCACGTCTGTGATCAGCGTGGCCAGCGCTTCGCGATGGTCGAGGCGGCTGGCGCCACTGTCGAAGCGCGGGTCGGTGATCCACTCGGGATGGCCGAGCAACCGGGCAAACCGCTCCCAGTTGTTCTTGTTGGCGCCACCGATGGCAATGGCGCCGTCCGCGCAGTCGAAGGCCTGGTAGGGCGCGATCAGCGGATGCGCCGTACCGACGGGCGTGGCGATCAGGCCGCTGGCGAAGTAGTTGGTCGCGAACCAGTAGGTCTGCTGGACCGCGGCCTGCAGCAGCGAGGTGTCGACGCGCTGGCCTTCCCCGGTCTTCAGCCGGTGGATATAGGCAGCCAGCACGCCGAACGCGGCGAGAATGCCGGCGTTGATGTCCGCCACCGAATTGCCCGGCTTGACCGGCGGCCGGCCCGGCTCGCCGGTCACGCTGACGAGGCCGGCAAAGGCCTGCAGGATCAGGTCGAAGCCGCCCTTCTGCGCCAGCGGACCCTCGCGGCCATAGCCGGTGATCGAGCAATAGATCAGCGCCGGGTTGTGCGCGGCCAACTGCTCGTAACCGAGTCCCAGCCGCTCCATGGTGCCGAGGCGGAAGTTTTCGGTGACCACGTCGGCGCCGGCGACGAGGCGCTTGAGCACGGCCTTGCCGGTCTCCGTGCGGACGTCCAGCGCGACCGAGCGCTTGCCGCGGTTGATCATCATGAACGATGGCGCGAGGCCGCTGTCGCCCGGAAGGCGATAGCCGCGCGCGTCGTCGCCGGCGGGGAATTTCTCGATCTTGGTCACGCTGGCGCCCATGTCGGCGAGCATCAGGCCACAGGTGGGGCCGGCCATGATCTGCGACAGTTCGAGGACCTGCACCCCGGCGAGGGGGCGATGGCCGCAAGCCGTGGCCGAGGGCATATCGCGTTCCGCCATGGTCATGCTCCCGTGAAGACCGGTTCGCGCTTGCCGGCGAAGGCATCCAGCGCTTCCCGGATGTCGCGCGAACGCAGGCTGGCGCGATGCAGCGCATCGGCCCCTTGGTGGTCGTACTCGCCGCGCGCCGCCTCGTTGAGCACCTGTTTCATGGTCTCGACGACCCGCGGGGCCTGCTTGCCCAGGGTAGCCACGAGGGCGTCCACGCGACCGTCGAGCGCATCGGCCGGCGCGATCTCGTCGAGGTAGCCGATGCGCAGCATCTCCTGCGCATCGATCGTTGCCCCCGTCAGGAACAGGCGCTTGGCCGCACCCAGACCCAGGCGCGAGACCCAGCGGCGGATGCCGTGGCCGTAGTAATGCAGGCCCAGCCGGGCCGCTGGCATGAACATGCGGGCGCTGTCGACGCCGATGCGGAAGTCGCACGCCAGCGCGAGGTCGGTGGCGCCGCCGTAGACCGGACCGTTCAGCCGCGCGACGGTGACGAAGCGGGCGCCCTCCAGTTCGTCGGTCATGGCCTCGAACGCGTTCGGCTCGTCGGGCTTGCCGCGCCCCGCGCTGCTGCCGAGCTCGCCCAGGTGGAAGCCGGAACTGAAGGTCTTGCCGGTGCCGGTGATGACCAGCACCCGCACGCGGTGGTCGTCGTTCAGTTGCCGGATCGTGTGGCGGATGAAATCGAGGTCGTCCGGTTCGATGCGGTTGTGCACGGCCGGGCGATTGAGCCGCAGCGTGGCGCGTGCGCCGGCGATGTCGAGGATGGGGCCGCTGGCGGCCGTATCGGCAGTGGGTGGGGAAGTCGGCATGGTCGTGATGTCTCCCGCCGGCAGGGCGGCGTGTGGTTTGAAAAAAGGGAGGGGATTGAAGGACGCGCGCGGCGTCAGTCCACGCGGATATGGCCGTCGCGGATGACCTTGGCCCACTTCGCATCGTCGGTGGCGATCAGCGTGGTCAGGGTCTGGGGAGGACAGGGCATCGGTTCCGCGCCGAGCCTGGCCAGTTGCGCGCGCAAGTTCGGATTCGACAAGGCCCTGGCCAGCGCCCCGTTCAGCCGCGCAACGATGTCCGGCGGCAGTCCCGCCGGCCCGACCACGCCGAGCCAGCCGCTGACGTCGTAGCCCTTCACGCCTTGCTCGGCCAGGGTCGGCACGTCGGGGAAGGCGCTGCTGCGCCGGGCCGAGGTCACGGCGATGGCCCTGACCTTGCCGGAGGCCATGAACGGCATGGCGGCGCCCAGCGTCACGAAGGAGAGCGGGATCTGCCCGCCCATCAGGTCGGTGAGCGCCGGGCCCGCGCCTTTGTATGGCACGTGGATGAACGCGGCATGCGTGCTGGTGCGGAACAGCTCGCCCGCCAGATGATGGAGCGTCCCCGGGCCTGCCGACGAATAAGGCAGCCCGCTCGGCCTGCTCGCCGCCAGCGCGATCAGTTCGCCCACATTGCGCGCCTGCACCGACGGATGGACCAGCACCACGAGCGGACCGCGCGAGACGCCGCCGATGGGCGTGAAGTCCTTTTGCGGGTCGTAGGGGACGCGCCGCAGATGGGGCGCGATGGTCAGCGGCGCACTGTCGACGAGGCCGATGGTGTAGCCGTCCGGCGCGGCCTTGGCCACCGCGTCGGCGGCGATGGTGCCGCCGGCGCCCGGCTTGTAGTCCACCACGACGGGCTGCCCCAGTTCCTGCTGCAACAGCGGCGCCAGGTCGCGCACGGTCTGGTCGGCCGCGCCGCCCGGCGTATAGCCGATCACGAGCCGGATCGGCCGCTCGGGCCACGTTCCGGCGTGGGCGCTACCTGGGAGGTTGGCACCCAGCACGGCGGCAAGCATGGCGAATGCGGCACATAGGCGGCCGGATCGCCAGCGCGCGCGCTGCCGGGGATGAAGGGGGTGATGCGGTGTCATCTCGCTGTCTCCTGTGTCGGGGCGGCCTGTATCGGCCCTATGGCGACGTATGGCGGCGGCTGCCGTTGCCTGTCATAATATACAGACGCACATAGATGTGTATACGTAATTCTACGATCTGTATAAAAATGTCGCTCAATCTCACCGACACCATCCGCCTGACGCTCGAGAGCGAAATCCGGCAAGGCCTCTTCCTCCCGGGGCAGACCATTGAAGAGAAGGCGCTGCTCGACCGCTTCTCCGCCTCGCGCACGCCGGTGCGGGAAGCCCTGCAGCAACTGGCGGCGCAAGGCCTGCTCCAGATCCTGCCGCGCACGGGCGCCGTGGTGCCCCGCCTTTCCGTCCGGGAACTGCTGGCGCAACTGGAGTTGCTGGCCGAACTGGAAGGCGCGTGCGCCAAGTTCGCCGCGCGCCGCATGAGCGAGGCAGAGCGGCGCGCGCTGGCCGAAGCGCTGGAAGGCTGCGAACGCGCGGCGGCGACGCAGGACAGCGACACCTATGAAGCCGCCAACGCCCGCTTCCACGACGTGCTCTACGTCGGCGGCCGCAATCCTTATGCCGTCGAGCAGATCCGCAAGATCCGCATGCGCTGCCGGGCCTATGTCTCGCACCGCTTCGACCTGCAGTTCCGCATGCAGCGGTCCGTCGAGGAACACCGCGCCATCGCGCAGGCCGTGCTGGCCGGCGACGCACCCGGCGCGCAGGAGGCGACCATTTCCCACATCGCGATTGGCGGCCGCGACTTCGCCGAGTTCGTCAGCAGCATTCCTGAAGATTTCCTCGCGCCGGGCGACTGACGACCTGTCTGATGGCCAGGCAACAGGGACGCCACGGCGCCGCTCCCACTCCGGCCCCCATGCCCTAGACTGATTCCATATCCCGACAGGATCGCGCCCGCTCAAAAGGCGGGCACGATCGCAGACACGCACATCGAGAGGCCTACACTATGGGCACGGTTGCGAGCTTTGACATCGGCTATACCCGGTACCTGGACCCGCCAGGCGCTTCACCGCTTTCTTCCTCCCCGCCCCCTCCCCTCGCCAGCGACCCGGACGCGCTATTGCCGCTCTACCGGGCCATGATGCTGACCCGCCAGTTCGACCTGAAGGCCACCGCCCTGCAGCGCACGGGCAAGATCGGCACCTTTGCGTCGGCGCTCGGGCAGGAAGCGGTGGGCGTGGGCGTGGCCAGCGCCATGCGCCCCGAGGACGTGCTGGTGCCGTCGTACCGGGACCATGCCGCGCAGTTCGTGCGTGGCGTCACCATGACGGAGAGCCTGCTGTACTGGGGCGGCGACGAGCGCGGCAGCGGATTTGCGGCGGCGCCGCACGACTTCGCCAACTGCGTGCCCATCGGCAACCAGGTGTGCCATGCGGCCGGCGTCGCCTATGCCTTCCAGTTCCGGGCCGAGCCGCGCGTGGCGGTCTGCCTGCTGGGCGACGGCGGTACCTCGAAGGGCGACTTCTACGAGGGCATGAACCTGGCCGGGGCGTGGCACGCGCCGCTGGTCATCGTGATCAACAACAACCAGTGGGCGATCTCGATGCCGCGCAGCCGGCAGACCGTCGCGCAAACCCTCGCGCAGAAGGCCATCGCCGCCGGCATTCCGGGCGAGCAGATCGACGGCAACGACATCGTCGCGGTACGGCACCAGGTCGGCGAAGCCATCGAGCGGGCCCGCGCCGGCGACGGCCCGACGCTGATCGAAGCCGTCACCTACCGGCTTGGCGACCACACCACCGCCGACGATGCGTCGCGCTACCGGGACGAGGCCGGCGTCAAGGCGCACTGGCAGGCCGAGCCGCTGCTCCGCCTGCGCGAGCATCTCGTGAAGCTCGGCGCGTGGGACGCCGGGCGCGAGGAAGCGCTCGTCAGGGAATGCTCGCAACAGGTGGCGCAGGCCGTCGAGGCTTACCTCGCGCTGCCGCCGCCCGACCCCGCCGCCATGTTCGACTGCCTCTACGCAAGCATGCCGGCAGCGCTGCAGGAACAGCTGGCCACGGCGCGCCGCTATGCGACCGTGCATGGCTGACCGGCTTCGACAGACGACGGACAAGAGGGGAGCGCGCACACCATGGCTGAAATCACGCTGGTCGAAGCGGTCAACCAGGCGCTGGGCTATGCGCTGGAGCACAATCCCGACGTGCTGCTGCTCGGCGAGGACATCGGCGTCAACGGCGGCGTCTTCCGCGCGACCGCCGGTCTGCAGGCGCGCTTCGGGCCGCAGCGCGTGATGGACACCCCGCTGGCCGAAAGCGGCATCGCGGGCGCCGCCATCGGCATGGCGGCGATGGGGCTCAAGCCCGTGGCCGAGATCCAGTTCACCGGCTTCATCTACCCGATCATCGACCACATCATCAACCATGCCGGACGCATGCGGCACCGCACGCGCGGGCGGCTGGGCTGTCCGATGGTCGTGCGCGCGCCGTTCGGCGCCGGCATCCATGCGCCCGAGCACCATTCGGAAAGCCCGGAGGCCATGTTCGCCCACATGCCAGGCATCCGCGTGGTCATCCCCTCGTCGCCGGCGCGCGCCTACGGGCTGCTGCTCGCGGCCATCGACGACCCCGACCCGGTGATCTTCCTGGAGCCGACGCGGCTCTACCGGCTGTTCCGGCAGGAAGTGGCCGACGACGGCGCCGCGCTGCCGCTGGACGCCTGCTTCACCCTGCGCGACGGCAGCGACATCACGCTGGTGAGCTGGGGCGCGATGCTGCAGGAGACGCTGGCGGCAGCGGATCAACTGGCCGAGGAAGGCGTGTCCGCCGCCGTGATCGACGTGGCCACGCTCAAGCCGCTCGACATGCAGACCATCCTCGAATCGGTGGCCCGCACCGGGCGCTGCGTGATCGTGCACGAGGCGCCGCGGACGGCCGGCTTCGGCGCGGAGATTGCCGCGGGCCTGGCCGACGCCGGCCTGTACTCGCTGGCGGCGCCGGTGCAGCGCGTGACGGGATTCGACACCGTGGTGCCGCTGGCGCGCATGGAATACACCTACCTGCCGAGCGTGGCGCGCATCGTCGATGCGGTACGCAAGGCACTGGCAGCCTGAGGTCCGAATGAGGTCAGATTGAGGCGACAACCCGAGGTAGAGCGACGATGAGAGTCTTCAAGCTGCCCGACCTGGGCGAGGGCCTGCAAGAGGCCGAGATCGTGGCCTGGCACGTGAGCGTGGGCGACGCCGTGGCCACCGACCAGCCGCTGCTGTCGGTGGAGACGGCCAAGGCCATCGTGGAAATCCCCTCCCCCTATGCCGGCACCGTCGGCAAGCTGTTCGCGCAGGCCGGCGACATCGTCCACCTTGGCGCGCCGCTGGCCGCGTTCGAGGGGGCGGGCGACGACGCCGATGCCGGCACGGTGGTGGGCGCGGTCAAGGTCGGCACGCAGGTGATGGCCGAGGCCGCGGCGCCGCTCGGCACGGGCGCCGGCGCGGGCATCAAGGCCACGCCGGCGGTCCGCGCGCTCGCCCGGCGGCTGGGCGTGGACCTGGCGATGGCAAACCCGTCCGGCCCCGACGGCGTGGTGACCGCCGCCGACGTGGAGCGCGTCGCGTCCACCCTCGCCGAGATCGGCCCGGCCGAGGTCCTGCGCGGCGTGCGGCGGGCGATGGCGCAGAACATGGCGCGCGCGCAGCACGAAGTGGCGGCGGCAACGGTGATGGACGATGCCGATATCCACGCATGGCAGGGAACCCACGACGTCACCATCCGGCTGGTACGCGCGCTGGTGGCCGGCTGTCGCGTCCAGCCCGGCCTGAATGCGTGGTACGAAGGGCAGACCGGCAAGCGTCACGTGCTGAAGAAGATCGACGTCGGCATCGCCGTCGACCTGCCCGAGGGGCTGTTCGTGCCGGTGCTGCGCAACGTCGGCAACCGCGATGCGGCGGACCTGCGCAATGGGCTCGACCGCATGCGCGCCGACATCCGCGCGCGCACCATCGCGCCGGAGGAAATGCGCGGCAACACCATCACGCTGTCGAACTTCGGCATGATCGCCGGGCGCTACGCGGCACCGATCGTGATGCCGCCCACGGTGGCCATCCTCGGCGCCGGCCGCATCCGCGACGAGGTGGTGGCCGCCAACGGGGTCCCGGCCGTCCATCGGATCATCCCGCTAAGCCTGACCTTCGACCATCGCGTGGTGACCGGCGGCGAAGCGGCGCGCTTCCTGGCGGCGGTGGTGGCGGACCTGGCGTTACCGGAGTAGGACGGCCGCGCGGGACTCAGTTGGCGCCGCCCCGCAACAGGCAGTCGCTGAGCCGCGGCACGCCCTCGACCCAGCCGGCACCATTGCACTCCACGGCGACTTTCTGGCCGCGCCGGACCATGGTGGCGCGCGTCTCCACCTCGCACGTCCGTCCCGCCGGGCCGCAGATCTGGCGGGGCAGCAGGGACGCGCGCACCGTCACAACGGGATCGTCGGTGCGGATGTCGACGAACACCGCATCGCCCTCGCGGCGCACGCCGCTGGCCACGCCTTCCACGATGAAGTACTGCCCGAGGTAGCGATCGTCCGCCGCGCCGTTGTTGTCGCGATAGTCGTCGAGGATCTCGTCCGCCTGGTACTGGGGCAGCGGATCGCCGGGCCGCTCGGGATCGATGCTGATCGGGTCGAGCGTCCCGTTGCGCGGCAGCCCGCGCACCGCGCTGGCCGCCTGTGCCGCCGAGGCGGGCAGCGGCTCCAGCATCGCGTCCCGCGAGGTGTCGTTGCCCACGAACCAGAGCACCCCCAGCACGGCAACGGCGACGACGGCGAGCAGGCGATGCTGGGTACGGGTGAGCATGAGTGGCGCTGGGATGACATGGAGGGTCGGGCCGGTATTGTATTCCCGTCTGCCGGCAGGCCCCACTCGTGCCGCACGAAAACGTTCAGATGGGACCCCGCGCCAGCCGCCCTATAGTGGAAGGCGCCATTCACGGCATGACCGCACAAGGAGTCCTCACATGGCATCGTCTTTCTTCCCCGCCGCGCTGCGCCGCGTAGCACTGCTTGCCGTCCCGGCCTCGTTCGCCGTTCTCTCCGGCATCGCCAGCGCCCAGCTCGGCGACATGCTGAAGTCGTCACCATTGGGCGGCGGCGGCCAGGGCGCGGCCGGTGCGCTCGGCAGTTTCGGCCTGTCGCCGTCGTCGATCACGTCGGGTTCGACCGGCAACGTCGCCGGGGTGATCGAGTTCTGCATGAAGAACAACTACCTGAACGCCGACTCGGCGACATCGGCGGTGAAAGACAAGCTGCTCGGCTCGGTGTCGGGCGGCACGCAGGACAGCGGCTATACCAGCGGCTCGCGCGGCATCGTGTCGACGGGCAGCGGCAACCAGCTCGACCTGAGCGGATCGGGCCTGAAGGCCGAGATCACGAAGCAGGTCTGCGACAAGATCCTGGCGCAGGGGAAGTCGATGTTGTGACCGCGCAGTCGCCCGACCCGCAGGAGTGAACCGTCAGCCCGCCTGTCGGGCTGACCGGAGCTTTCCGGTCAACGGCAGCCAGCCACGCCCGACTTCCGGCAGGATCTTTCCCACCACCTCGCCCGCTTCAAGCCTTGCGTGCGCCAGAGGTGTGTCGGCAAGCCAGTATCTCGCAGCGATCAACGGAACGATCTGCTTGCCGATCAGGGGCCGGACGCTTGCCTTGAGACCGGCGGCGATCTCCGCCGTGCGCGCGTCCGGAACATGGCACGGGGTTCAATCGGCGCGGCGCGTGGAATGCTGGTGCAGCAGGCGCCAGCGGTTGCCCGTCGTCGTCCATACCTGCGTGGTGTGGGCACGGACCTCGACCCGGCTACCGTCGGCGCGCCGCTCGAGGGTCTGGTCGATCGGCCCCGACACCAGCACGGCATTCCCCACCGGCTTGCAGGTCGGCGGCGCCGGCCGGTGGATGCGCAGCGTCCTGACCGCTTCCGCGAGGAATGCCAGATAGGCGGCCTTGTCGTGGACGTAGCCGCTCGAATGCACGAACAGCAGGTCGTCCGACAGTAGCGCGTCGAGCGCCGCATGGTCGCCGGCCAGCGTGGCGTCGCAACGCGCCTGCTCGGCGCGCCCGATCGCAAGGGAATCGGCGGTCTGCATGACCGCGTTCACGCCAGGCCCATCTTCCGCGCCATGCGCGCCTGCCACGCGCCGCGCGGCTCGAAACCCGGCAGCGAGCGCGCATGCGCCTCGATCCGCTGCATCAGCACCTCGTCCGGTTCGGAGAAATCGACCGGCACGCGCATGGGCTGGCTGACGTACCACGGCGTGTCGACGAAAAGCTCGAGACGGTTGCCCTCGGGATCGCGCGCGTAGACCGACACGGCATTGCCGTGCGTGATCGGGTGGATGTCCGTGGCCCCGGCCGCCGCCATGCGCGCATGGAGATCGCGCAGCGTGGCCAGGCTGTCCGCCCGCAGCGAGATCTGGTTGATCACATTGAACGGCACATGCTCCGGCCGGCCCGTGGCCAGCACGATCTGGTGGTGTTCGGCCGGATCGCGGCTCAGGAACGCCAGTTCCACGGGGCCGGAGGGGCCGTCCAGCTTGCCCGCGTCGGTGATCGTGAAGTCGAGCAGCTCCGTATAGAAGCGCGTCATCGCCGGCAGGTCCCGCACGTACAAGCCCACATGGCTGAAAGAAAGGCCTTTGCGCATCATCCGTCTCCTTGAATATCCAATCCTGATAGCAATCAAGATTTCATTGACAAACATGTGTTACCGAAGAATACTGCTATCACATTGTGATAGTCAAACGATTCGGAGACAAAATGCTTTTCGACGTCGCGGTAATTGGATTGGGGCCAGTCGGGGCCACGGTGGCCGGCCTCCTGAGCCGATACGGACTCAAGGTGGCGGTACTGGAGCGCGAGGCCGCGCCCTACCCGCTGCCACGCGCGGTGCATTTCGATGCGGAGTGCATGCGCGTGTTCGATGCGATCGGGGTGTCGGAGGAAGTCGGGCGGGACTGCCTGGTGTCGACCGGCATGAAGTTCGTCAATGCCGACGGGCAGTTGCTGGTCGACTGGCCCCGCCCCGATGGCATCGGTCCGCAGGGCTGGCACCTGAGCTACCGCTTTCACCAGCCGGACCTCGAGCGCACCTTGCGCCGCTTCCTTGCCGACCAGTCCAACGTCTCGGTACGCTCGCGCTGCGAGGTCTATGCCATCGAGGACCACGGGAGCCACGTCACGGTCCGCTTCGAGGACCTGCGCTGCGGCAAGCTCGAGACGGTCGACGCGGCCTACGTCATCGGCGCCGACGGTGCCCGCTCGCTGGTGCGCCGCCTGATCGGCAGCGAAATGGCCGACCTCGGGCTTCACGAACGCTGGCTGGTGTTCGATGCCCTGCTCAAGCGCCCTTGGGCGGTGCTGGGCGATCACAGCGTGCAGTTCTGCGACCCGTTGCGGCCCGCGACCTATGTGCGCGGCGTGGGCAACCGCCGCCGCTTCGAGATCATGCTGCTGCCGGGCGAGGATGCCGCAGAAATTTCGCGCCCCGAGTCGGTCTGGTCCCTGATCGAAAAGTGGATGGGCCCCGCGGACGCCGAGCTGGAGCGCGCCGCCGTCTACACCTTCCACGCGGTGGTGGCGCAGCGCTGGCGCATGGGCCGCCTGCTGCTGGCCGGCGATGCTGCGCACCAGACGCCGCCCTTCCTCGGCCAGGGCCTCTGCGCGGGCATCCGCGATGCGGCGAACCTCGCGTGGAAGCTCGCCGCCGTCCTCCGGCATGGCGCCGCGGACACGCTGCTCGACACCTACCAGCAGGAACGCGCGCCCCACGTCAGCGAATACATCCGGCTGGCGGTGGAGCTGGGACGCATCATCCAGGCCCGCGATCCGCAGGAAGCCGCCGAACGCGACCGCTCGCTGGCCGCGGCGCCGCGCCAGATGCGCAGCCTGAGCCCGCGCCTGGGCGCCAGCGCCCTGCGGCTGGACACCGCGGCCAGCGGCATGGTGGCGGCACAGCCGGCGCTGCTCGATGGCACGCGCCTCGACCGGCGCGCCCGCCAGGACTTCGCCATCGTGACGAAGCCCGGCCTGCTGGGTAACGCCCAACACGAGGCGCTGCGCCAGCTCGCGCCGTATCCGGTCACCGTGATCGAGGACGACAGCCCGGAAACGCTGGCATGGCTCGACGAACTCGGCGCCACCGCCGTCGTGGTGCGCCCCGACCGCTACGTCTTCGGCACGGCATCGACGATGGCGCAACTGCAGGCGCTGCTCCTCACGCTGACCGAACGGCTGCAAGGGCGCAGCGCGGCCGCGGCGGCCTGACTTCCCCACTTCCCGATTCCCCCCACCTGAATTTCAAGCAGGAGACTTCCATGCAATTCATCAGCTTTTCGCGGCAAGGCAAGAACAGCTTCGGCGCCGTGCTCAACCAGGGCGTCGTCGATCTCGGCGCCCGTCTTGGCCTGGCCGACCTCGGCGCCGCGCTGCGCCGTGACGGGATCGATGCCCTGAAGGAATCGGCCGTCCGCTTCGACGCCGATTTCGCCCTGCAGGACATCGACACCTATCGCCCCGTGGTGGCCGACCCGGACAAGATCCTCTGCGCGGGCCTCAACTACGACGAGCACGTGCAGGAAACGAAAAAGCAGCGCACCGACAAGCCCACCATCTTCATGCGCGTGGCCGCCTCGCAGGTGGGCCACCAGCAGCCGATCCTGCTGCCGCCGGAATCGGACCGCCTCGACTACGAGGGCGAAATCGCCGTGGTCATCGGCAAGGGCGGCCGCCGCATTGCCGAGGATCGCGCCTTCAGTCACATCGCCGGCTTTGCCTGCTACAACGACGGCAGCATCCGCGACTGGCAGCTTCATACCTCTCAATGGGGTCCGGGCAAGAACTTCGAGGCCACGGGCGCCTTCGGCCCGACGCTGGTGACGGCCGACGAGATCGGCGAGAACGAAGTGCTGACGCTGGAAACGCGCCTGAACGGCAACGTCATGCAGCGCGCCACCACCGACCAGTTGATCTTCTCGATCCCGACGCTGATCGCCTACTGCTCCGCCTTCATCACGCTGGCCCCCGGCGACGTGATCGTGACCGGCACCCCCGGCGGCGTGGGCGCCAAGCGCAATCCGCCGGTGTTCATGAAGCATGGCGACGTGGTGGAGATCGAGGTGAGCAAGCTCGGCGTGCTGGCGAACCCGGTGCGGGCCGAATAAGAAGCGCTCTACCGCGCCTCTTTCTCCCCTCTCCCCTTGGGAGAGGGGTTGGGGGTGAGGGCCGGCGCCTGCTCGAAGCGAGGTGGCACGACGTTACGCTGGCCCTCACCCCCGGCCCCTCTCCCGGAGGGAGAGGGGAGAAACACTGCAGTACCCATAGCAGGACGTCGCATCCGCCGCCCCCCCGCGGCGCGCGTCCTGACAAAAAACAAAATACCGGAGACAAGGATGGACATTCGCGAAGCCGTGCGCACGCAGCCCATGCGCGCCCCCCAGTTCCTGATCGTAGCCCTCTGCATCCTGATCACGATGATCGATGGCTACGAAATCATCGTCATGCCGTTCGTCATGCCCGGCCTGGCGAAAACGTGGTCCCTCAGCCCGGTCGAGGTGGGCTACCTGCTCAGCGCCAGCGTCCTCGGCATGGCGCTCGGCGCGATCCTCGTCTCGCCGCTGGCCGACCGCATCGGCCGCCGGCCGCAGATCATCGTCTGCCTGGGCTTCATCACGGCGGGCATGTTCCTCTGCGCGATAGCCGATTCGCTGGTCGAGCTGATTGTCTATCGCAGCTTCGCGGGCCTCTTTATCGGCGGCGTGATCGCCAGCGTCAACGTGCTGGTTTCCGAATTCAGTTCCGACCGCCGCCGGGGCGTGGTGATGGGCCTGTACGGCGTCGGTCTTCCACTCGGCTCCGCGCTTGCCGGACTGATTGTTACGCCGCTGCTGGCCGCGTATGGATGGCGCGCGCCCTTCGTGTTCGGCGGCTGCCTGACGCTGGCGATGGCGCTGATGGTGGCGTTCCTGCTGCCCGAGTCGGTCGAATACCTGATCGACAAGCGCCCGCGCCGCGCGCTGGACAAGTACAACGCGATTGCCGCGCGCCTTGGCCTGCCGCCCTCGCAGGCATTGCCGGCCGCCTCCGTGCAGACAGCAGGCAACGTGGCGTTGAGGTCGATCTTCACCGGCGGCATGCTTGGCCGCACCCTCTGCCTGTGGATCGGCTACGCCGGCCTGACCGCGGCCTTCTATTTCGCCAACACATGGACCACGAAGATCATCGCGGACACCAGCGGCAATCCGGCCCTGGGCGTGCGCGCCGGCATGCTGCTGATGGTCGGTGGCGTCGCCGCGGCCTTCGTCTTCGCGGCGCTGTCCCTGCGGATCCGGCCCATCCTGGTGACGGTGGGCGTGCTGGGCGGCGGCGCGGTCAGCTTCGCGCTGTATGCCACGCAGATCCACAACCTTTCCGTGGCACTGCCGCTGGCGGTACTGGTCGGACTGTTCGTCAACGGCGGGATCGTGGCCTTCTATGCGATCAGCCCCTCGGTGTACCCGTCAGTCGCGCGCAGCACCGGCGTGGGCCTGATGATCGGCTTCGGGCGAAGCATCGCGGTCGCCGTGCCGGTGTGGACGGGCTACATGCTGGCGCACGGCTGGACGGCCTTGTACCTCTACCGCTTCTTCGGCGCGGTGCTGGCCATCGCGGCGGTCGCGATCCTGGTGCTGGACCGGTCCTATGCGCGTGGCAGGATGGCGGCGATCTCGTCCGTGAATGCCTAGCGGTCCGGAGGCGCCCGGCAGGAAATGAAAACGCTCGCCACACCGGCGAGCGTTTTTCTAATGGTGGAGGCCTGTCACGCGAACCGGGGGAACAGCGTCAGCGCATTGGTCCGCATGAAGCGGGCGAACTGCTCCGCACTGATCTGCGTGGATGCATCGAGGTCCCGCGCGAGGTTGGCGGACTTCGCCTCGGGCGTGAAGGGCCAGTCGCTGCCGTACAGGATGTGGCGTTCGTCGGCGATCTCGAGCAGCGGGCGGAGCTGGCGGGGCAGCGGATAGCCGGCGAGGTCGAAATACAGGCCGCGCAGCGCGGCGAAAAAGCGGTCCTTGTCGAGCGGCGCGGGCAAGTCCATCGCCGGTGAGATGGCGAGCACGCGGTCGGCCAGCACGGGCACGGCGGCGCCGGCATGGGGGACGATGACCTGGATGTCGGGATACCTGTCGAGCGTGCCCGACAGGATCAGGTTGAAGACCGACCGCGTGGTCTCGAACATGAACTCGAGCATCGGATAGGGAAGGCCCGGCGCCATCAGCGTGCCGGGCCGGCAGCACGGACAGTAGGGGTCGTTCGGGTGGATGAACAGTACCGCGCGGCGCCGGTTCAGTTCCGCGTAGATGGGGGCGAGTCGCTTGTCGCCCTGGTAGACCCCGAGATGGTTCGTGCTCATCACCACGCCGTCGGCCTTGAGTACGTCGAACGCATATGCCAGTTCCGCCAGCGAGCCTTCGATGTCCGGCGCCGGAATCGACGCAAAGAAGCCGAAGCGGTCCGGATGCGCGCGCACGGCGCTGGCGCCATCCTCGTTGACGGACCTGGCGAGCGTCCTCGCCTTGCCGTTGTCGCCGAAATGAATGCCGGGCGCGGAGATCGACAGCACGGCGGAGGCGATGCGCAGGCGATCCATCACCCGCAGCGCGTCGCTTGCCGACCATGGCGGAATGCCGGGCATGCCCGACGGCTTCTGATGGCCCGCCTCGACCAGTGCCGCGCGATAGCGCTCGGGGAGGTAGTGCGCGTGGACGTCGATGCGGCGTGGGTTTTCCCTCGACGCCGCAAGACTGCCGGCGCCCGAGGGCAAGGCCGCGCAGCCAGTCACTCCGGCGGCCAGCCCGCCAAGCATTCCCCCCAGCAGTAGCCGGCGGCGGCCCGAAATGCCTGCTGGTTCCGCCCGTGTCCCTGTCTCACTGTTCATTGGTGTCTCCTTTGCCGTTTGTCGTCATGAAAGGCCGCACGGAATCCGGCCGATGGGTCCGGCGTTTACACTATCACATATTGATAGTACAAAATATCGATATTCGAGGACCGGCAATCCCGCGGCTGCCGCTCTCGAATGCAGGACGTTAGAATGTCGCCACTTCCGTCGCGTGACCGCCAGGCCTTTCCCATCCATGTCCAGCCTTTCCAAGATGCTTTCCATCCTCGACCTGTTCACGGTCGAGAAGCCGATGTGGTCGTCCGAGGCAATCTGCGAATACATCGGGTGTTCCGCGCCAACGGGCTATCGCTATCTGCGCGAACTGGTGGAGGCGGGACTGCTGGCACGCCTGGGCAACGGCAGCTATGCGCTGGGGCCGCGCGTGATGACGCTGGACTACCAGTTGCGCACGGTCGACCCGTACTTCTGCGCCGGCCAGCCGCTGATGCAACACCTGTCGGCGCAGACGGGGTGCGATTGCGTCATGACGCGGATCTTCGATGACGAGATCGTCGACACGCATCGCGAATCGGGCGCGGATGGGCTGCATCTGGCCTATGGACGCGGCCGTCCGCGCCCGCTGTTCCGGGGCGCGGCGGCCAAGGTCATCCTGGCCACGCTGTCGCGTGCGCGGCTCGCGCGGCTGTTCGACAAGCACACTGCCGCGGTGCGACAGGCCGGCATGGGGCAAACGTTCGACGAGTTCTGGGGCAAGCTGCAGGAGATCCGCAAGGCTGGCTCCTACATGTCGCGCGGCGAACTGGAGTCCGATGTCGGCGCCATCGGCGTGCCATTTTTCGGTAGCGGTCCCCAGGCCGTGGGCGCGCTGGCGCTGGTGATTCCGTTGCGGCGCTTCGAGTTCATGCATCACGAGAAACTGCTGGAACTGCTGCAGGACACCGCCACGAAGCTCTCCGAGACCGTCGCGAAGAACACCGCGTTGCCGCAGTAGCGCCCCCGGGTCTCACATCAGGCCAGTCCGCGCGCTACGTCCGCCGGACCGGGCCGTCCCGCTTCCCTTCCGCTTCTTCCCTCCTGCCGGGTGGCGCTACGGCTGCCGCTTGCGCACCGCGCCCGCACGCGCTCCGGGGTAATCCCTCGTTTACTATCACAATTTGATAGCTAAACTTCGCGCTGACGTCATTCCCTGGTCGCGCAATCGTATTGCGAGATCTATATACCACCAAGCGCATTCCGCCTTCGCCGGCGGGCGGGCGGCGCTTACCCAAGAATCCGGAGGAGAAGCAAATCATGCGGTTGAAAGCCCTTACGGCAGCCCTGGTGGCAGCATTGCCGGCAATCGCCAGTGCGCAGTCCGTGACGTTGTACGGACTGGTCGACACCGGCGTCGAATTCGTGAATCACATCGGCGCAGCGCAGGACAGCGTGCTGCGCCAGCCCAGCCTGACCGGCACCGTGCCATCGCGCTGGGGCATGCGCGGCTCGGAGGACCTGGGCGGCGGCCTCAAGAGCAATTTCATGCTGGAATCCGGCTTCGGCGCGGACACAGGGGCTTCGGCAAACGGGGGACGGCTGTTCGGCCGACAGGCGTGGGTGGGCCTGTCCGGGCCGTGGGGCGAGGTGGCCATCGGACGCCAGTTCACGATGCTGTTCTGGGGCACGCTGGACGCCGACATCCTCGGCCCCAATATCTTCGGCTCCGGTTCCCTCGACCCGACCATCCCCAACGCCCGCATGGACAACGGCCTCTCCTACAAGGGCAAGTTCGGCGGACTGACGCTCGGCGCCAGCTACAGCTTCGGGCGGGATATCGCTGCGACGCCACTGGGCCCGGGCGCCACCAACTGCGCGGGCGAGAACCCGGCCGACCAGCGCGCCTGCCGCGAGTGGTCGGTCATGGCGCTATACGAAACCCCAAGGTTCGGCGTCTCCGCGCTGTACGAATCGGTGCGCGGCGGACCCGGCGCGTTTGGCGGCCTGACCACCAGCGCCAGAACCGACGACCGCCTCGCGCTCACCAGTTATGCGCTGCTGGACCGCGCCAAGCTCGGGGTCGGCTGGGTGCGGCACGACAACGACGGCATCCCGACGCCGCGCAGCGACCTCTACTGGATGGGCGCCGCCTACGATGTCCTGCCCGCGCTCACCGTGGCCGGGCAGCTCTACCACCTGCGTTACCACGACAGCGCCAACAAGTCGTGGCTCTATGCGATGCGCGCCACCTATTCGCTCAGCAAGCGGACGTCGCTCTATGCCACCGCGGGGTTCATCGACAACGGCGGCCAGCTGACCACCTCCGTCAGCGCGAGCCCGGCATCGAACACCTCGCCCGGCGGCACGCAGCTTGGCGCCATGCTGGGGATCAAGCAGGTCTTCTGACACCTGTCGCGCATGCAGGGGGATTCGGGGTCGGCCCCGGGGTCCCTCAAGCCTCAACCCCCGGCATGCCCTGAACCACGTCGAAGAACGCATCGACCAGGCGCGACCGCCGGCGCTCGGCCAGGCACACCACATCAGTGGTGGTCCGGACCGTGGCATCCGCCAGCGCGGCGGTCGCCAGCCGGCTGTCGGGCACGTGCTCGCGCTCCGATACCGGCGCAATGCCGAGCCCCAGGATGACCGCCTCGCGCACCGCTTCCCGGCTGCCGATCTCCATGGCGATGGTGGCCTCGACACCGGCAGCGGCAAGCGCCTCCTCGAACGCCCGCCGCGTCGTCGAGCCGTGCTCGCGCATGAGCAGCCGCTCTCCCGCCAGTTCCGCGATCGAAATGCTGCCGCGTCCGGCAAAGCGGTGCGTGGTCGGCACCAGCAGCACCACCGGATGCGAGCGGTATTTCACCGCGTGCAGGCGCTCGTCGTAGGCGGTGCGCGCCAGCACGGCCACATCCGCGCGGTATGACAGCAGGCTGTCGATGGTCTCCTCCGAGTTGCCGTGGCGCATGGCCACGCGGATGCCCGGATAGCGCCTGCCGAATGCCGCGACGATTTCCATCACGTGATACGGCCCCACGGCGCCGATGCGCAGGTCGCCCGTGCGCAGGCCGCCAGCGTCTTTCAGCAGGCTCAGCGCCTCGGCCTCGTTGGCGAACAGCCGCTGGCTGACGGTGAACAGGGTCTCGCCGGTCGGCGTCAGGGTGACGCCCCGCCCGTGCCGGTGGAACAGGTCCACACCGTAGCTTTCCTCCAGCGCGCGGATCTGGGTGGTGACCGTCGGCTGGCTGATGTGCAGCGCCTGCGCGGCGCGCGTGATGCTGCCGTGCGTGGCCACGGCATGGAAGGACCGCAGGTGAGTGATACGCATGGGGAGTCACATGTCCAAGGTATAGATCCACTCAATACTTTAGCCAAAAAATGTGTATTGGAACTATGGAAAACCACCGCCCATACTCCGAGCAACTCCCCACCGCCCCTCACCGACCCAAGCCTTCGGGCCACGCCATGACGAACTTCTCGCGATACCACAACCCCGTCGAAGTCCATTTCGGCACGGGCACGCTCGACCACCTGCCCGCCCTCGTCGGCAACCGCCAGGCCGTGCTGGTGACGATGCCCGAGGCCCGTGCGCTGGGCATGACGGCCCGGGTCGAAGCGCTGTGCGGCGCCTCGCTGGCCGGGATCGTCGACGAGGTGTCGCCGAATCCCGACGTGCGCGAGCTGGCACCGATGTATGAAGACTTCTGGCGCCGCCACGCCGACTGCGAGGTCATCGTCGCGCTCGGCGGCGGCAGCGCGCTCGACACCGCCAAGCTGCTGATGGTGGCCGGCGACACGCCCGACTTCGCTCCGCTGGCTGAAACCCTGGCCGCCGGCCAGACCTTCGTGCCGGCGCGCCGCAAGTGCCTCATCACCATCCCCACCACCGCCGGCACCGGCAGCGAAGTGACGCCGTGGGCCACGCTGTGGGACCGCCACGTCAATCGCAGGAAGTACTCGCTGCACCTGCCCGAGACCTGGCCCGACGCCGCCATCGTCGACCCCGCGCTCACGCGCTCGCTGCCGGCTTCGATCACGTTGCAGAGCGGCCTCGACGCCCTCTCGCACGCCCTCGAAGCGGTCTGGAACGTCAACGCCAACCCGATTTCCGACACCTTCGCCGTGGCCGCCGCCCGCTCGATGCTCGACGTGCTGCCGCGCCTGATGGCCGACCTCGACAACCCGGCCCTGCGCGAGCAGGCCGCGCTCGCGGCGCTCCAGGCCGGCATGGCTTTCTCGAACACCAAGACCGCCCTGGCCCATTCGATTTCCTACGACGTGACGATCCGCCACGGCATACCCCACGGCATCGCCTGCTCCTTCACGCTGCCCGCCGTGCTGCGCATGGCCACCGGCCGCCGCCCCGACCGCGACGCCGTGCTGGCGCAGATCTTCGACGGCGACGTGGCCCGCGCGCCCCACACGCTGACCGCGTTCCTCAATGGCCTCGGCGTGGCGACCGAATTCTCCGCCTACGGCATGGCCGAGGCCGAATCGTCCGCTCTGATCGCCTCGGCGCTGGAAGGCCCGCGCGGCAGGAATTTCATCGGCGCGGCGGCCTGAGACCCGGCCCCGACCCAATCGCCTGCACTGCGCCGGCAACTCCGTCTAAAACTCTGTAAAGAGGAGGCCCAGACCCCGACCAGATCCCCCACATCGCACGCCCCGGGCGCATCCCCACATGCGGCACGGCAGGCACAGGGAAGTACAGACAAAACACGGAGACAGGAGCACGGGGTCACCCCGTGCCCGATACGCGCGGCACCCTGCGTGAACCGCGCCCCCAGGAGGCAACAATGGAACAGGTTCTGACAGAACTGGGCGGGGTCGCCACCGTCGACCGCGAGAAGGCGGTGCGCACGGTGGCCCTCGCCAGCCTCATCGGCACCACGGTGGAGTGGTACGACTTCTTCTTGTACGGCACCATCACGGGCCTGGTATTCAACAAGCTTTTCTTCCCCGGCGACAACGCGTTCGTGGCGACCGTGCTGGCCTACACGGTCTACGCGGTCGGCTTTGCCACCCGGCCGCTCGGCGGCATCCTCTTCGGTCACTTCGGCGACAAGCTCGGCCGCAAGCCGCTGCTCATCATCACGCTTTCCATCATGGGGGTGTCGACCTTCCTGATCGGGCTGGTGCCGACCTATGACAGCATCGGCGTGGCCGCCCCGCTGATCCTGCTGTTCCTGCGCCTGCTGCAGGGCATCGGCCTCGGCGGCGAATGGGGCGGGGCCGTGCTGATGGCCTTCGAATACGCGCCGCGCGAGAAGCGCGGGCAGTTCGCGGCCTATCCGCAGATCGGGCTGGCCATCGGGCTGTGCCTGTCCACCGGCGTGGTCGCGCTGCTGACGTCGGTCCTCTCCGATGCCGATTTCATGGCCTGGGGCTGGCGCGTTGCCTTCATGCTGAGCCTGGTGCTGGTCGCCGTTGGCATGTTCATCCGGCTGCGCGTAGTCGAGACGCCCGAGTTCGCCAGGCTGAAGAACGCCCATCACGTGGCCGCCGTCCCGCTGCGCGAGGTGGTGCGCGACTATCGCAGGAACGTGCTGCTCGGCTGGGGCGCCCGCTACATCGACGGCGTCGTCTTCAACACCTATGCCGTGTTCGCCATCTCGTACCTGACCGGCACGCTGCACTTCCCGAAGACCACGGTGCTGCTGGCCGTCACGTGCGCCGCCATGGTCCTGATCGTCACGATCCCGTTCGCCTCGAAACTGTCCGACCGCATCGGCCGCAAGCGCGTGTTCGGCTGGGGCGCCATGGCCTGCGGCCTGTCTGCCCTGCCCGCGCTGGCCGTGATGCATTACTCCAGCAGCATGTGGCTGATCACGCTCGCCGTGGTGGTGCCGCTCGGCATCGTCTACGCCTTCGTCTACGGCCCCGAGGCGGCGCTGTTCTGCGAGTTGTTCGACACCCGCGTGCGCTATTCCGGCATCTCGGTGGTCTACCAGGTCTCCGGCATTCTCTCCAGCTCCGTCACGCCGCTGATCGCCGCCACGCTGCTCGAATATGGCGGGCACCAGCCCTGGTGGATCGCGGCCTACGTCTTCATGGTCGGCTGCATCAGCTCGGCCTGCGCCTTCGCGATGCGCCGCACCTACTGAGCATTCTGACGGGAGCGGCAATGCGCCGCTCCCCCTCCCTTTCTCCGACGGACAAGCACCATGAACACACCGCTCAACATCGTCGTCAACGGACGCACCTACCGGCTTCCCACCCGGCCCACTGTCATCGTCTGCGTGGACGGCTGCCAGTTCGAGTACCTCGAGGCCGCCTCCGCCGCCGGCGTGGCGCCCTACCTCGCCCACCTGCTGCGCGACGGCTCGGTGTTCCAGGGCGACTGCGTGGTGCCGTCGTTCACCAACCCGAACAACCTGTCGATCGTCACGGGCGCGCCGCCGGCCGTGCACGGCATCTGCGGCAACTACTTCTTCGACCGCAGCGCCGACGGCGGACGCGGCAAGGAAGTGATGATGAACGACCCCGCCTACCTGCGCGCCGGCACGGTCCTCGCCGCGGCCGCCGACGCGGGCGCCTCGGTCGCCGTCGTCACCGCCAAGGACAAGCTTCGCAAGCTGCTCGGCCATGGCCTGCAGGGCATCTGTTTCTCGTCCGAGAAGGCCGACCAGGCAACGGTGGCCGAGAACGGCATCGACCACGTGGTCGAGCTGGTCGGCATGCCGGTGCCGGACGTGTACAGCGCCGAGCTGTCGGAGTTCGTGTTCGCGGCCGGCGTGCGGCTGCTGGAAACGCGCCACATCGACCTGATGTACCTGTCGACCACCGACTACGTCCAGCACAAGTGCGCGCCCGGCACCGAAGGCGCCAACGCCTTCTACGCCATGATGGACAGGTACCTGAAGCGCATGGACGAACTCGGCGCGGTGATCGGCCTCACCGCCGACCACGGCATGAACGCCAAGCACGATCCCGGCACCGGCAGCCCCAACGTGATCTACCTGCAGGACCTGCTCGACGACTGGCTCGGCCGCGGCGTGGAGGATGGCGGCGCACGCGTGATCCTCCCCATCACCGATCCCTACGTGGTGCACCACGGCGCGCTCGGCTCGTTCGCCACGGTCTACCTGCCGGCCGGCCTCGACCGCGAGGCCATCCACGCCCGCCTGGCGGCGCTGCCCGGCGTGCAGATGGTGCTGACCAACGCCGCGGCCTGCGCGCGCTTCGAGCTGCCGCCGGACCGCGTGGGCGATCTGGTGGTGGTCGGCGACCAGAGCGTCGTGCTCGGCACCAGCGCGAGCCGGCACGACCTGAGCGGGCTGACGGTGCCGCTGCGCTCGCACGGCGGGCTGTCGGAGCAGACCGTGCCGCTGGTGTTCAACCGGCGCACGGACGGCATTCCCGGCAAGGCGCGGCTGCGCAACTTCGACATCCTGGACGTGGCGCTCAATCACGTCTGACCCCGTCCCATCGCAACCCTTCGCAACGCAACGGAGCCCATCCGCATGAACGCGCCGCACCCTGCCTGCCCCGAATTCCGCGCCGAATCGCTGCGCATCGGTGGAGAAAAGCTGACCCGCGACCGGGTCATCGAAGTCGTCAACCCGTACACCCGCGAGCTGGTCGGCACGGTGCCCAGGGCCACGCTGGCCGACGTGCGCCGCGCCTACGAGATCGCGAAGCAGTACCGGTCCACACTGACCCGCTACGAGCGCGCCAGCATCCTGCACAAGGCCGCCGCCCTGCTGCGCGAGCGCACGGTCGAAGCGGCGGGCATCATCACCGCCGAGTCGGGCCTTTGCCTGAAGGACTCCACCTACGAGATCGGCCGCGTGGCCGACGTGCTCGCCTTCGCCGCCAGCGAGGCGCTCAAGGACGACGGACAGGCCTTCTCGTGCGACCTCACGCCGCACGGCAAGAAGCGCCGCGTCATCACGCAGCGCGAGCCGCTGCTCGGCGCGATCTCGGCCATCACGCCGTTCAACCACCCGATGAACCAGGTCGCGCACAAGGTGGCGCCGTCGATCGCCACCAACAACCGCATGGTGCTGAAGCCGTCGGAGAAGGTGCCGCTGTCGGCGTACTACCTCGCCGACATCCTGTACGAAGCCGGCCTGCCGCCCGAGATGCTGCAGGTCATCACCGGCGACCCGCGCGAGATCGCCGACGAGATGCTGACCAACCCGAACGTCGACATGGTGACGTTCACGGGCGGCGTGTCGATCGGCAAGTACATCGCGTCGAAGGCCGGCTACCGGCGCATCGTGCTCGAACTCGGCGGCAACGATCCGCTGATCGTGATGGAGGACGCGGACCTCGACAAGGCCTCGGACCTCGCCGTGCAGGGCTCGTACAAGAACTCCGGCCAGCGCTGCACGGCGGTCAAGCGGATGCTGGTGCACAAGGACGTGGCCGCGCGCTTCACCGACCTCGTGGTCGACAAGACACGCGCCTGGCGCTACGGCGACCCGACCAGCGGCGCGGTCGACATGGGCACCGTGATCGACGAGGACGCGGCGCGGCTCTTCGAGCGGCGCGTCAACGAGGCCGTCGCGCAAGGCGCGCGGCTGCTCGCCGGCAATCACCGCGAGGGCGCGCTGTACTCGCCCACAGTCATCGACCGCGTGGACCCGGCCATGACGGTGGTGCGCGAGGAGACCTTCGGGCCGGTGTCGCCGATCATCACGTTCGGCTCGATCGACGAGGCCATTGCGATCTCCAACGGCACCGCGTTCGGCCTCTCGTCGGGCGTGTGCACGAACCGGATCGACTACATCGACCGCTTCGCCAATGCACTGCACGTGGGCACGGTCAACGTGTGGGAGGTGCCGGGCTACCGGATCGAGCTGACGCCGTTCGGCGGGATCAAGGACTCGGGGCTCGGCTACAAGGAGGGCGTGCAGGAGGCCATCAAGAGCTTCACGAACCTGAAGACCTTCACGCTGCCCTGGGGCGTGTGACGCCATGCTGGTGCTGCTCCACCTCCTGTCCGGCGTGGCGATGCTCGTCTGGGGCACGTACATCGTGCGCACCGGCGTGCTGCGCGTGTACGGGCCCGACCTGCGCCGCGTGCTGTCGCGCAGCACCAGCAACCGCCTGGCCGCGTTCGGCGCCGGCATCGGCGTGACCGGTCTCGTCCAGAGCAGCAACGCCACCGCGGTACTCGTGGCCTCGTTCGGCGCCCACGGCCTGATCGCCCTGCCCTCGGCGCTGGCGATCATGCTCGGGGCGGACGTCGGCACCGCGCTGATGGCGCGCGTGCTGACGTTCGACCTGTCGTGGCTGGCGCCGCTGCTGACGCTGTGCGGCACGATGCTCTTCCTGTCGCGCAAGGAAAGCCGCGCCGGGCAGGTCGGGCGCGTGGTGATCGGGCTCGGCCTGATCCTGCTGGCGCTCGACGCCATCGTCGGCGCTGCCCGGCCGATGACCACCGCCGCGGGCGTCAGGGTGCTGTTCGGCTCGCTGACCGGCGACCTGCTGCTCGACACCCTCATCGGCGCGCTGTTCGCGATCGTCTCGTATTCCAGCCTCGCCGCCGTGCTGCTGACGGCCACGCTGACCGCCGGCGGCGTGATCTCGCTGAAGGTGGGCCTGTGCCTGGTGGTCGGCGCCAATCTCGGCAGCGGCGTGCTGGCGATGCTGACGTCGTCGGGGCAGGACGCGGCGGGGCGGCGCGTGGTGCTCGGCAGCCTGGTCTTCAAGCTGGCCGGCAGCGTGCTGGTGCTGCCGCTGGCCGACTACGCGCCGGCCGCGCTGGCATGGCCTTCGTCCGAGCCGGCGCAGGCGGTGGTCAACTTCCACGTGATCTACAACGTGCTGCGCTGCACGCTGCTGCTGGCCTTCGTCGGGCCGGTGTCGCGGCTGTGCCTGCGCATCCTGCCCGACCCGCCCTCCGCGGCCACCGGCACGCGCCCGCGCTACCTCGACGAGGGCGCCCTGTCGACGCCGACCGTCGCACTGTCGAACGCCGCGCGCGAGACGCTGCGCATGGGCGACATCGTCGGCCAGATGCTCAACGGCCTGCTCGACGCGCTGGAAACCAACGACGCCGGCCGCGCCCGCGAAACGCGCCAGCTCGACGACGACGTCGACCAGCTCTACAGCGCCGTGAAGCTCTACCTGACCCGCCTGTCGCGCAAGGACCTCGACGAAGCGGACGGCCGGCGCTGGACCGACATCATCTCGCTGACCATCAATCTCGAACACGCCGGCGACATCATCGAGCGCATCGTGCTCGACGTCGAGACCAAGAAGATTGCCAGTCGCCTCGCCTTCTCGCCGGACGGCCTGCAGGAGATCCGCGACCTGCATCGCCGGCTGATCGGCAACCTGCAGCTGGGGCTCGCCGTCTTCCTGAACGGCGACCTCGGCTGCGCCCGGAAGCTGCTGGCGGAAAAGGAAAGCTTCGGCGAGCTGGAGCGGATTTATGCCCACTCGCACCTCAACCGGCTCGCCGGGCAGTCCGTGCAGACCATCGAGACCAGTTCGCTGCACCTCGACGTGATCAGCGACATGAAGCGGCTGAACTCGCTGTTTTGTTCGACGGCGTATCCGGTGCTGGACGAGATGGGGGCGCTGCACCGGAGCCGCTTGCGGGACACCGGGGTCACTACGCGCCTGCCGGACGTCGCGTGCGCGGACCTTGCTTCCCACTAAACGACCAGGGCTGTACGGACCGGCCTTCGCGGCCTCACTCCGGATCCGGCACCGGAATCCCCATCAGCGCCGAGCTGACCGACTTCCCATGCGCATCCAGCGCAAGCGAGCGGGTCACCCCGCCGCCCAGCGCCTCGCCAAGCACGAAGTTGAAGGCCGCCAGCCGCGGCAGCTCGTAGCGCCGCACACTCCCCTTCACCACGCCGCCGAGCCACGCCTTGACGTGGTCCGCCGTCAGGTGGACGCGGAGGTGTTCGTAGTGGCGCGCATCATGGCAGATTACCGACACGTTCAGCGTATTGCCCTTGTCGCCGGTGCGCGAATGCGCAAGTTCTCGCAGTTCCATCTCAGGCCTCCACAAAGGCAAAGGTCGGGTTGACGCCGGTGCGCGGCAGCAATACGGATTGCACCGCGACGATTTCCCGCGTCGACTTGACCGCCCCGCCGCCGCCGGCGGGACCGTTGGTATAGAGGGTCTCGACCTCGTTGCCGATGCGCACGGCTTCCGCCGCCGACGCGCTACGGCCGGCAACCCGCACGCGGACTTCCGCCGGTTCGGTCCGCGCCGGATTTCCGGACTGGCCGTAGAGCGAGTCGACGCCGATCAGGTCGAAGCGCAGTTCCGACGCGGCCACGCCCGTCAGCGCCAGCCGCTCGCGCACGATGTCGAGCGCCAGTTGCGCGCGGGCCAGCGCGCCCGGGCCGCCGTAGGATATCTGGCCCTCGCCGATGAATCCGTCGACATAGGCCACGGACACCTTCAGCGTGTCCGTGCGCGGGGTCCCCCGGCCGCCGGTGACGCGCACGCGGTCGGGCGCTTCCCCGGCGACTTCGACTTCGGTGAAATCCGCCACCACGTCCGGCTGCAGGTAGCGGGCCGGATCGTGGATCTCGTAGATCAGCTGCTCCTTGCAGGTCGCCTCCGTGACGCGCCCGCCGGCCTGCGGCACCTTGGTGATGACGACCGAGCCGTCCGCGCCGACTTCGCCGATGGGAAAGCCCAGGCGGGCGAGACCGGCGACGTCCTTGTAGCCGGGATCGGCGAAATAGCCGCCCGTGACCTGGCCCGCGCACTCCAGCAGGTGGCCGACGACGGTCGCCTGCCCCAGCGTCGCCCAGTCGTCCATGCGCCAGCCGAATTCGTGGATCAGCGGGGCGGTGAACAGCGACGGGTCGGCCACGCGGCCGGTCAGCACGATATCGGCGCCGGCCTGCAGCGCGGCCACGAGCGGCGCCGCGCCGAGATAGGCGTTGGCCGAGACGATGCGGTCGCGGTACGCGGCCACTGGGTCGCCGGATTCCTCGAAGCGGTACGCGCCGCGCAGCACGTCGTCGAGCACGTCGTCACCGGTCACGGCGGCGATCTTCAGGCCGCTCAGGCCAAGCTCCCGCGCGATCTCCGCGGTCTTGCGCGCCGCCGCCAGCGGATTCGCGGCGCCCATGTTGGAGATGATGCGCACGCCATTGCGCGCGGCCACGGGCAGCACGGCGCGCATGCGCGCTTCGAGCAGCGGGTCGTAGCCCAGTTGCGGGTCCTTGCGCCGTGCCTGCTGGGCGATGGCGATGGTCCGTTCCGCCAGGCACTCGAAGATCAGGTAGTCGAGCTGGCCGTGTTCCGCCAGTTCGACGGCGGGCTCGATGCGGTCGCCCGCGTAGCCGGCCCCGGCGCCGAGCCGCACGCGCTTCGCGGTTGTATTTGACGTCATGGATACACCCCTGTCTGGTCAGGATTACAGCGGAAAGATGCCCAGCACGACGCACGCGATGGTCATCACGATGGACGCGCCGAATAGCAGCGGGAAGGTGAATTTCTGGTGCTCGGCCAGTTCGATGCCGCACAGGCCGACCACCAGGAAGGTGGCGGGCGTAAGCGGGCTGACGGGGAAGCCCGTCGTCATCTGCCCGAGCAGGGCGGCCTGGCCGACGTGCACCGCGGGCACGCCGAGTTGTCCGGCGACTTCCGCAATGACCGGCAGCACGCCGAAATAGAAGGAATCCGGATCGAACAGCATGCTGAGCGGCATCGACAGCAGGCCCAGCACGACCGGGATATGACCCGCCATGCCCGGCGGCACGAAGCCCACCGCCGACTGCGCCATGGCCTTGAGCATGCCGCTGCCCTGCATGATCCCGGTGAACACGCCGGCGGCGAGCAGGATGCCGGCCATCATCAGCGCGGCGCGGGCGTGAGCGTCGACGCGCCTGCGCTGCATGTCGACGTTCGGGTAGTTCACCATCAGCGCAATGCACAGGCCGACCATGAACATGATGGCGGGCGGGATCTTCTCGCCCATCACGACCATCGTGCCCAGCACGATCAGGGTCAGGACGATGTTGAACCAGAACAGGTGCGGACGCCGCAGCGCCTGCTCTTCCGGCGTCAGCTCGCGTTTCGGCATCGGCGCCGAACCGGCAGCGCCGGTCAGCCCGAGCCGCTTCTCCTCGCGGCGCCCCAGCCACCACGCGGCGCCGAAGACGAAGACCAGGCCGATGGCCTGCACCGGAATCAGCGGGTTGAACAGCGCGGAGATCGGCAGGTGCAGCGAGGCCGATGCGCGGATCATCGGCCCCGTCCACGGCAGGAAGTTGATGCCGGCGGCCATCGACACCGCCGCGGCCAGCACGCGCCGGTCCATGCCGAGGCGGTCGTACAGCGGCAGCATGGCGGGAATGGTGACGAGGAAGCAAACCGCCCCGGAGCCGTCGAGGTGGATCAGCAGCGCCAGCAGCGTGGTGCCCATGACGATGCGCGTGGGCCGCGTGCCGACGGTGCGCAGGATGCGGTCGATGATCGGGTCCAGCGTGCCGGCGTCGGTGATGGTGCCGAAGTACAGGATGGCGAACACGAACATGCCGACCACCGGCGCCAGGCTCTTGAGGCCGTCGATGACGAACTTGCTGGTCTGCAGGCCAAACCCGCCGATCAGGGACGCCGCAATGGGAACGATGATGAGCGCGACAAGCGGCGAAACGCGTTTGGAAAGGATCGCGCCGAGCAGCACGACGATGGTGGCAAGCCCCAGCAGTGGCAGCATGTCTGTCTCCGATTCTTCTGGTAATGGGATTTCTTGTAGTGATGGCTGAAGCGTAGGGTTCGTGCTGTAATTACACAATTGAAATGATTTGATCGCAGCAATCACGAACCATGATTGATCTCAACCTGCGGGACATCCGGGCCTTCGTGGCCGTCGCCAATGCCGGCAGCTTCACGCGGGCGGCCGGACATCTGCATTTGTCGCAGCCCGCGCTGACCGTCCAGATCCGCCGGCTCGAAGAGACCATCGGCGCACGGCTGTTCGACCGCAACAGCCGCAGCGTCGCCCTGACGCAGACCGGCCGCGAACTCCTGCCGGTGCTCAAGCGCTCGCTGGACGACATGGAACGGGTACTGCGCGACGCCCGCGCGCTGGGCGAAGGCACCGCCGGCACCGTGCGGCTGGCCTGCCTGCCGACCTTCGCCGCCAGCGTCCTGCCCGACCTGCTGCTGGACTTCCGCGCGCGGGTGCCGCAGGCGAGGTTCGAGATCCGCGACGTGGTGGCGCGCGAGGTCAACGCGCTGGTGCGCAATGAAGAGGCCGATATCGGCCTGACCGGCGGCGACGTATCGGACCCGGCGCTGGAGGTGCTCTACAGCGGGTCCGACCGGCTGGTGATGGTCTGCCCCAAGGGGCATGCGCTGGCGCGCAAGCGGCAGGTGACGGTGGCCGATGTGGCCGGCAGTCCGCTGGTGCTCACTGCCAGGAGCACCAGCGTGCGCGGCATCGTCGACGCGGCGCTGCAGGAGGTGGGCGTGGTGCCCGAGATCGCCTGCGAGCCGACCTACATGATGACTGCGGTGGCCATGGTGCGCGGGGGGCTGGGGGTGTCGATCCTGCCGGCATCCGCGCGGGAGGTGCTCGCCGAGCCGGACCTCGTCGTCAGGCCGATCGACGATCCGGCCTTCGTGCGGCCGATCGCGCTGGTCAGGAAGCGCGGGCGCACGTTGCCGCGCGTGGTGCAGACGTTCGTGGACCTGATGGTGGACCGCATGGCGTGATGCGCCACGGAGGCGGCCCCGCGATCCTACTCCGGCTCGCGCAGCAGCCTTGCCACGCTGCGCTCCGCGAGCGCCGCGATGGTGCGCGACGGATTCAGGCCGAGCGGGCGCGGCACGATGGCGCCGTCCATGACATAGAGCCCGTCGTAGCCGAACACCTTGCCCGCCGCGTCGACCACGCCGTGCGCGCGGTCGACGCCCATGTTGCAGCCGCCGAGCGGATGCGGGGTGATGAGGGTGTGGGCCTTCGACCAGAGGGGATTGTTGACCACGCGCCCGCCGGTTGCCTCGGAGAGTTCCGTGTGGGCCCGGATCATCGCGCCGATGACCGCCTCCGATTCCTTGTACGACCAGTTGAGCCGCAGCGTGCGGCGCCATGGCGCGAGCCACTTGCGGCCAAGATAGAACTGGCCGTCGCCGGGGTCCACGGCCTGGCCGAACCACGGCATCATCGTCTCGAGCGGATCGCCGTCGTCGAACACGCGCCGCAGGTAGCGCCAGAGCGCGCGTACCTTCCAGGAGGGCGCGCCAGCCAGGTGCCGCTGGAAGAAATTGCCCGCTAGGTTGGGAATGCCGCCGTCTTCGACAAAGAGCTTCTGGCCACCCGATTCGCGCCCGTCCAGCAGGTCGATCGCGGCGGAGATGGTGACGCCGTGGGAAGGCGAGACATCGGGCTTCCTGCCCTTGTAGAAGGCCGGCGTCACGAAGTCGCCATTGTGGGCCCAGCCATGTCCGAGCCTGTCGGAGAGGCCGGGCAGCGTCTTGTGTTCATCGCGACAGCGCAGCAGCAACTCCGTGCTGCCGATGGACCCCGCCGCGACGATCACGCGCGAGGCCGTGACCTTGCCCGGGACGGTCTTCCCGCAATCGGGGATGATCCGCCGGAAGGTCACCTCCCAGCCATCCGGCACGGGCCTGAGCTTGTCCACGAGGTGCAAGGGCCGGATCTCCGCGCCGTTGTTCTCTGCAACGGCAAGGTAGTTCAGGTCGAGCGTGTTCTTGGCCGAGACCTGGCATCCGACGTCGCAATTGCCGCAATGGATGCACGTGCCTTGCCATCGGCCATGCTGGTTCCTGAAGCTCTGAAATTGCGCGTCCGGACGCTGTGGGTCCCACGCGTCGGAGAACGTCACGGCGAGCGGCAGCGTGCGGAAGCGACCGCCCCAGCCGCGGGCGTTCGCCGCCTGCTGCATGAGCCTGGTGCGCTCGCTCCACTGGTTGCGCGGGACGACGCGCACGTCGAGCATCCGGCCCACCTCGTCGTAGTAGGGCTTCAGCGTCGAATGGGTAATCTCCGGCGGCCAGCGGTCGTCCTCGAAGGCGTCAGGTTCGGCTTCCACCGACACGTTGGCATAGATCAGCGAGCCGCCCCCCACGCCCGCGCCGGCCACCACGAACATGTGGGAGAACGGCGAGAACCCCCGGACATCGGCCCAGCCGCTGAAGCGGTGGGGCATCTCCTGGTGCCACAGGAAGGGATCCTTCTCGTCGCGCGGATAGGTCGATGGCGTCCAGCGCCGGCCCCGTTCCAGCACCAGCACCTTGCGGCCGGCCTGCGCGAGACGGCAGGCCGATACCGCGCCGCCGAAGCCGCTGCCGATGATGACGACGTCGTAGGACTGTCCTCTATCCATGGGTGCTCCATGCAGTCGGACGGTGGCGTTTCAATCTGTCTTTATCGGCGTCTTATTCATCGTGCCTCGCCGATGGCGCCTCGCACGAGCGCGTTTTCCCGCGTCCCGCATGGCTCGCAGTGATTTGCGACATCACCTAATATAGGTCATCAAGGAATCGGAAGACCCGGCGCGCAGACCGGACGACCCGATCAAGCCTGTCGGGGACAGGGGTCACGGCCAAGCCGCCGGCTTTTCCGCATGCACGGGGGACCACGAGTGCAGCGGGACCTGGCGGCGATCTGTCGTCAGCGCGCCGCCATGCCGAGTCGCAGAACGTTTCTCCTGGGTGGTCTGGCCACGGCAGGCGCAGTCGGCGCAGGCACGACGCTCACGGTCGGCTGGCTGCTGGTCCGGCCCGACAGGCGGCTCCTGACCGAAACAGCGCCGCCCGCCGGGCCGCCGCAGGCGGTGCCGCTCAATGGCTGGGTGGCGATTGGCTCGGACAACGCCGTCACCATCGTCATGAGCAAGGCGGAGATGGGACAGGGCGTGCATACCGGCGCCGCGATGATCCTCGCGGAAGAACTCGAGGCGGACTGGTCGCAGGTCCGCGTCATCCAGTCGCCGGTCGACTGCCTCTACGTCAACCGCGAGAACATTCCGCACGGCCTGCCGATCCGCGAGGACGACAAGGGGCTGGGCGCGGAGCTTGCCCGCGGCGTCGCGCGGCGCGGGGCCCGCTACCTCGACACCATGATCACGGGCGGATCGACCAGCATCATCGACCTGTGGGGCCCGATGCGCGAAGCCGGCGCTTCTGCCCGCATCATGTTGTGTGCCGCCGCGGCGCGCCAGTGGCACGTCGCGCCCGACAGGTGCGTGGCGAAGGCCGGCCGGATACTGAACATGGCGACGGGCGAATCTGCGACGTTCGGCTCCCTGGTCGATGCCGCGAGAGGGGTCCCCTATCCCGACGTCTCCGTCGTGCAGGCAAGCCTCAAGACGGAAGCGTTCACGCTGATCGGCTCGCGCGTGAAGCGGATCGAGGCGACGCCCAAGCTCGACGGCAGCACGCGCTTCGGCATCGACGTGACGGCGTCGGACCTCCCGCCCGCCAAGCCCGGCGACCCGCCCGTCAAGTTGCTCTATGCAAGCGTGATGATGTGCCCGACGCTCGGTGGCCGGCTCAGGTCCTATGACAAGGCGAAGCTCGATGGCGCGCCCGGCGTGCGGGCCCACTGCGCGCTCGAGCCTTTCCACGGCGGCACCGGCGGCGTCGCCGTGATCGCCGACAATCCGTTCATCGCGATGCGGGCACTCTGCGACCTGCCCGTCGAATGGATCGACGGTGACGCCGCGGCATGGAGTACCGCGAACGTCCGCGACACGCTGCGCAAGGCGCTCGACGACACCTCCGGCAGCAAGTTCTACGAGACTGGCGACGTGGACGTTGGCCTCAAGCAGGGCCACAAGGTGCTGCACAGGGAGTACGAAGTCCCCTACCTCGCCCACGCGGCGCTGGAGCCGGCGAACTGCACGGTACGCATTGACGGCAAGACCGCCACGGTGTGGGTCTCCACCCAGATTCCGCGGTTCGCCCGCGTGGCCGTCGCGAAGGTCCTCGGCCTGAAGGAGAAGGACGTCACGATCCACGAGCGGCTGATCGGCGGGGCATTCGGGCGCCGGCTCGAAGTCGACTTCATCGCCCAGGCCGCGTTCATCGCGTCGCAGGTCGGGGGCACCGCGGTACAGACGATCTGGTCGCGCCCGCAGGATACGGCCCACGATTTCTACCGCCCCGCCTGCGTATCGAGACTCAGCGGCGCCCTCGACGCCGACGGCAGGCTGGTCGCGTGGCGCGCGGTGTCGGCGAGCCAGTCGGTCACCGAGCAGGTGGTGGAGCGCACCTACGGCTATCCCGCGGTCTTCGCCCGCCACCTCCCCGACGCCACGATGGCCGAAGGGGCCTTCGACCAGCCCTACGAATGCCCCAACATTCTCGTCCGGCACACCCGCGTCAGGTTGCCGATCCCGGTCGGGTACTGGCGCTCGGTCGGGCATTCGCACCAGGCCTTCTTCGTCGAGAGCTTCATGGACGAGATGGCGGTCGCGGCGGGCAAGGACCCGATCGACTTCCGGCTCGCCCTGCTGACGCACCATCCCCACCACACGGACGTGCTGAACCGGCTCATCGAGATCTCGGACTGGCGGCGCAAGCCGATGAAGTGGAAGGACAAGGAAGGCCGGGAATTTGCGCGCGGCATGGCCATGCACGAATCGTTCGGCAGCATCGTGGCGCAGGTGGCCGACGTGCGCCTGGACACGGCCGACTGCTACCGTGTGACGGACGTGTTCTGCGTGATCGACTGCGGCCTCGCCGTCAACCCGAACCTGGTCGAGCAGCAGATGGAAAGCGGCATCATCTTCGGGCTGTCGGCGGCGCTGGAACAGCAGGTCACGCTGCGCAACGGCCGCGTCCAGCAGCACTACTACAGCGAAGTGCCGCTGATCAACATGAAGACGTGCCCGACGATCCGGACCAGCGTCATGGCGAGCGGGAAGGAACCGAAGGGCGTCGGCGAAGCCGGGCCGCCGCCAATCGCGCCCGCGGTGGCGAACGCGGTGTTCCGGCTGACCGGCTGCCGGCCGACCGGATTGCCGCTCGTGACGCCGCCGGTGATTTTTGATGGCGAGGAAGACTGGGAGGGGGACAGATGGTGCAAGTGGTGCAAATCGTTGTCAACGGGAAACCCGTCGATATCAAGTCCGACCCGGACACTCCCCTGCTCTGGGTGCTCCGCTGCGAACTCGGCCTGACCGGCACGAAGTTCGGCTGCGGCATCAGCGTCTGCGGCGCCTGCACCGTGCTGGTCCGCAAGCCCGGGGAGAAGGAGGGGCTGACGACGGCGTGCCACGAGCTGGTGCGTGACCTGCATTGCGCGCAGGTGACGACCATCGAAGGCCTGCAAGGCGGCATCGCCGACGCGCTGCGCAAGGCCTGGCTCGAATGCGACGTCGTGCAATGCGGCTACTGCCAGAGCGCGCAACTGATCGCCGCGAAGGCGCTATTGACGGCGCACCCCGCGCCCGACGACGGGCAGATCGACGATGCGATGATGCACATCGCGTGCCGCTGCGGCACGTTCCCGCGCATCCGCAAGGCCATTCACCGGGCCGTGGAAATATTGGGCGGCAGGCCGCAGCACGACCGTAGCCCGGACGTTCCGTGCCGGAAGGACTCGGGAGCGCCATCCTGACGGCACAAGTACCTCGGCCCCGGCATCCCCACCATTGTCGATGCCCTCAATGCGCCGCGGATTTCTTGAACTCCGCCGCTATCCGCTTGGCGGCGAACAAGGGAAGATAGTCGTGGAACTTGGCGTCTTTTCGCAAGGCGTCGCAGGCGCGTTGATAGGCGACTTCCACGTCCTTGATGGGGGTGTTCGTACTTTCCGCGATCCGGGCGATGAGCTCTGCGTGACTCTGGGTCTTCATATTCCTCTCCAACGCATGTGGCGCGGACTGTCCACGAGCGGCCGGCAAAGTCGCCAGGCGCAGCGTGGTCGCGCACCGTCGTGTCCCCAGAATACTCCCGCCAGACGGTCGGATTCATATATCTTTGCGCGGCGCAACATACCCGGCAGAACGCAATGGCCATTCCCTTTTCATTCAATCGTCAACATCGCCTGCCAGGTTCCAGCCGCAGGGTGCGAGGCTTCATTCGCGGCTGGCGAATGACAGATTTTTGACAAGACTGTGACTGGCACCCTGCAACGACGGTTCGATGTTCACGCCTCCCGCTTTGTGATGGATCGAAGGCGCAGGCGCATGGCCTGACAGATTGCCGGCACGGTCCGATATCATGCGGGCTTCCGCTCGCTGTCTCCCCCTGCCGCCCCCCGACATGCTCGTCGCCCAACTCAAGTCCTTCTTCATGGTCGCCCGCCTCGGCAGCATCACGCAGGCTGCCCGGCAACTCGGGCTGAGCCAGCCGACCGTCACGTCGCAGGTCCGCGCCCTCGAAGAGGCCTATGGCGTGGAGCTGTTCCACCGCGGCGGCCGCCGGCTGGCGCTGTCGGACGCCGGGGTGCGGCTGATGCCGCTGGTCGACCGGCTGGTGCAGCAGGAAACCGAGATCGACTTCTTCCTGCGCAACTCGGGCGACCTCGGCGCCGGCCACCTGCGCATCGGCGCCACCGCGCCGTACTACCTCCTGAACCTCCTGGACCGCTTCAGCCGGCAGCATCCCGGCATCGACATCAGCGTCGAGAGCGGCAACTCGGTGCAAGTGCTGGATGCCCTGCAGGAATACCGCGTGGACATCGCCCTGTCCTCGCATCGCGCCGACGATGCGCGGTATCTGCGGCTGGAACTGGGGCGCGACCCGCTGGTGCTGGTCATGCATCGCACCCACATGCTCGCGCGCCGGCCCGACGTGCCGCCGCAGGTGCTGGCGGACTGCCGACTGCTGCTGCGGGAATCCGGTTCGATCACCCGCGTCATGACCGAAGCCATGCTGGCGCAGGCGGGCGTGAGCGCGAAGTCGACCGTGGAGATCGGCAGCCGCGAAGCGATTCGCGAGGCGATCCTGCGCAACCTCGGCGTCAGCGTGATTGCGCGGCATGAGGTGCCGGACCATCCGGACCTGTGCATCGTGCCGTTCGCCGGCGGCGCGCCGGAATTGTGCGAATACCTCTACTGCCTGCAGGACCGCGCGGGCGCGCGGTTGATCGCCGCCTTCGTCAAGGAAGCGCGCGCCATCTGCGCCTGAGAGACTGTTTCAGAATGATTCTGGCGTCGTTGCGCGGCCTTGCTGTGCCGCTTGCACTGAATGCGGCAATCCGACCGGCGTCAATCGCACCAGTTCACCGGCTGTCAGTGCGCCGCCTTCGGCCGCACGGTCAGTTCCACCCCCAGCACGTCCAGCAGCGCACGCAGCGTGGAGAGCTTCGGGTCACTGCCGGCGCCGAGAATCTTGTAGAGGCCCGACACGGACATGCCGGCCGCCTGCGCGGTGTCCGCGACATTGCCGCGCGAGCGCGCGACGGCGGCCAGCGCATCCGCGAACAGCTCGGGGTGTTCGGCATCCATCAGCGCGTCCGCGAGAAAGGCCGCACGGGCCTCGTCGCTGTCGAGGTATTCGGCCGGATCGAACTCGCGGCCTTCCAGTTCGGGGTTGAGAGTGGTGGTCATGCTTCGTTCCTGTTGATGTCAGCCAGCAGCGCAATGGCGTTACGTATGTCGGTGTCCTGCGTCGCCTTGTCGCCGCCGCCGAGCAGCAGCACCAGCTTGTCGTCCTTTCGCGCGAAGTACACGCGAAAGCCAGGTCCGTAGTGGATGCGCAGTTCCGACACGCCCTCGCCCACGGCCTTGGCGTCACCGAAATTGCCGGCGGTCAGTCGCATCAGGCGGCGGACGATCACACCCCGCGCCGTCTTGTCCTTCAGGCCAGTCAACCATCGCCGAAACGCCGGATACTCAATAATTTCCACCATGGTGGAATTCTACTGCAGTGGAATTTTCCACGCAAGAGGATGCCGAGCCACCTTTCCGGATGCCGCGGAGCAGCAATCCAGGCTGGACGGACACGTCGAATCTGAACCTCGCCGAGTCCCGAGGTCCTGGACTAACTAAGCGGCTAGGCAACCCCGGCGCGGCGCGGACGCCACCCAGCCACCCCAAAATCCGGCAATGCGGCCATTGGCCGTTTTGCTTCAACCGACACAGTCGCTACATCCTGGCCAACTAGAGTGGACCCCGAGTTCCACACTACGAGTCCACGATGTTCCAGACCGCCCCCGCTTCCCATGCCGCCGCCGCGCCCGGCGCCAGCGGCCCGCCAGCCGCCGCTCCGGCCCTCTCGGTACGCCAGGTCGGCCGGCGCTTCGGGGCCTTTACCGCGCTCGACGGCGTGTCGATCGACGTGGCGCAGGGCGAGTTCCTGTGCCTGCTGGGCCCGTCGGGCTGCGGCAAGACCACGCTGCTGCGCATCATCGCCGGGCTGGAAACGCAGGATGAAGGCCGGATCCTCGCCGGCGGCCGCGACATCTCCGACGCCCCGCCCCGCGCGCGCGACTACGGCATCGTCTTCCAGTCCTATGCACTCTTCCCCAACCTGACCATCGCCGAGAACGTGGCGTACGGGCTGCAGGGCGCCCGCCGCACCCATGCGCAGGCGCGCGTGGCCGAGATGCTGGCGCTGGTCGGCCTGGCGGGCAGCGAAGCCAGATATCCGTCGCAGCTCTCGGGCGGCCAGCAGCAACGCGTGGCACTGGCCCGCGCGCTGGCGCCGTCGCCGTCGCTGCTCTTGCTGGACGAGCCCATGTCCGCGCTCGACGCGCAGGTGCGCGAGCATCTGCAGGTCGAGCTGCGCCGCCTGCAGCGCAAGCTCAACGTCACCACCGTGATGGTCACGCACGACCAAGACGAGGCGATGGGGATGGCGGACCGCATCGCCGTGATGTCGAACGGCCGCATCGAGCAGACCGGCACGCCGGCGGAGATCTATGGCGCCCCCGCCACCGCCTTCGTGGCCGGCTTCGTCGGACAGGCCAACTGGCTGCCGGTCGAGCGTGGCGTCGACGGGCTGCCCTTGCTGGCCGGGCAGCCGCTGGTGCTGTCCGATGCCGCAGCGCCGGCCACCTCCTCCCGCGTCTTCTGCCGCCCGGAAGCGATCACGCTGCATGCCCCCGAGCAAACCCCGAACCGCCATCTGGCCCGCATCGTCGACCAGACCTACCTCGGCAGCCGCACCCGCCTGATGCTGGCCATCGACGGCCTGCCCGACGTGCCGGTCGTTGCCGAAGTCGCCTCCGGCGCGCTGGCGAAGGCCGCGCCCCAGGCCATTGGCGGGGCCGGCAAGTTGTGGATCGGCCTGGCCACCGATGGCCTGCGGCTCTATGCATGACCCGACGCCCGAGGTAGCCATGACCACCACCCTTCCCCAGGAAATCGCCGCCACCCCGGCCACGCCCGCCATCGCGCGCGAGGCCCGGCACGCGGACCGCGAGGGCGTCGTGCTGACCGGCATGAAGCTGTTCTGGCTGGCGCTGCTGACGCTCGGCCTGCTGCTGCCGCTGGGCGCCATGCTGCTGCAGGCCGTCGGCGGCAGTGACAGCGGCAGCGAGGGCGCCTTGCGCGGCCTCGTGCTGGTCCACCACATGCTCGCCGACGTCAACTTCCTGCCGATGGTCGGCCGCAGCCTCACCGTGTCCGCCACGGTTGCCGCCATCGTCGTGCCCCTCGCCTTCGCGCTGGCCTACGGCGTGCAGCGCACCTGCATGCCACTGCGCGGCACCACGCGCACGCTGGCGATGCTGCCGCTGTTCGCGCCGTCGCTGCTGCCGGGCATCGCGCTGGTCTACCTGTTCGGCAACCAGGGCCTGTTCAAGAGTTGGGTGCCCGGCAGCATCTACGGCTTCTGGGGCATCGTGCTGGGCGAGTCGTTCTACACCTTCCCCTACGCCGTGATGCTGCTGCTGGCGACCATGGCCCTGGCCGACGGCCGCCTCTACGACGCCGCCCGCGCCATGGGCGCCGGCCCGTTCCGCACCTTCCGCACGGTGACGCTGCCCGGCGCGCGCTATGGCCTGTTCGGCGCCTTCGCGCTGGTCTTCACGCTGGTGGTGACGGACTTCGGCGTGCCCATCGTGGTCGGTGGCAGCTACCAGGTGCTGGCGGTGGAAGCCTACAAGGCGGTGATCGGGCAGCAGCAGTTCGCCCGCGGCGCGGTGATCGGCCTGATGCTGCTGGTGCCGGCCGTGCTGACCTTCGGTGTCGAACGCCTGGTGCAGCGCCGCCAGCACGCCCAGATGGCAGGCCGCGCCCAGCCCTACCACCCGCGCCCGGACCGCCTGCGCGACACCGCCTTCCTGCTGCTCGCCGTGCTGACGGTCGGCTGGATCCTGCTGATCCTCGCCACGGCCGTGGGCGCCTCGCTCGTCAAGCTGTGGCCGTACAACCTCGAACTGACCCTGCGCCACTACGACTTCGACAATATGGACGGCGGCGGCTGGCTGGCCTATCGCAACAGCCTGAAGCTGGCCACGCTGACCGCCATCTTCGGCACCGCGCTCGTGTTCACCGGCGCCTGGCTGGTCGAGAAGACCCGCGCCAGCCGCCTCGCCGGCTGGCTGCACCTCGGCATCCGCTTCGCCGTGCTGCTGCCGATGGCCGTGCCCGGCCTCGTGCTCGGCCTCGGCTACGTGTTCTTCTTCAACCATCCGGCCAACCCGCTGCATGGCCTGTACGGCGGCATGACGCTGCTGGTGCTCTGCACGATCATGCACAGCGCGACCACGGCCCACCTGACGGCCACTTCCGCGCTCGGCCAGCTCGATCCGATGTTCGAGGCCGTGTCCGCCTCGCTCAAGGCCTCGGCCCTGCGCACGTACTGGCGGGTGACGCTGCCGATGTGCCTGCCGGCCGTGCTGTCCTGCGCGCGCTACCTGTTCGTCTCGGCCATGACCACGGTGTCGGCGGTGATCTTCCTCTACAGCCCCGATACCGTGCTCGCCTCGGTCGCCGTGCTGAACATGGACGACGCCGGCGACATCGGCCCGGCCGCGGCCATGTCGACCCTGATCCTGCTGACGGCCATCGTTGCCACCGTGCTGCTCGAAGCCCTCACCCACCGCGTGGTGAAGCGCACGCAGGCATGGCGCCAGCCGCGGCCCTGACGCTCCTCCCTACCCAACACCAGACACTCGCCTATCCATGGAATACGCTACCGCAACGCCCGCCCGCCATATCGACACCGCAACGGACGCCAACACCCGCTCGGAACTGCCGCTGCAGCTCGAAGCCGCCATCCTCGACTGGGCCGGCACTGTCGTCGACTTCGGCTCCTTCGCCCCGACGCAGATCTTCGTCGAAGCCTTCGCCGAGTTCGGCGTCCCCATCACCCTCGACGAAGCGCGCGGGCCGATGGGTGTCGGCAAGTGGGACCACATCCGCGCCCTCTGCAATGACGAGGCCATCGCCGCGCGCTTTGCCCAGGCCCACGGCCGCGCGCCGACCAATGACGATGTCACGGCCATCTACAACCGCTTCATGCCGCTGCAGGTCGAGAAGGTCGGCGCGCACTCGGCACTGATCCCGGGCGCGCTGGAGTCGATCGCCGCCCTGCGGGAGGCCGGCCTGCGCATCGGCACCTGCTCCGGCTATCCCGCCGTCGTGATGGAACGTCTCGTGCCACTGGCCGCCGAGGCCGGCTACCGGCCTGACTACACGGTTGCCGCCGACGAAGTGCCGCGCGGCCGCCCCTGGCCTTCGCAGGCCCTGCGCAATGTGGTCGAGCTCGGCATCGGCGACGTGGCCGCCTGCGTCAAGGTGGACGACACCGTGCCCGGCATCGAGGAAGGCCGCCGCGCCGGCATGTGGACCGTGGCGCTGCTGATGTCCGGCAACGCGCTGGGCCTGACCTATCCCCAGTACACCGCCCTGAGCCCGGCGGACAAGGCCCGCCATCGCGTGGCGATTTCCGGCGGCTTTGCCGCCTGCCGCCCGCACTACGAGATCGACACCATCGCCGACCTGCCGGCAGTGGTGGCCGACATCAACTGCCGGCTGGCGGCAGGCGAGCGCCCGCAGTGCTGCTGAATCCCAACGACGCCGTACCCCATCACACAACCAGGAAACCATGATGAAGACCCGTCTCTCCCTGCTGGCATCCGCCGCCATCCTCAGCCTGTCCGCCACGGCCCAGGCCGCCACCACGCTGACCGTCTACACCGCGCTCGAAGCCGACCAGGTCGCCGCCTACAAGGCCGCCTTCGAGAAGGCCAACCCCGACATCGAGATCAAGTGGGTGCGCGACTCCACCGGCATCGTCACCGCCAAGCTGCTGGCCGAGAAGAACAATCCGCACGCCGACGTGATCTGGGGCCTGGCCGCCTCGAGCCTCGCGATCATGGACAAGCAGGGCATGCTGCAGCCCTATGCGCCGGCCCCGCTCGCCAATATCGAGCCGCGCTACCGCGCCGAAGGCAACCCGCCCGCATGGGTCGGCATGGATGTCTGGGGCGCCGCGATCTGCTTCAACACCGTGGAAGCGCAGAAGCAGAACCTGCCCAAGCCAACCAGCTGGGCCGACCTCGCCAAGCCGGTCTATGCCGGCAAGATCGTGATGCCGAACCCGGCCTCGTCCGGCACCGGCTACCTCGACGTGAGCGCGTGGCTGCAACTGATGGGCGAGCAAAAGGGCTGGGCCTATATGGACGCCCTGCACCAGAACATCGGCCAGTACACGCACTCCGGCTCCAAGCCGTGCAAGATGGCCGCCACCGGCGAATTCCCGATCGGCATCTCGTTCGAGTACCGTGCCGTGAAGACGCGCAAGGACGGCGCCCCCATCGACATCGTCCTGCCGAGCGAAGGCCTCGGCTGGGACATCGAAGCCACCGCCATCGTCAAGGGCACGAAGAACCTCGAGGCCGCGAAGAAGCTGGCCGACTTCTCCGCCAGCCCGGCAGCCATGGCGCTCTACGAGAAGAACTTCGCCGTCGTCGCCATGCAAGGCCAGTCCAGGCCTGACGCGCTGCTGCCGGCCGACTACGAGAAGCGCCTGATCAAGAACGACTTCACCTGGGCCAGCACCAACCGCGACCGCGTCCTCGCCGAGTGGAGCAAGCGCTACGACGCCAAGTCGGAGAAGAAGCAATGACACGGCACGCAGCCTCCGCCCCGCGCCTCGAGGACACCGACATCGCCATCGTCGGCGCCGGCATCCTCGGCCTGGCGCACGCGGCGGCGGCATTGCAGCGTGGCCTGCGCGTGACCGTGTTCGAGCGCAGCGACATCGCCGTCGGTGCCTCGATCCGCAACTTCGGCCAGATCCTGGTGACCGGGCAGCCCCCGGGCATCATGCTCGATCTCGCACGCGAGAGCCGCGGGCTGTATCTGGACTGGGCGCCGCAGGCCGGCCTGAAGGTGCGCAACAACGGCTGCCTGCTGTTCGCCCGCGACGCGGCCGAGGAGAGCGTGCTGGACGAGTTCATGTCCAGCCGCGCCGAGGCCCACGGCTACCGCGTGAAGCTGCTGCGCGGCAGCGCGCTGGCCGGTCTCTACGACGGCCGCTTTGCGCGCCATCGCGCCGCGCTGCAAGGCTTCGACGACCTCCAGCTCTATTCGCGCGAAGCCGTGCCCGCGCTGGCCGCGTGGCTGGCATCGCGCGGCGTGCGCTTCCACTTCGGCACGCTGGTGCGCCACGTCGCGGACGGCCGGCTGGACACCACCGCCGGCGCCTGCCAGGCGCAGCGCGTGGTCGTCTGCAGCGGACACGACTACCAGACGCTCTTCGCCGAGCAGCTGCGCGAACTGCAGGCGCAGGTCTGCCGCCTGCAAATGCTGCGCGTGGCGCCGACCGACGGCTTCGCCCTCCAGCACGCGGCGCTGACCGGCCTGTCCTGCACGCACTACGGCGCGTTCTCCGACTTGCCCACGGCGCAGGCGTTGAGGGCGAAGCTGCGCGCCGAACGGCCAGAACTCGAAGACTTCGGCATCCACCTGCTGGTCAGCCCCACGCCCTACGGCGAGTGGATCATCGGCGACTCGCACGACTACGGGCAGGACGCCCGCCCGTTCAACGCCGAGCAGGTCGACAACCTGATGCTCGACCTGACGCGCGACACCTTCGGCACCGACGTGCGCGTGATCGAACGCTGGCAAGGCGTGTACGGCGCGAAGCGGCGTGTGCCGGACGGCGGTGCGTTCTCGGTGACGCGGGTCGATGCGCGGACGACGGTGGCGCTGATGCACAGCGGTATCGGCATGAGCGTGGGCCCGGCGCTCGGGCGGCGGCATATCGATGCGCTGGTCGACGGCCAGCCGCTGCCGCAGTGGACGCCGCACCCAGCGTAATCTCGTTCCGGGCGCTGCTGGCGCCCGTTTTTCCCTATCCCATCATGCTGACACTCGACACCATCGCCGGACTTTTCGCCGGCTACGGCACTTCCTTCTACGGCGACGAAGCCATCAGCCAGACCGAGCACGCGCTGCAGTGCGCGCTGCAGGCGGAACAGGCCGGCGAGCCCGAGGCGGTTATCGTTGCCTCCCTGCTGCACGACATCGGCCACCTGATGCTGGCCGCCAGTACCACCACCGACATGCGCCACCAGGAGACCGGGGCCGACGCGCTCGCCACGCTCTTCGGGCCCGACGTGACCGAGCCGGTGCGCTTGCACGTGGCGGCCAAGCGCTATCTGTGCGCGGTGGATCCGGCCTACTACGCGGGGCTGTCGCCAGCTTCGCAGCACAGCCTTGCGTTGCAGGGTGGGCCGTTCGATGCAGCCGCCGCCAGCGCATTCGCCACCCAGCCGCATGCCGCGGCGGCCGTGCGGCTGCGCAAGTATGACGACCTGGCAAAGGTGGTCGGGCTGGAGACGCCGGCGCTGCCGCATTACCTGGAGATGGCGGGGCGCCGCGTGTCTGCGGCACATGGGTAGCCTGCCGTGTAACGCTTCGCATGTACCGTGCGACTGCAGCACCGGCGATTCGCTGCAGCCTCCCCGTCAATAGTGTACGAATCCCTCGAACAAGCGGCGGGCGGTGCGGAAAATGGAGCCATGTCCGGCGTGCCAGTGACCACCGTTGCGATACACGCTCGCGTTCACCGCGATAACACCCGATGGCATGGCCAGCCGCACCGGTTCCCCGCCGGTGGGCCTGGCCAGCCGATTCGGAATGGACCCATCGATGCGAACCGCTACCGCCGTGCAAATCGATCCGGTTGCCGGGAGCGCCCGATGTGGCTGGCCGGACGCGATCATGCGAACCACCAGGTCGGCTTCCGCGGCCGGCACGGTCCTTCCCGATAGCGTCGGGTTGTCGCGCGGCGATGCCACGATGGCGATCAACGGCAGTCGCCGCCTGGCTTCGTCAAGGCTGCGTGCGCCCATTGCCAGCGCGCCGCCCGCGCCCACGGCAAGCAGCATCTCCATTGCCCGGGCATCGCGCTCCAGGTCTTCAGGCATTTCGGTGCCGTCCATCCCAAGGCTTTCGGCAGCCACGAAGACGCATGGGTTGGCAGCGTCAACGATCGACACATCAAGTTCGCCGACGCCCTCGATGGCAAGTCGATCGACGACATTTCCGGTGGGCAAGAGCTTCCCCGTCGTCGCCCCGCCCGGCGCAAGAAAATCCAGACGGACCGGCGCACCGCTGCCGGCGACGCCCGGAATGACAAGGTCCCCGTCAATGGCCGCCCGGCCGCCGACAACACCGAAGTGGGAATGGATCACCTTGCCAGTGTTGGTGTTGTGAATCCTGACGATGGCCATGCCTGCCTCCGCCGCCAGCAGGCCTTCGTCAATCGCAAACGGTCCCACCGCCGCCGACATATTGCCGCAATTGCCCCGAAAGCTGACCTGGGCTTCCTTCACGTAGACCTGGGCGAACGTGTAGTCCACGTCGGCGCCATCGATGCTCGGTGGACCAATGACGCACACCTTCGAGACTGAAGTCAGGCCACCTCCCATGCCATTCAGCTGGCGGCCGTAGGGGTCGGGACTTCCCATGGCGGAGAGAAGGATCTCGTCCCAGGCCGACCGGTCGGACGGGAGATCCCGTTTGTGAAGAACCAGGCCCTTGCTCGTTCCGCCGCGCATGTAGACCGCGGGCATCTTTCCATGCTGCATCCAATCCTCCTGTGAAAAATTTCTATGTTGTTATCATCTTATGATGTTAGGATAGATCAAACAACATCCACTGGAGATACCTTCATGCAGAAAAGCAGCCTTCGGCAGCAGCTTTCGGCGCCGGGCATGATCATTGCGCCGGGCGCCTACGATGCGATCGGCGCCCGCCTGATCGAACAGGCGGGATTCACTGCTGCCTATATGACCGGCGCGGGTACCTCGGCGGCGCGCGGATATCCGGATTTCGGGCTGTTGACGATGACCGAGATGGTCGAGAATGCCGCCGTCATGGCGCGCGCCATGTCGATCCCGCTGATTGCCGATGCCGATACCGGCTACGGCAACGAACTCAACGTGACGCGGACGGTGCGCGAATACGAAGCGCGCGGCGTGGCGGCCATCCACATCGAGGACCAGGTGTCGCCAAAGCGCTGCGGACATCTCGATGGCAAGGAGGTCATATCGCGCGAAGCCTTTGTTTCGCAGATTCGCGCTGCCGTCCAGGCGCGCCGGTCGGCGGACTTTGTCATCATCGCCCGCACGGACGCGCGTGCCGTGCTGGGCCTCGACGAGGCAATCAGTCGCGCCAACGCGGCGCTTGAAGCGGGTGCCGACATGGCGTTTGTCGAGGCCACGCAGACCATGGAGGAAGTCGCTCTCGTTCCTGCCCGCGTGAATGGCCCGTGTCTGCTCAACGTCGTGCCGGGCGGCCGGACACCTCTGTTCGATCTGCGCGAAGCCGAGGCGATGGGCTACAAGCTGGCGATTCTCCCCGGACTGATGCTGAAGGCCGCGATCGAAGCTGGCGACAGGGCCCTGGCCGACCTGAAGCAAACCCATATGGCCCCCGGCGTCACCACGACCGTGGCGCAGACGTTCCGCCGGTTTGGCGCCCACGAGTGGGACGGCCTTCGCCGCCAGTTCGACGCGGGTGCGCCGGCGACGGAGGCGCAGTGATGGCACGCACGCTCTTCGACAAGCTGTGGGACGCACATGTCATACGCGACCTGGGCGATGGCTGGGCGCTCCTGCACATCGACCGCCATCTGCTGCATGACTTGTCCGGCCCGCCCGCGCTGGCGCAGGTGGCGGCTCGCCGCCTGCCCCTGCACAACCCGGAGCTCGTGTTCGCGACACCTGATCACGCCGTATCCAGTCAACCGGGACGCGACGGTACGACATATGTGCCGGGGGGGCGCCTGTGGGGCGCGCTGCGCAAGGGCGCCCAGCTTGCTGGTATCAGGCTGTTCGACCTCGGGCAGCCGGGTCAGGGCATTGTCCATGTCATGGGACCCGAACTGGGCATTGTGCTGCCCGGACTCACCGTCATTTGCGGCGACAGCCATACCTGCACCAATGGTGGCGTGGGCGCACTGGCCTTCGGCGTCGGCTCTTCCGAAAGCACCCATGCCCTGGCAACGCAGACGTTGCGTCAGCAGAAGCCCCGCGTCATGCGCATCTCCTGCGAAGGGGAACTCGCGCAGGGCGTCACCGCAAAGGACCTGGCCCTTCATCTGATCGCCAGGTTCGGAGCCGACGCCGGAGCCGGCCATGCGATCGAATTCGCCGGGTCCACGATCCGTGCGATGGACGTGGAGTCCCGCCTGACCCTCTGCAATCTTGCCGTGGAACTCGGCGCGCGCTTCGCCGTCGTTGCGCCGGACGAGCGCACCATCGATTGGGTGCGGGGCCGGCCGTACGCGCCCGCAGCCGGCGAATTCGCGCAGGCCGCCGAATACTGGCGCACCCTGGTGACGGACGACGGCGCCGGGTTCGATCGCGATGAAACGGTGGACGCCACCATCGTGCCGCCCACCATCACGTGGGGCACCAGCCCCGAGCATGCCATCGCCGTCGACGCCCTCATCCCCCGGCCGTCCGACGACGAAGCGAAGTCGCAGTCCTACGCGGCCGCGCTCGAGTACATGGGCCTGACAGGAGGCGCCCCGATTGCTGGCACGCCGGTCGACTGGGTCTTTATCGGCTCCTGTGCCAACTCGCGGCTTTCCGATCTGCGATCCGCCGCCGCAATCGTCCGCGGCCGCCACGTCGCACCCGGTGTCAGCGCGTGGGTGGTGCCCGGGTCGGAAGCCGTCAAGTCCGCGGCAGAGGCCGAAGGCTTGCGGGACGTGTTCGTTGCCGCCGGCTTCGCGTGGCGCGAACCCGGATGCAGCATGTGCGTGGCGGCCAATGGTGAACAGGTGCCCCCCGGCAAGCGCTCCGTGTCCACGTCGAATCGCAATTTCGTGGGAAGGCAGGGGCCGAATGCACGTACCCATCTGGCCAGCCCGGCGATGGCCGCGGCCGCCGCCGTGACGGGCCATATCGTCGATGTCAGGAGTCTGGGATGAGCATGCAGCCATTCAACAAAGTCACCGGTGCGGCAACGCCCCTGATGCTCGCCAATGTCGATACCGACGTCATCATCCGCATCGAGCGACTGACCGAGACAGCACCCGATCAGCTCGGCCGCTGGGCATTCGAAGCCCTCCGGTACGAAGCCGATGGCAAGGAAAGCCCCGCTTGCGTGCTCAACCAGACGCCATTTCGCGGCGCCCCGATCCTGCTTGCGGGCCCCAACTTCGGCTGCGGCTCGTCCCGCGAGGGCGCCGTCTGGGCGCTGATGGGGATGGGCGTGCGCTGCGTGATTGCGCCGAGCTACGGTGACATCTTCTTCAATAACTGCTTCCAGAACGGCGTGTTGCCGATTCGGCTGCCGCTCCAGCAGGTGCAGGCGCTTGCGGCCCAGTGCGCGCATGGCGAGCCTGTGACGGTCGACCTGGAATCGGCCACGCTGCACGCGCCGGATGGCGCCACGATTGCATTTCCGATTGACGCCCAGCGCCGGGTCGCGCTTCTGCAAGGGCTCGACGACATTGGCCTGACCTTGAAGGACGACGCAGTCATTCGCGCCTGGCAGGAACAAGACAGGCAGCGTCGTCCCTGGGCGTGGGTGACCGCAGCATGACACGCCGAGTGGGTCAGTGGCTGCTTCTGATAGCGCTGTCGACAGGCCTCAGCCTGCTGCTCGAACGCATCGGCATGCCGGCATCCCGCATGTTCGGCCCCCTGCTGGCGGGCGCACTGTTCACATCGTGCGGTGCACGGCTGCGGCTGACACCGAACCTCTTCCTGGTTTCACAGGGACTGATCGGATGCATGATCGCAAAGATGCTGCCCTCGTGGTTCTACACGACCGTCACGGCCAACTGGCCGGTCTATGCGATCGGCGTCCTGTCTGTCATTGTCGTGAGCACGGGTCTCGGCTGGTGGCTGACGAGACTGGGCGTTCTGCCCGGAAGCACCGCACTGTGGGGCCTCAGTCCCGGCGCCAGCACGGCGATGATACTGATGGCCGACGCCTATGGCGGAGACGCGGAACTCGTCGCATTCATGCAGTACCTGCGCGTGGTGATCGTCGCGTTGATTGCAGCGGCCGTGGGCAGGATCTGGGGCGCCGCACCCGGACATGCCCACATTGCCATCGAACTCTTTCCGGCGTTTTCCTGGATCTCGCTCGGAGAGACACTGGCCCTGGCCGTCATCGGCCCGGTTCTCGCGCAGCGGCTGCAGATCCGGGCGGGGGCATTTCTCATCCCGCTGTTCGCAGGCGTCTTCCTGGCGCACCGGGACCTGCTGCATATCGAACTGCCGCCATGGCTGTTGATGCTCGCCTACGCCATCGTCGGCTGGCGCATCGGCTTCAGGTTTACCTTGCCATTGCTGCGGAACGTAGCGCGGGCGATTCCCCGCTTGCTTGGCTGCACCCTCGCACTCGTGCTGATCTGCGGTGTCATGTCGCTCGGCCTGGTACTCGCCACGGGCGTCGACCCGTTGAGCGCCTACCTGGCAATGAGTCCCGGCGGTGCGGACACGGTCGCCATCATCGCCGCTTCCAGCCACGTGGACATCCCGTTTGTCATGGCGATGCAGATGTTGCGCCTGATCGCAGTCCTCCTGATCGCACCGCGCGTTGCCAAGGTTCTCACGGCGCACGCCCTGAATGCGAAGGATGTCCTCCCCCGTTAACTCAACGCCTGACCGGTTAGTCGCCATGCTCCATTTCAGTACTTTCTTCTGCGGTGCACTGCTCTGCAATTGCATTCCCCACCTTGGCTCCGGCTTGCGGGGCGTGCCGTTTCCCACGCCCTTTGCACGGCCACGCGGCGTCGGCGATTCCTCGCCAGTGGTCAACAGCCTATGGGGCTTTCTCAATCTCGTTACGGCTCTGTTCCTCGCCGCGCGCCATCCGGTCGCCCTGGCATTTGGCACGGACCTCATCGTGCTGCTCGCCGGCTTCCTCGTCATGAGCCTCTATCTCTCGCTGCACTTCGGGCGCGTCCATCGAAATCGATAGTCGCCAGCATTGCCAGCAGCTTTCGCGTCCCCTCACTCATTGATCGACACCATGTCCAAAGTCCCAGATGTGAATCGCCATACGCCGACCGATCCCGCAGGGCCAACCGGCAAGCTGGCCCAATGGCTTGCCGATTTCACGCTTGACCAGGCGCCCGTGGCCCCGCGAGAGCGCGCAAAGGCCCTGGTGCTGGACGGCATTGCCTGCGCCATCGTGGGCGCCCAATTGCCGTGGTCCCGGAAGGCAACCGGAATCGTCACCGCAATGGAGGGCCGGGGAGACCGTACCATCATTGGCTACGGCGCCACGACAAGCGCACCCGGCGCGGCCCTCCTGAACGGAACGTTCATCCAGGGTTTCGAGCTGGACGACTTTCATCCCTTTGCCCCCCTGCATAGCGCGTCCCTGGTGCTTCCTGCCTTGTGGGCCGCAGCGGAGGGCGTCACACGCGCGAGTGGCGCTCAGTTTCTCGAGGCGGCGCTCGTGGGCTTCGAAGTTGGCCCGCGCGTCGGATTGGCGCTGCACGGCGCACAGATGCTGTCGCGTGGATGGCATTCGGGGTCGGTGTTCGGCACGCACGCGGCTGCAGCGGCAGTCGGCAAACTGCTGGACCTGGATGCCGCGCGCTTCGAGGACGCCCTCGGCCTGGCCGCCACGCAGTCCGCCGGGCTGATGGCCGCGCAGTACGAAGCCATGAGCAAGCGCATGCACCACGGATTCGCGGCACGCAATGGCCTATACGCTGCTATGCTCGCCGCCGGAGGCTACACCGGCATCAAGCGAGTCTTCGAACGCGAGTACGGCGGCTTCCTCTCCACCTTCGGCGAGGGACATGATCCCGATGCGACCCAGATCGTCGACGGCCTGGGCGAGCGGTGGGAAGTGGAGCGTATCGTCATCAAGCCATATGCCGCCATGGGTGGCATTCACGCGCCCCTCGATGCGCTGTTCGACGTGGCGGCCCAGCGTCCGTTGGACGCGGCGTCCATCGCTCGCATCGAAGTCGACGTGTCGCACGCGGTCTATCACCATGGCTGGTGGCAGCCCGAACGTCCGCTGACGCCGATCGGTGCCCAGATGAACATTGGATATGCGCTGGCGGTGGCGGCGATCGATGGCGCCGCGCTGGTCGGACAGTTCTCGCCCGGCCGCATCAACGCGGACGACGTCTGGGCGTTGATTCCGCGCATCGATGTCCGACACGATCCGGAGTTCGATAACGCCGGCCTGCGTGGCCGAGGCCGCGTCCGGCTCGCCGTCACCTTCACCGACGGCCAACGCATCGAAGTGCAGCGCCAGGCCTCACGGTCCATCGAGTGCCCCCCCACCAATGCAGAGGTCGCCGCGAAGTTCCGCAACCTGACCGACGGGCTGGTCACGCCGTCGCGACAGAAGGACATCGAAGACCTCGTTGCCGGTCTGGAGCATCTGGCGGACGTTCGGGATCTCGTCGCATTGCTGGCGCCGCCCGTGGGCGGGGCCTTCGATTGAGCAGGAGGACAGCGTGCCATCCAATCGTCCCGCACCACCGCATTTGCCATACTGGCCGAGGCACACGCCGACGGAGCTCGTGCTGCCGGCGACGTCGCTATGGTTCAACCTCGAGGTCTCCGCAAACCGCTACGGCGACAAACCGGCGATTCGCTACTACGGCAAAACGATCACGTTTCGCGAACTGCGCGACCAGGCGGAGGCGGTTGCCGGCTGGCTGCAAGACAAGGCAAGCGTCAGGAAGGGAGACCGGGTCCTGCTGTACATGCAGAACTGCCCCCAGTACATCGTCAGCTACTACGCCATCCTGCGCGCCGACGCCGTCGTGGTACCCGTCAACCCGATGAACCGGGCGGAGGAGCTGAGGCACTATCAGACCGATGCCCGGGCGCGCGTGGCCATCTGTTCCGGCGAACTTGCCCGGGAAATGATCTCAGCCGACAAGGGATTGCCCTTCTCGCAGCGGCTCACGGATCTGCTGGTCACGCAATACGCCGACGACATCCCGCCGGCTTTCCAGCATCCGGAAGACGCTCCGCCAGCCTGGGTCAGTACGCGCCACGAGTTGCCCCGTGGCGCCACTTCCTGGCGGCAGGTCATCGACGCCCGCCTGGAACCGGCTCCTCATACGGCGGGACCCGATGACGTCGCGGTGCTGCCGTACACCTCCGGCACCACGGGCTTTCCGAAAGGCTGCATCCACACGCACCGCTCCATCATGCACAACATTGTCGGGGCATCGACATGGTCCGCAAGCGGCGCGAACTCGGTAAGCCTGTCGGTGCTCCCGCTTTTCCACGTCACGGGCATGCAGTTCGGCATGAACAGCCCGATCTACACCGGCGCCACGATTCTCATGCTGCCCCGGTGGGATCGCGAAGTGGCGGGACGACTGATATCGCGCCACAAGGTGACCCACTGGACAAATATTCCGACGATGGTCATCGATCTGCTCGGCAGTCCCAACCTGCGGGACTTCGATCTCACGAGCCTGCGCTATATCGGCGGAGGGGGCGCGGCGATGCCGCAGACGGTCGCCGAGCGTCTGCAGGAACACTTCGGGCTGCGCTACGTCGAGGGCTACGGGCTCTCGGAAACCATGGCACCGACCCACAGCAATCCCATCGACCGCCCGAAGCTGCAATGCCTCGGGGTGCCGACGTTCAACACCGAAGCGCGCGTGATCGACCCGGTCACATTGAAGGCGCTGCCTGCCAACGAGACGGGCGAAATCATCGTGCGGGGACCGCAGGTGTTCAAGGGCTATTGGGGCAAGCCTGAAGCGACGGAGGACGCCTTCATCGAGGTCGACGGGCACACCTTCTTCCGCACCGGCGACATGGGACGGATGGACGAGGAAGGCTATTACTTCATCACCGACCGCCTCAAGCGCATGATCAACGCGTCCGGCTACAAGGTATGGCCAGCCGAGGTCGAGACGCTCCTGTACGGGCATCCGGACGTCCAGGAGGCCTGCATCATCGGCACGCGCGACAGCTATCGCGGAGAGACAGTGAAAGCGCTGGTGGTCCTGCGCGGCCACGCCAGAGGCAAGACCACGGAAGACGACATCATCACCTGGGCACGGGAAAACATGGCTGCCTACAAGTACCCGCGCGTCGTGGAGTTCGTTGACGCGCTGCCGAAATCAGGTACCGGGAAAGTGATGTGGAGGGAGTTGCAGGAAGCGGAGGACAGGGCCTCGCGCCAGTAGGGAAGCAGCGCATCGACAGGGGTGCCATGCGCCCCTAATTGTTATATCACTATAACTACATATCCATTGGATATCACTGGAGACGCCATTGAACACGATTTCGACTGCATTCGAGCCTGCGGCGGCGGAAGAGGCCGCCACTCAGTCGGTAAGCCGAAACACCGTGGCAGCACGCCTCGACCGCTTACCCTCTTCCTCTCCGGTATGGAAGATGGTCCTCCTGCTGTCGCTGGGCGGGTTCTTCGAGTTCTATGAACTGTTCTCGACTGCCTACGTCCTGCCAGGCATGATCCGCAGCGGCATTCTCGAACCGACGCCCGCTTCCGTCTTTGCCTTCAATGGCGCCGCCGCCTACGTTGCCGCCACCTTCGCCGGCCTGTTCATTGGCACCTTCTCGTTTGGCTTCGTTGCGGACAAACTCGGCAGGCGATCGGTCTTCACCTACTCGCTGCTGTGGTATTCGGCCTGTTCCATCCTGGTGGCCTCCCAGGATTCGGCGATCTGGCTGGACTTCTGGCGCCTCATGACGGGCATCGGCCTGGGCGTGGAACTCGTCGCCATCGACGCGTACCTCAGCGAACTGGTGCCAGCGCACATGCGGGGCAAGGCCTTTGCCCTCAACCAGGTCATCACCTATCTCGCGGTCCCCGCGGTTGCGCTGATCTCCCGGGTTCTCGTGCCGTTGGAGCCGTTCGGACATGAAGGATGGAGGTGGGTCCTCGCCATCGGAGCCGTGGGATCCGTGGTGGTATGGTTCCTTCGCCTGGGCCTCCCGGAAAGCCCTCGCTGGCTCGCGAGCGCGGGGCGCCTGGAGGAAGCCGATCGGGTCGTCAAGGATCTGGAGGCACGGGTAGTCCGTCAAACGGGTCGTGCGCTCGCGGCCCCCGTTCCTGTCTCGACGTCCGTTGACGACAAGCGCGGCAGTTTCCGGGAGATCTGGAGTGCCAGGTACGCCCCTCGCACCGCGATGCTGCTGATCTTCCACGTCTTTCAGACGATCGGCATCTACGGATTCTCCCAGTGGGTCCCGCTCTTCCTGACCAGGCAGGGCGTCAACCTCGACGACAGTCTTGCCTACGGCGCGGTCATCTCCTGTGTCACGCCGCTGGGGCCCCTCCTGGCACTCGCCTTCGCCGACAAGATCGAGCGCAAGTGGCAAATCGCCATCGCGGCCATCGTGTCCTGCATTGCGGGACTGCAGTTTGCCGGCGCCCGTGAGCCGGCGGCCATTGTCGCGTGCGGCGTGTTCGTCAATCTGTCCGCCACCATCATTTCCCTCAACTTCCACGCGTATCAGGCGGAGCTCTTTCCCACCCGGGTTCGCGCACTCGCGGTCGGCTTCGTGTACTCCATCAGCCGTGTCACGGGAATCATGAGCAGCTTCCTGATCGCATTCGTCCTTGGCCGGTACGGTGCGCCGGCGGCGCTGACCCTGATCGCCTCCAGCATGGGCATTGTGGCGCTGACCATCGGTCTGCTCGGCCCGAAGACCCGCGGGCGCTCGCTCGAGGAAATCAATCACTGAGCGACGGTAGCGCCCGCTATGAAGGGGCGGCCGGATAACCGGTCGCACCTCGTTTCATCCACAGCGTTACCTGTCCTGACTCGTGACACGACAGCGGGCCATTCGCGCCCGCCGCGTGCGCGGGGACTCCCTGCGGGCATCCGGCCCGTCGCGTGCCATTCCGAATAGGGGGAATGGCACCGTAAATAGCAGCCTATGAATGGAAGAGACACATGCAAATCCGAAAGATCGGACTCGTTACCGTATGCGCGGCGCTTGGAACGGCAGCCCATGCCCAGTCGAGCGTCATCCTGTACGGCCTCGCCGACGCCAACGTCGAGTACGCCAATCACCTGTCGTCGGTCGCGCCTGGCCAGGCCGGCTTCCCCGGCAAGTCCGGCAGCAGGACTGGCGTGACGTCTGGCGCCCTTGCCGGATCGCGCTGGGGCCTTCGCGGTTCGGAGGATCTGGGTGGGGGCAGCCGGGCGCTGTTCGTATTGGAAAGCGGCTTTACCATGGATGACGGGAAATCCACGCAGGGCGGCCGTCTGTTTGGACGGCAGGGCTTTCTGGGTCTGGAAAACGACAGGCTTGGCGCCCTCACGCTCGGTCGCCAGTACACCTCCATCTTCGACACCTTCGCCAACTTCACGCCCACCGCGTACGCGACCATGTACGAGCCTGTCGCTGTCATGACCGGCCTGAATTTTCGCTCCGACAACGTCGTCAAGTATCGGGCAGGCTTTGGCGGGGTCAATCTCCGCGCGCATTGGACGTTTGGCAATGGCGTCAATGGCGCAGGCGAGGTCCCCGGTCAATTCCGCCGCGATAACGGCTACGGGGCGGGCCTCAACTATGCCGGACAGAACGTTGGGGCCGCCATCGCCTACGACCAATACAATCCGACGCTCTCCACGGGCGGGCTGGTTGGCGCAAACAAGAAGACCGGCGGCGCCCTGAGCTATGCGTGGACGAACGTCCAGGTAATGGGCGGATACCGCTGGGGACAGAACAAGAACAATGCCGGGAAGACGCTGTTTCGCGACAATTTCTACTGGGCGGGCGCAGTGTGGACGTTCCAGCCCGTAACGCTGACGCTTGCGTATTACTACGACCAGATCATGAATCAACCGCAGGCTAACGCAAAGAATCCATGGCAGGTCTCTTTCATCGCCGAATATAACTTCTCGAAGCGTACGGAAATCTACCTGACCAGTGCATACGCCAGGAATGCGGGTCTCAACCTCGACACTGCCAATAACAGCTTTTCCACCGGCTACGCGCTAGGGAAGGGGGAGAACAACATGCTGGGCGTCGCGCTCGGCGTTCGACACAAGTTCTGAGCCAGGCTGGAGCAAAAGACAGGAGCGGCGCGCCGCTCCTGCAGACTCCCTACTGATGCACCACTTGTCCAACGCCAAGGGTATTGACCAGTTCTCCCGGGTAGTCGGTCAGGATTCGACTACGCCCCGGCGGAAGATAGACAGTGATGAATTCAACCGGCTGGCCTTCCGGATTGTGCATCACGCGGACGAGCTTCAGGATCGGCGCACCGAGTTCGACCTTCAGCCAGCTTGCGAGATTCGGGTCTGCAGCCTGGGCCGTCGTCTCTTGGACGACGCGACCGAACTTCACACCTTGCGCCATCAGGATCTCGTACAGGGCTTGCTTGCGCAAGGCCGCCGCCGACACCCGGCTACCCAGCGGAAGGGGCACCCACGCATCGGTCAGCATGACCGGCTCGCCGGCCGAACTGCGCAGGCGGAGCGCGTGCGTCGCCCGCTCCCCCGGCCCGATGTGCAAGGAAGCGGCAATGTCCGGCGGAGGCACCTCGTGACTCACGTCGATCACCTTGACCTGGGTTTCCCGAGCCGTCTTGCTGAGTTGGTCCAGGATGCCCAGGCTGGGATTGGTTCGCTCGACTGGCCCGCTCCGGACGAACGTGCCCAACCCTTGACGCCGTTCGACCAGCCCCTTCGCAGCGAGGTCGCTGAGTGCCCGCCGCACAGTGATCCGCGAAACGCCGAAACGCTCGCAAAGCGCGTCTTCCTTCGGCAACAGGCCGCTCTCCGCATAGAACCCTCTCGTAATCTCGTCATGCAGGACGAGATAGACCTGGCGGTGAAGCGAATTGCCGGAGACTCGCTCGGTAGCAGTGGGGTTGGGAACGGTAGACATGAGTGCTGAATAATGAAGACGCAACCGATGAACTCGTCGGTCTTAACAATATAACATCAAGCCGACCGCGCTACCGGACCGCCGCCGGCTTGACATGCACATTATAACATTATAATCTTGGGATATCACAACGGGCTTCCGCGCGGCGGACCCGCTCATTCATGAACGCACCAAGTTGATATGGAAAAGCTTTCCTATAAGCGCGACTACCTCGGCGCGCTGCGCGCGGCTCGCCGGTTGATGAAGGACAAGGACGACACGAGGCAAGTCTTCCTGATCATGCGCGCACTGAACGGCCCGACTGCCCTGCGAAACCTGACACGGCTATTGCAGTCTTCGGAAGGCCGCCGGCAAGTCTACCGGCGCGTGGAACTGGTCGAACGGTTCTCCGACCCCGAGTACGTGGCCTCCTTCCCGGCAGGCTCGGTAGGCGCCGCTTACGCAGCGTTCCTGCGCGAGACCGGCTATAGCGCCGCCGGACTGGCCGACATCTCCAACCAGGCCAGGCAATCGGACCGCGAGGACGTAGTGGCCTGGGCGGGCAGGCGGATGCGTGACATCCATGATGTGTGGCACATCCTGACCGGATACAGGGCAAACGAAGGCTTGGGCGAGGCGGCGTTGGTGGCCTTCAGCTTTGGCCAGTCGGGTGGTCTCGGATGGGCATTCATTGCGACCACGAGCGCGGTGAGAAGTCTCTTCAGGTACCGCAATACCAGCCACTTCCGCGCCATCCATGAGGGCTACCGTCACGGGCGCGGCGCGAAATGGCTGTTCGGCGAAGACTATGAAGCGCTGATGCGGGAGCCGCTCGGCGCTGCCCGCACCCGGCTCGGACTCCGGAAGGCGGAGCGCTATGCCGAAGCCACGGCAATTCCACGCTGAGGCGGCGCCCTGTCTCGCCTTTGCCACCGCCTTTTCCACCTCATGTCAGCCTGACAGCAGAAGATGAACGCACGCATTCCCGGGCACCTGGTCCTGAAGGCCCTGCCGGCCTGGACCCTGTCCGAAGATCAAACCATCGTCCGTCGTGAACTGGTGTTCGCGGATTTCTCGCAAGCGTTCGGCTTCATGACCGAGGTTGCGCTGTATGCGCAGACCAGGGAGCATCATCCGGAATGGACAAATGTCTTCAATCGCGTGAGCGTCGCCTTGACGACGCACGATATGGGCGGGCTCACCGGGCGGGACATCGATATGGGCCGCTATATCGACGGAATTGTCGCCAGGCATTCGTGAGCGACCAACCCCGTCGGCGGCGGTCAGCCATCAGGCATCGCTCGTCTTGTGCGCGCCTCCAAGCGTGTCACGCTTGATCTTTTTCGCCAACGACCATTTGTGGACTTCGGTCGGGCCGTCGTAGATGCGGAATCCGCGAATTTCACGAAAGATCTGTTCCACGACGGTGTCGCGCGACACGCCCATGCCACCGAGCATCTGCACGCAACGATCCGACACGCGGAACAATGCCTCCGAGACGGCGACCTTGGCCATCGAACTCTCCGCGGTACCGAGCTGGCCGCTGTCGAGCACCCCGGCGCACCAGTCGATCATCAGCGCCGCTTGCTGCAGGTCGATCAGGTTCTCGGCCAGCATGAAGCCCACCCCTTCGTGGTCGATCAGGAGCTTGCCGAATGCCTTGCGCGTGGTGGCGTAGGCGCGCGCGATCTCGTCGGCTCGCGCGGCGCCGCCGAACCAGCGCATGCAATGCGATAGCCGCGCGGGCGACAGGCGGACCTGCGCATACCGAAAGCCCTCGTCCACTTCGCCCAGCACGTTGGCCTGCGGCACGCGCAGGTCATCGATCACGACCAGCGCATGCCCGCCGGGCATGGAACTGTCGATGGTATCGATCAGGCGCTCGATGCGGATGGCCGGATGCGGCAGGTCGACCAGGAACATCGTGGCCTTGACACGGTCGGCGCTGCCCGTGCGCGCCATGATGATGCCCACGCTCGCACCTTCGGCACCGGTAATGAACTTCTTGCGCCCGCGTATCACCCAGTCGTCGCCGTCCCTGACCGCAGCGGTCAGGAGCATCGACGGGTCCGAGCCCGCGCCGCCCTCCTCCGCAGGCTCCGTCATGAAGAACGCCGAACGGGCCTCGCCTCGCACCAGCGGCGCCAGGAAACGGTCCTTCTGCGCCGCCGTGGCCACCTCGCCCAGCAGGAACATGTTCCCTTCGTCCGGCGCCATGGTGTTGACGGCGACCGGCCCGAGCGGCGACAAGCCCGATCGCTTCAGCACGGCCGCGGTTTCGCGCTGCGTCAGGTGGGAGCCGTCGGGCAGGATATGCGGGGTCATCAGGCCCGCGGCACGGGCCTTGGCGCGCAGCTCGGCGACCAGGTCTTCCGATGGACCATGGTCGAGGCAGCGCGGATCGCGCTCATAGGGCATCACGATGTCACGGACGAAGCGCTCGACGCGGTCGGCGATGAGCCGGCTTCTTTCGGTGGGGCATTCGGTGAACATGCTGGATGAGTTCCTTACAGTGTTGTCGACCACAAGGCCGCCGTCGGCGGCGGCCTGCCACGATGACTTCTCACAAGGGGGCGGATCCGGGCCGCGACGCACAGCGCAGCCCGGCCTGCCTGACCACAATAGGCCAATTTTCTGCCCCGGCCCGGCCTTGGAAGCGCGAACAGAATGAGGAGGCTCATGGTTCGCTCTCCTCTCCCGCAAGCGGGAGAGGGGAGCAAAACCGCTGGGCATTTTGCAGCGCCTCTTACCCCAGTCGCCTGCCACGCGTCTCCGGCACCATGCGCAGTCCCAGCAGCGATACCAGCCCGCAGCAGATCAGGTAAAGCGCGGGCGCGTTCGGGCTCGACGTCAGATGGATGAGCAGGGTCGAGAAGAGCTGGGCAAACCCTCCGAACACCGCAATGGCCAGGTAATACGTCACGGCCATGCCGGTGGCCCGCAGGCGCTGCGGCAGCACCTCGCTGACGAGCACCAGCGTGGCGGGCGACGTCATCGCCATCGGGACCGCCAGCAGGCCGACCACGATCAGCAGGCACGGCAGCGACGGGTAGGCATTCATGACCATGAACGCCGGATAGGCCATCACCAGCAAGGCAACGCGGGTCCACCATACCACCCTGCGACGCCCGATGCGGTCGGTCAGCAAGCCGGCGATCGGGCCGAATACCACCATCACGGCGGCGGCGACAAAGCCCGCCCAGACGGCTTCGCCGCGCGGGATGTGGAGCTGGAACGTCGCATAGTTCGGCAGGTAGTAGGCGATGAGGTGGATGGCGGCGGCCAGGCCGATCATCAGCAGGATGCTCGCGGAGAGTTCGCGCGAGTGCTCGCGCATCAGCTTCCAGCCGCCCTTGGGCTTGCCGGCCTTCTTGTTCTCGGCCACCGGCAGGGTTTCCTCAAGCCTCCGGCGGATGACCTGTCCGACCGGGATTACCGCGATACCGATCAGGAACGCCACACGCCAGCCCCACGACTCGAGCGCCTGCGGAGGCAGCCAGTTGGTGAGCGCAAGCGCCACGAGCGCGGCGAACACGGCGGCAATGCCCTGGCTGGCGGTCTGCCAGCTCGTATAGAAGCCGCGCGACTTGTCGTCCGCGTACTCCATCAGCATCGCGGTCGCGGACCCCATCTCGCCGCCGATGGCAAAGCCCTGCACCAGGCGCGCGAGGATCATCAGCGTCGGCGCGAGTACGCCAAGCTGGGCATAGGGCGGGGTCACCACGAGGATCAGGGCGCTGATGGCCATCAGCCACATCGACAGCAGCACGGCGGGCTTTCGTCCGCGGCGGTCGGCATAGCGGCCGATGACGAGGCCGCCCAGCGGGCGCATGACGTATCCCGCGCCGAACGTGCCGAACGACAGCAGCAACTGGCCGAGCGGATTGCCGACGGGGAAATACAGCGGAATGATCAGCGTGGCGAAGAAGTTGTAGACCCCCGAGTCATACAGCTCGAGCGCGCCGCCGATCGTGATGGCGGTGATGGCCGATGTCTTGGACATGGCCTTGGCGGGCTTCTCCGGCTGCGTCGCCGAAGGCCCCGCCGGTTCGCCCTGCTGGCCGGGCAGCACGTTTGCAGGGTGCACCGTGGTGGTGGGATCGATGGGCATGCGTGTGTCTCCTGGGGCGGCAGTGTCCGTCAGGGACCTGCCGCCGATTATGATCTGCTGCGACGCGCGACGGTGTCGTCTCACTCGGCCCGGACGCCCGACTGCCTGATTGCCAGCGCCCATTTCTTCTGCTCGGCGGCCATGAAGGCACCGAACTGTTCCGGACTGCCGTTGCCGGCCGGCTCGTAGCCCTTGGCGATGAGCTGTTCGCGCACGCCGGGTGCGTTCAGCGCCTTGCCGATCTCGTTACCGAGCAGGACGACGATGTCCTTCGGCGTACCGGCCGGCGCCACCAGCCCGTACCACTCGCTGGCCTCGATGCCGGGATAGCCGACCTCCGTCATGGTCGGGATGTCCGGGAACAGCGGCAGCCGCTGCTTCGTCGCCACCGCCACGGCCTTGATCTGGCCAGACTTCACGAACGGCATCACGGCCGGCAGCCCATGGAACATCATCTGGATATGGCCGCCGACCATGTCGGTCAGCGCCTGCGGACCGCCCTTGTAGGGCGCGTGGATGATGTTGATGTGCGCCATGTCCTTGAAGACCTCGCCGACGATGTTCTGCTGTGTCCCCGGGCCCGGGGACGCATAGCTGATCCTGCCGGGCTCCGCCCTAGCGCTGGCCACGAGGTCCTTGACCGACTTCCCGACCGACGGGTTCACCACCAGCATGTAGGGAGAACTGGCCATCAGCCCCAGCGGCGTGAAGTCGCGTCCGAGATCGAACGGCAGGTTCTTCTGCAGGCTCGGATTGATGGTCATGGGCGCACTCGCCACCAGCAGCGTATAACCGTCGGGCGCCGCCTTCGCGCCCATTCCCGCGCCGATGTTGCCGGTGGCGCCCGGACGGTTGTCGATGATGACCTGCTGGCCCAGGCTGGCCGACATCTTCTCGGCAACCGTGCGGGTCACCACGTCGACCCCACCGCCCGCCGGCCACGGCACGATGATGCGGATGGGACGATTCGGATATCCCGCCTGCGCCCACGCGCCACAGGCGGTGAGCGCGAGCGCGACGGCAGTCAGGGCGATGCCGGCGTGGCGTGCGTAGTGCAGCATGGGCTTCATCTCTGTCTCCTCTGTTCTGTGTTCTGTTCTGCCTTGCCGGTGCGCTCAGGCGGCCACGTCGACGCGTGCCGATGCCGCAGCGGCCGCGCCGCCGCTGCACCACTGCCCCATCAGCGCTGCCCACTTGCCACGCGTGGCGGCAAGGTTGCGCGCCTTGACGTGGCCGTAGCCGCGGATCTCCTGGGGCAACCGCGCGATCTCGAGCGCCAGTTCGAGGTTTTCCTTGTCCAGCGAGCGCAGCAGGGTCTCGATGCTTTCGCGGTACTCGCCGATGAGGGCGCGCTCCTCGCGGCGCTCGGCGGTGTAGCCGAACGGGTCGAATGCCGTGCCGCGCAGGCCCTTCAGCTTCGCCAGCACGCCGAACGCGCTGCGCATCCAGGGACCGTACGCCGTCTTGACGGGCTCGCCCCGGGCGTTCTTCTTCGCGAAGAGCGGCGGCGCGAGGTGATGCACGATCCGCACCTTGCCCTCGAACATGCCTTCGATCTGCTGGCGGAACGACGCGTCGGTGTGCAGGCGCGCCACCTCGTACTCGTCCTTGTAGGCCATCAGCTTGAACAGCGACCGCGCCACGGCCTCGGTCAGGCGGTTGCCGCCGAGCTTGTCTTCCGCGGCCTGCACCGTGGCGACGAAGTCCGCATATTGCGAAGCGTAGGCGGCACTCTGGTAGGCCGTCAGGAAGGCAACATGCTTACCCACCAGCTCGGGCACCGGGGTCTTGCGGGTGAGCTGGATCACCTGCGCCTCGGGCGTGCGCAGCGGCACCTTGCCCATGTCGTGCGCGCACAGGCGGCCCCACTCGAAGGCGGCCTTGTTGCTCTCCACCTGCACGGCGTTCAGCTTGATGGCGCGCATCAGCGCCTGGTGCGACAGCGGCACCCGCCCCTTCTGCCACGCGTAGCCGAGCAGCAGCAGGTTGGCGTAGATCGACTGGCCCAGCAGTTGCGTGGCGACCTGCTCCGCGTTCAGCGTGGCAAGGCGGCCGGCCCCGACGGCCTGCGTGATGCGAGCCACGGCGCCCTCGCCCGGCGACGTCCAGTCCGGGTTCTGCATGAAGGCTGCCGTCGGCGTGACGTGGCTGTTCAGCACGACGAAGGTGCGCTCGGGCGACATGGTGGCCACGGTCGCCTTGCCGCCGCCAACCACGGCGTCGCAGGCAATCACGAGGTCGGCCATGGCCATGTCCACCCGGCTGGCGTGCAGGTCGTCCGGCGAGGCGGCGATCTGGATATGGCTCCACGTGGCGCCGCCCATCTGGGCCATGCCGGTGGCGTCCTGCGTGATCACGCCCTTGCCTTCGAGGTGCGCGGCCATGCCCATCACGGCGCCGATGGTCACGATGCCGGTGCCGCCGATGCCGGCCACCAGGATGCGGTGCGGACGGGTGGCGTCGGGCAGCGCGGGGTAAGGCAACGCGCCAGCCGTCGACGGCTGGGCCTTGCCCGCCGCGGCAGGCTTGCGCAGCTTGCCGCCCTCCACCGTCACGAAGCTCGGGCAGAAGCCCTTCACGCAGGAAAAGTCCTTGCTGCAGGTGTCCTGGTTGACCTTGCGCTTGCGGCCGAACTCGGTCTCCACCGGCTGCACGGCCATGCAGTTGCTCTGCACCGAGCAGTCGCCGCAGCCTTCGCACACCAGTTCGTTGATGACCACGCGCTTGTCCGGATCAGGCATCGTGCCGCGCTTGCGCTCGCGGCGCTTCTTGGTGGCGCAGGCCTGGTCGTAGATGATGACGGTCACGCCCTGCATCTCGCGCAGCTCGCGCTGGACGGTGTCGAGCTCGTCGCGGTGGCGGATGGTCACCCCGGGAGCGAGGTTGGTGACGCCCTGGTATTTGGCCGGCTCGTCGGTCACCACGACGATCAGGCGGGCGCCCTCGGCCGCCAGTTCGCGCGTCATGGCCGGCACGTCGAGCTCGCCGCCGTCCACCGGCTGGCCGCCCGTCATGGCGACGGCGCTGTTGAAGAGGATCTTGTAGGTCAGGTTGACGCCGGCATGGATCGACTGGCGCACCGCGAGCAGCCCGGAGTGGTTGTAGGTGCCGTCGCCCAGGTTGGCGAACATGTGCTTGCGCGTGCTGAAGGCCGACTGGCCCATCCAGGGCACGCCCTCCCCGCCCATCTGCGTCCACGAGGTGGTGTTGCGGTCCATCCACGTCACCATGCCGTGGCAGCCGATGCCGGCCATGGCGATGGAGCCTTCCGGCACCTTCGTGCTCGTGTTGTGCGGGCAGCCGGGGCAGAACCAGGGCAGGCGGTCCGAGGCGCGGCTGTCGCCCTGCACGGCGGCGCGTTCCCGGGCCTCGATCTCGCGCAGGCGCAGGTCCATGCGCGCCTGCACGTCGGCCGGCACGCCGAGCACGGCCAGGCGCTGCGCGATGGCCTTGGCCACCAGCGCCGGCGACAGGTCGGCCTTGGCGCGCAGCAGCCAGTCCTCGCCCGGCTTGCGGTGGCTCCACTCGCCACCCTCGTTGTGGCCGTACTTGCCGAACACGGCGGGACGGCGGTCGGGGCCCTGGTGGTACAGCTCGTCCTTCAGCTGCTGCTCGATGATCGGGCGCTTTTCCTCGACCACGAGGATTTCGCGCAGGCCGCGGGCGAAGTCGCGCACACTCTCCGGCTCCAGCGGCCACACCACGGCGACCTTGTGCACGCGGATGCCCAGCCGGCGGCAGGTGGCATCGTCCAGGCCGAGGTCGAGCAGCGCCTGGCGCGTGTCGCTGTAGGCCTTGCCGCTGGCGACGATGCCGAGCCGGTCGTCGGGGCCTTCCACGACGTTTCGGTTGAGGCGGTTGGCGCGCACGTAGGCCAGCGCGGCGGGCCACTTGAACTCCATCATGCGGGCCTCGGCGCCGAGCGGGTCGTCCGGCCAGCGGATGTGCAGGCCGCCCTGCGGCGGCGTGAAGTCCTCGGGCAGCACGATGCTGACCCGGTCGGCGTCGGTCACCACCGAGGCGCCCGACTCCACCACTTCCTGCACCGTCTTCATGCCGGCCCACAGGCCGCTGAAGCGGCTCATGGCGATGGCGTGCACCCCGAGATCGAGGATGTCCTGCACGTTCGACGGGAAGAACACCGGCAGGCCGCACGCCATGAAGGTGTGGTCGCTCTGGTGCGCCAGCGTGCTGCTCTTGGAGACGTGGTCGTCACCGGCCAACGCGATCACGCCGCCCAGCGGCGCGGTGCCGGCGAGGTTGGCGTGCTTGAGGACGTCGCCCGAGCGGTCCACGCCGGGGCCCTTGCCGTACCAGATGCCGAAGACGCCGTCGTACTTCTTGCTGGCGGCGTCGAACTCGAGCTGCTGCGAGCCCCAGACCGCCGTGGCGCCGAGTTCCTCGTTCACGCCCGGCTGGAAGACGACGTGGTTATCCGCCAAGTGCTTCTTCGCCTGCCACAGCGCCTGGTCGTAGGTGCCGAGCGGCGAGCCGCGATAGCCGGAGATAAAGGCTGCCGTGTTGTGGCCGGCGACGGCATCGCGCTGGCGCTGCAGCAGGGGAAGGCGCACCAGCGCCTGCACGCCGGTCATGAAGGCGCGACCCGACGCGAGCGTGTACTTGTCGTCGATAGTGACGGCTTCCATGGCCTTCCGGGCGGCTTCAGTGGGGAGGGGGGCGTTCATCGTTATAGTCAGCCTGCTCAGGTTGCTCGGATTGCTCGGGTTACTCGAAATCTGCGGGGTCGGGCCGGCCAGCATCCTCCGGCGGCTCCGGATATCTGTTCTGTCGAAAATCGGAAAGGCTGTCGGCTAGTCCGGGAAGGGGATATCCAGCCGCCGGCCGAGGTCGCCCAGTTCCTGCGCGATCGACGCGGGCAGCGTGATGCCGTCCTCGCGGCCCACCCGCTCCGCGGCGTCGCCGCGGGCGCCGGGCAGGCGCGCCTCTTCGCCACCGGCGGCGAGGTAGGTGCCGGTCCACTGCGCCATGTAGTCGGCGAACAGGGCCTTGCCGGCAAATGCGTCCGGCTTGACCAGCCAGACGAATCCGCCCTGCCGGCCCACGGCGCCGCCACTCGTCAGGTCGTTGCGCGCCGGGTCCAGCGAGGCGGCCGTGGCGGCCAGCGCACCGGCCAGGCATTCCACCATCATGGCGATGCCGACGCCCTTGTGGCCGCCCATCGGCAGCAGCGCGCCGCCAAGCGCGCGTTCGGCGTCGGTGGTCGACACGCCATCTGCGTCGACCGCCCAGCCTTCCGGGATCGGACGGCCTTCACGGGCAGCCAGCAGGATGTGGCCGCGCGCCGCCACACTGCACGCCACGTCGAAGACGATCGGGGCGCTGCCCGGCACGGGGCAGCCGAAGGCAATCGGGTTGTGGCCGATGCCGGCCTTCGTGAAGCCTTCCAGCGCGAGCAGCGGCGGCGTGCGCTGGCCAACCATGCAGAACGCGCCCGCTTCGGCGGCCAGCAGCGCGTGGATGCCCAGCGCGCCGAGGTGGCCGCACGACTGCACGGCGACCAGCACCGAGGCGCTCGATTCCAGTGCCGCGAGGCCGAGCCGTACCGCCAGCGGGCCAGCCACCTGGCCCATGGCGCCGTCAGCGTCGAGCACGATGCCGCCCGGGAAGCTGCGGTGCGACATGGCCGGACGGGGGTTGAAATCGCGCGCGCGCAGGCGGTCGACATAGGACGGCACGCGCGTCAGGCCATGCGTCCTGTAGCCGCGCAGTTCGCTGAGGACCAGCATGGCGGCCGCCTCGGCGGCGTGGTCCGCCGGCATGCCGCAAGTCTCGAATACGCCGGCCGTCCAGCGCTCCAGCGCGGCGGCGCTCCATCGGGTGTTCATGACGATTTCTCCCGCACGATCATCAGGCGCTCGGTGAACGGACCGGCATAGACCGTCTGGTAATACAGCGGCTGGTCGCGCAGCGTGTAGCCGCGCAGTTCCATGATGAAGGCCGGCGCCTCCGGGTCCAGGCCCAGCTCGTTCGCCACGGTGGCCGGCGGCACGCCGAAGCGGACCCATTGGTCGACCCGCAGCGTCGGCAGCGACAGCCGCTGGCCGATCAGCTCGCGCAGGTTCTTCTCCAGCGCTTCGCGGTCCAGCCCGCCCAGTTGCGCGAAGTCCTCCTCGCGCAGCCAGAACTCGCTGTACAGGTCGAAGCGCCCGCCCACGTTGATCACGCGCTCGATGCGCACGTGGCCGTCGCCTTCGAGGAAGTCGGCCCACGGGCCCTTCTTCTTGATCCGCTTGACCGAACGCGCATGGACATACGACGCCAGTTCGTTGCCGCCCTCGTCCCGGAAGCGCAGGTAGCGCACGTCGGCCGGCGCCACGCGCGCCCCCGAGACGAAGGTGCCGCGTCCCTGCTCGCGCGTGATCAGTCCCGAGTGCGTCAGCCGGGTGAGCGCCTTCTGGATGGTGCCCACGCTCACGCCGTGCTGCACCGCCAGCTCGCCCTCGGAAGGCAGGCGGTCGCCCTCGCGCAGTGCGCCGGTTTCGATGGAACGGATGATCGCGTCGGAGACGCTGCTAAGTTTTGTCATGGTCGATCAGAGGCTCAGTGCAAAGCGACTGACCGCGGTTTCCCGGATGTCGAACACCTCGCTGGTCAGCCGGGTGCCCGATGCGACGTCCATCGCATAGGCAAACAGCTCGTCGCCAAGGTCGGAGATCTTCGCCCCGCGCTCCAGGACCGCGCTCACGTCGAAATCGATATTGTCCGCCATGGTGCCGACCGTATTCACGTTGCCGCACACCTTGACCGTCGGGGACACCATGCTGCCGATCGGATTGCCCACGCCGGTCCCGAAGAACGTGAGCTGGCAGCCGCCGGCGGCAAGCGCAGTGAGATTCTCCACTGCCGCGGCCGGCGCGTCCATGAAGTGCAGCCCCTTGATCTTCGGCGCCTCGCCGTAGCCCAGCACCCCGACGAGCGGGCTCTTGCCGGCCTTGGCCAGGGCGCCGAGCGCCTTTTCCTCGACCGTGGTCAGGCCGCCGCGCTTGTTGTCGGGCGACGGCTGGTCCTCGCGCATGTCCACGCCGCGCGCGATGGCCAGGTTCTCCATGTTGCGCACCGCAGTGACGAAGGCCTCGCGCACGCGGCTGTCGGCGGCCCGGTCGGCGAACAGGTGGTCCGCGCCGATGAACTCGGAGGTCTCGGAGATGATGACCGTGCCGCCTTCGGCGACCACCGTGTCGGCCAGGCGGCCGATGACCGGGTTACAGCTCAGGCCGGAAGTCGTGTCCGAGCCGCCGCACTCCACACCGATCACCAGCGACGACACCGGGCACGGCACGCGGCGGGCACGCGAGGCCGCCAGCGACAGCTTCGCCGCCTTGCGCGTACCGTCCGCGATGCACTGCACCGTGCCGTGCGGCTGCAGGTGGACCGTCTCGACCGGCTTGCCGGTAGCGCGGATGCGACGGGCGACTTCCGCCGTCGACTGTTCTTCCAGCCCCACCAGCAGCACCGCCGCGATATTGGGATTGCGGCCCAGGCCCGCCAGCGATTCGAAGGCGAAGTCGAGGTCCGCGCCGAACTGGCCGCGCACGAAGAGCGTGGTGACCGGGATGCAGCCGCCCACTGTGCGCGCGATGGTGCGCGTGACCGGATTGCAGTTGTCCATCACGGAGATCACGGCCACCCAGTTGCGGACGCCGACCGCGCCGTTCTCGCGCGGGTATCCAAGAAAGGTCGTTGCCATGCGGATTACCTCTTTTCCAGGTCGCCGCGGGCGCGCGCCGATTCGATGTTGTGAACGTGCATGTGTTCGCCGGCCAGGACCTGCCGGCTGGCGCGGCCGATGACCTGGCCGTACTTCAGGATGGTGGCCCCCGCCGTGGTGTTGGCCACGCAGACCTTGTGTCCGAACGGCACGTCCTGCAGCAGTACGACTTCTCCCACGATCTCGCCTTCCAGCCGGCAGGTATCGCCGGCACTTCCCGCTTCCAGCAGGGTGGCCACGTTATCGGCCCGGTTCAGCACGATGGCTCTCGGCATTTTCATCGTCTCCCACAAAGTCCTGTATAGGTGTTGAGATGCAATGTAGGGAACACCCCTCGGTAGTGTCAAGTAATAGCTAGGCTTATCCGAGAAAACCACTACCCCATCCGAACAAGTCCTATATAGAAGTTATTGACACTGGCCGCGGCTGTGTCTATTGTCACAACAACGGCGGACGGCGACTGCCCCGCCCCCGAGGAGACAAGAATGAGAGTGGCGTCCCATATGGAGAAGATCGGGAAGCTGATGGCCCTGCGCCAGCGGCTCGATCCGCTCGAGGACTTCGAATTGTGGTTCTGGGCCGGCATGACGGCCGGCACGCATGCCGTCAACGCCGCATTGCACCAGGCCGGCGTGACCCGCGACGACGACAGCTTCCCCACGCAGCCGCACGTCTACCAGTCGCGCCAGCCCGATGGCAGCCTGAAGTCGGCGTTCGGACCGCTGGGCGACGTGCTGCACGTGGGGCGCCCGAAAGTGGAGGCGCCGGTACCCGACGACATCGCGGCGATGATGGCGCAGATGGAAGTCATCGAGCACTACCGCGACCCGTGCCTGCGCGATGGCCTTGCGCCGACCGCCGCCATTGCCGCCGAATGCGAGGCCGCGCTGTGCCGCTGCATGGCGCTGCTGGCGGCGCGGAATGGCGAGATGGCCGACATCGCCGATATGACCCAGGGAGCCTGCCATGCAGATTGACGCGCATATCGCACTGGCCCGGCGCATCGAGGCATCGCTGCCGAAACTGGGCGAGGCCGACTACGAAATGAAGATCGAGGCCGCGATGCTGGCCGGCACGCACTGGCTGAACGTGCTGCTGCACCGCGTCGGGGCCAATCCGCCCGCGCAGGACGTGTTCCACACCTACCTGCTCACCATCAACGAGTTCCGCCGGCTGGCCGTGGCGGCCGACCGCCCGATGCACGCCCTCGCCGAGATCGAGGACATCCGCCCGCCCCATGTGCGCGGCAACATGCCCGGCGGCGAGCTGGCCGCCGCCCGCGCGCTCGGCCTGCTGGCCCGGCTGCGGGCCGCGGCGCTCGATGCCGCCTGAACGTCAACCGATCCAGAAAACAGAAAGGGAGTCAGTCTTGAAAGCCATTCGCGTCATTCCCGGTGCCGAAGGCGGCACGGTAGAAGTCCAGGACATTCCGGCGCCGGACGCCGGTCCGGGCCAGGTGGTGGTCCGGGTCCGCGCTGCGGGCCTGAACCGGGGCGAGATCAACCAGGCGCGCGAACTGCGCACCGGCAACACCATCACGGCGGGCGTGGAGTTCGCCGGCGAAGTGGCGGCCGTCGGCGACGGCGTGACCGGCTGGCGCCGGGGCGACCGCGTCATGGGCCATGGCCGCGGCTGCCAGGCGGAATTCGTGGTGGCCGACCCGATGGCACTGATGCCGGTGCCCGACGGCATGTCGTGGATCGACGCCGCCGCCTTCCCCAACGTCTTCATCACGGCCCACGACGCGCTGGTCGTCAACGGCGGGCTCAAGGCCGGCGAGTCGGTGCTGGTCAACGGCGCCTCGGGCGGCGTGGCGATGGCAGCCATCCAGATCGCCTCGCTGATGGGCGCGCGCCCGGTCTTCGCGCAGTCGCGCTCGGCCGCCAAGCTCGACAAGATCATGCAGTACGGCGTGGACGTCGGCATCGACTCGTCGCGCGACGACCAGGTCGACACCATCATGCGCGCCACCGACAACCGCGGCGTCGACATCATCATCGACACCGTCGGCGGCCCGGTCTTCGAGGACAACATCAAGTCGCTGGCCATCAAGGGCCGGTTCGTCAACATCGCCCGCCTCGGCTCGGCCACCGCGCAGATCGACCTGAGCCAGCTCTGGCTCAAGCGCCTGCACCTGATCGGCGTGACCTTCCGCACGCGCACCGAGCAGGAGCGCCTCGAATGCATCCAGGCCTGCGCGCGCGACATGCTGCCCTTCCTGCGCGCCGGCCGCGTGCGCCTGCCGATCGACCGCACCTTCGCGCTCGACGACATCCACGCCGCGCACGCCTACATGAAGCAGGACCAGCACGTCGGCAAGATCGTGCTGACCCTCGACTGAGCGCCCCAAAAATACAAGAGACACCACGATCCAGGAGACCTCGATGCCCATCGCAATCAAGCCGCTGACCGGCTCTGTCGGCGCCGCCGTGACCGGCGTGAACCTCAACGACCCGATCAACGACGCCACCTTCAAGATCCTGCACCAGGCTTTCCTGGAGCACGGCATGCTGGTCTACCGCGGCCAGTTCCTGCAGCCGGCGGCACAGGTGGCGTTCGCCCGCCTGTGGGGAACGCCGGTCCAGGGCAATCCGCTGCTGAAGGGCCTGTCCGAGTTTCCGGAACTGGCCCAGGTCACCAGGATCCCCAAGGAAACGGCGTCGACCGAAGCCTGGCACTCCGACTCGATCTACACGCCGGTGCCGCCGAAGATCTCCATCCTCTCGGGCATCGTGATCCCGGTGGGCGGCGACACCATGTGGTGCAACCAGTACCTCTCGTACGAGCGCCTGTCGCCGACCATGCAGAAGCTGATCGACGGCCTGCGCTGCACGTTCAGCGGCGCACGGCTGGCGAAGATGACCGGCTCCGACAAGGTGCCGACCGCGGACCATCCGATCGTGCGCACCCATCCGGAGACCGGCCGCAAGGCGCTGTACGTCGGCCATCCGGACACCGCCCTCTGCATCGAGGGCATGACCGAGGCCGAGAGCCGTCCGCTGCTCGACTTCCTCTACCAGCACTCGACGACGCCGGACAACGTCTATCGCCACATGTGGCAGGAAGGCGATGTGCTCATGTGGGACAACCGCTGCACCATGCACTACGCCGTGCACGATTACGGCAATGCCGAGCGCGTGCTGAACCGCGTGACGCTGGAAGGCGAGATCCCCTGCTGATCGCCCCGCCATGACGCGTGCCCGGCCTCCCGCCCGGCACGCGTCCCCCTCGATCCGCGGCGCCCCATTCAAGTTTGCAGACGCGCCCGGGACCTACGGAGAATCCGAATGCTGATAGGGATCCCGACTGAGATCCGGCCGGGCGAGGCACGTGTTGCCGCGACGCCGGAGACAGTCAAGAAATACATCGCACAAGGCCACCAGGTCGTGGTGCAACGCGGCGCCGGCACGCGCGCCAGCCAGCCCGATGCGGCCTACGAGGCCGTCGGCGCGCGGCTCGGCTCCGCCGCCGAGGCATTGGGGGCCGACCTCGTGCTGAAGGTGCGGGCCCCGGAGGTCGGGGAACTGGCAGCGATGCCTCGCGGCACCGCGCTCGTCGGCATGCTCAATCCGTTCGACAACGAGAACAAGGCGCGCATGGCCGCTGCCGGCATCACCGCCTTCGCGCTGGAAGCCGCGCCGCGCACCACGCGCGCGCAGAGCATGGACGTGCTGTCGTCGCAGGCCAACATCGCCGGCTACAAGGCCGTGCTGGTGGCCGCGCACCACTACCAGCGC
>Ga0160472_100156_pt1 | contig 97353 bp, 84 predicted proteins | sample HID1973M_E11MG_FD_108267 | JGI IMG/M metagenome (GOLD analysis project Ga0160472, IMG submission 108267) | Enriched mosquito-associated microbial communities from UW Madison campus, WI, USA - HID1973M_E11 MG | ecosystem: Host-associated > Arthropoda: Insects > Digestive system > Unclassified ... | reverse complement strand
GTCTTGTTATCTACCAGTAGATAGATAAGCTGACCAAAAAAAAGACCGACTCCGGTACTTGCAAACACTGCATGGTCCACCGCTTCTGTTCCGCTGTGCTCCCCTCGCCTTGTTCCTTTGGAGAGGACTGTGCAGCGGCGTCCATGGCTTGAATATTATCTACTGGTAGATAGATAGTCAAGGAAAATTTGTGGGCGGCCCTCTGAAGAGGAATTCCGCCCTGGTTTGTGCGCGGCCCGGCACGGGAACCGCCCGGTCTGTCGCTGAATCGTCACCTGCCCCGCGTCACCTGAAGCGGCTGCGGTGCAAAGCAATGAATCTACCCGCGCTCCCGCACCGCGGCAATCCCACTTGTGGGTGAACTACCACGGCTACTGCGGATGAGTTAGCGGTGGCGCTTTCTTGTCTATAGTTCTGCATAAGTGTTCGAAAGCATCTCATGCGGCACCAGACGGGATCCGCGGGAGGCCCGGGCACTCGCTTTCAGGTTTTCGGCAATCCTCGCAGCACGAGCGTCAATCAAAGCCCCCCGGAGGGCAATGGAGGTCATACCATGCGTTCGCTTGCCAATCTGTTCAGCCCCCCGACTCCGGAGCGGATCGCCGCGCGGGAATTGCAGGACATGCGGCTGACGTTGTTCCAGGCCGAGCGCAAGTTGCTGGAAGCGCAGATGCAGGTGGCCTATTACCGCGACATGGTGGCGTTCCTGGAGGACGTGGCCGCGCGCGGCGTCGAGAAGGTGGTCGACCAGCGCAGTCGCGCAGCGGCGCAGGCCTTCGCCGATGCCACCGCGCAGGCCCCGCGCCAGGCACCGGGCCTGACCACGGTGCCGACTGCGGCCTGATCCTTACCCATGCGGGCCGCCTCGGGGCAGCCCGCATCGCCTTGCCGGGCGGTTACCGGACTGTGTCCGGACCTGTGAGATACTCGCGCGCGCCACGACGCATCGGCGTGGGCGATTCACCCACAGGTCCAGCCCAGGTACAGCCCCATGAGCGATTCGATACCCGCGATTGAAATTGAAACGGCGTCTGATCCGTCCTTCTGCGTCATCTGGATGCACGGCCTGGGTGCCGATGGCAGTGACTTCGTTCCCGTGGTCCCGGAACTCGGCCTGCCCGATACGCCCGCCGTCCGCTTCATCTTTCCGCACGCGCCCGCGATTCCGGTAACGTGCAACGGCGGCTACGTGATGCCCGCCTGGTACGACATCTATTCGCTGGACGAACATCGCCGTGACGCCGACGAAGCCGGCATCCGCGCCTCGCGCGACACCATCTGCGCCCTGATCGCCCGCGAGAACGCGCGCGGCATCCCGTCGCGCAACATCGTGCTGGCAGGCTTCTCGCAGGGCGGCGCCATCGCCTACACCACCGGCCTGACGCACCCCGAGCCGCTCGCCGGCATCGTCGCCCTGTCGACCTACATCCCCGCCCCCGACCTCATCGCGAAGGAAGCCGGGCCGGCCAATGCCGCTACGCCCGTATTCGCCGCCCACGGCACCGAGGACGACGTGGTTTCGCCCGGACTCGGCGAGCGCGCCCGCGACTTCCTGCTCGCGCGCGGCCAGCCGATGACGTGGCATACGTATCGCATGCCGCATTCGGTCTGCCTCGAGGAGATCGCCGACATCGGCGCGTGGCTGACGTCCCGCTTTGCGGAGATTGGCCGCGCATGAAACCCACGCCTGCCCCGACCATCGCCCGGATCGACTTCAACACGCGCAAGGCGCTGCTGTTCGCGCTGGCGGCCGAGCGGCTGTCGGCCTTCTATGAGCATGGCAAGTGGATGACCGACGCGCAGGGCGCCACCCTCGCCGCCGAGTGGCTCTCTCGTTCGCGCTTGCAGCTCGCGCTGTCGGAGCGCCGGCTGCTGTCGGAACTCAGCGACCAGCTCGCCCGGCAGCTTGCTGACACGCTGTCGCGCGAAGCCGGCCTCTATGCGGCCCACGAGATGATGGAAGCGCTCGATCCCAACTACCAGTCGGCCTTTGCCCACGACATGCTCGACGAGTGCGAGCGGCTGCTGCGCGAGCACGGCGTCGAGGACTGACGCCGGCCGCCGGCTTCAGGCCAGGGCCTTCAGCGAGAGATAGGCTGTAGCGAGGTGGTAAGGCGTCGTGGACGGCATGTCCGTCCGCGTCACGCTGCCGTCGGCTGCCAGGCACTCGTGCCAGCCGCCGGCATGCAGGAAGCGCCGCCGGAACTGCCCGCACCATGCTTCGAGGTCCGCCAGCGCGGCTGCATCGCCGTGCAGGGCCAGCGCGCGCGCATATTCGGTCTGTGCCCAGATGCGCTGCGTGCTGTCGGAAACGGCGCCGCCGGCATCCAGTGCAGCCGAAACGCCAAGCGTGCCCGCCACCACGCCATGCCGTCGCGCGAAGTCGAATGCGCGCCGCAAGTCCGCCACCAGCGGATGGCCGGCAAAGACCGCGGGCGACGCCACGAGCAGCGAATACCATTCGAACTGATGCCCCGGCTCCACGCGATTGCCGGCTGCGCCCTGCGGCAATTCGGCAATACAGCCCGTAGCGGGATCGACAAAGCACGCGCGCACAGCGTGCGCCAGCTCGCCCAGCCGTTGCGCGAACCACGGATCGCCGGTGGCCGCGTGCGCGGCGAGATACGCCTCGGTCAGGTGCATGATGGGGTTTTGCAGCACACCGGCGCCAATCTCGTCGAACCCTTTCCCGAGCGCCGCGTGGTACAGGCCGTTGCCATCGCCGAAGCGCTGCTCGACCACGTCGACCGTTTGCCGCAGCACCTGCAGCGCGCCGGCGCCACGGGACCGATGCCACGCCGCGGACGCAAAGATCACGAAGGCGTGGGTGTAGAGGTCGCGCGTGGCATCGAGCGGCGCGCCGGCGGCGTCGACGCTATAGATCCAGCCCCCCTGCCCGTCGCCGAAATGCCGCGACAGCGAATCGAAGAGCGCGCCGGCGTGGACCGTCTCGCCAGCCAGCGCGTGCACGTAGAGCTGGCGCGCGCAGGCCATGGCCCGGTAGCGTTGCGCCGGCAGTGCCTGTCCGCTGGCGGCGTCGAGCGACTCATACGGCAGCCGCAGCGTGTCGTTCCAGCCTGCCCGGCGCCAGGGCGGCAGCACCGCGGCGTCGTAGTGCGCGGCGAGCGCGGCGATTTGCTGGGCGAGCGAGGCGGAAATCGGCATGACTGGCAATGACGGTGAGCCGGCGGGCGGCGGGAAGCTGGCATATGGCGGAAGCCCACGAAGATACTGGAAATGCCCTGCCAGCGAAAGCCGCAGACCCAGGATTGCAATGCGCTGCATGGGTGCTAGTCTCAATAGGTTGCCACCTCCTGCCACCTACCGAAGGGAGATCGCCATGTCGACGCAACCGCTCACCCTGGCCGATCAGCGCCGCACCCTGCTGATGCACGTGCTGGAGGACGCCCCGGGGCAATACACCTGGCGCATTTTCGTCGAGGAGCACTGCGGCAGCAGCGATACGGACTGCACGCTGGAAGCCGCCGAGCACTACGGGTCGCAGGCCGAGGCCGAAGCCGCCTGCTGGGCGGTCGGCAACGACATGCTGAGCGGACCGCGCAACGCGGGCGAAGCGCGGGTCACCTGACCGCCCTGCGCCGGCTTTCGCCGGTTCGCGATACAAATTCTTGCGCCGGCAGGCGCCATCCGCGCCACATTGGCGCGCGGCACTGCTTTTCCCGGTCAGCTTGATGAACTAGGCTGAATCCGTTGGCAGCGGCGACGGGGATGGCGTCTGCCCGGCAACACCAGGCAACACCGCCCCCTCCTTCCTTTTGGCGCGCCCACTTTGCGCCACGGTCGCCCTCCTGCGCCCTTGCTGTAGTCGTCACCTGACGGGAGTCAGGATTCTATTGCTAACGTCACGCGCCGGCCCGTGCGGCAGAGCACAGGCTTGCCGGCCTACGTTCCGGGAGCACGCGATGGAAAAGCTTCAGCCCATTCAGTCCATGGACCTTCACAAGCCCGTGGTCACGCCGCAGCGTTTCGTGGAGTTGATGAACGAACGCCTGCGCCGGCATCCGCTATATCGCGACGGGATGCGGGTCTATGCCGTGCCGCAACATACCGACCATCCGCGCAGCCTGGTCTGCGTGGGGCCGCGCGGCACCGCGGGCGTGTGCGCCACCATCGAGAACATCGTGCGTGGCGAATGCGAGGTCTTCCCCGATATTGCACAGGAATGGCACCGTCACGGGCCCGACAGTTCACGTCCGCGTTGAACGGGGCACGCGCCACGGCGCCGACCGCCCGCAAAGACGGTCGCCTGGCACGCGGCGAGGGAAAGACGATCAGCCGGGAATCAACTGAGGTGCAAGGGGGATAGCGAGTAGGCAACGGTGAGGGCTGCAACGATCGCCGGACAGCCGATCTTCAGTGCTGCACTGCGGGACAGCACGCCCAGGCAGACATACAGACATACCAGCATTACCGCGGACAGGTAAACAAGGCCGTCATAGGGCATGTTTGTCTCCCTTGCTTGGTTGTTTTTATCGTTATCGATGGCTACATCTGTGGTTCCTTCACGGCAGGGAAACTGCGGGGCGCCTGCCGTCAATGCTTTGCTGTCTGTTGTCTTTCATGGTCGTCACTTCCCGCGGCAGTGACAATCATGGAAATCCCTCTGCAGTTCAATCCCGCAGAAGCGTGCTCCCGGTTCGCCCTAGCGCTGCCCGAAGGCGGCGCCGTCGAACAAATCCTTGAATTCGCGCGGCTGCGAGCGCCAGTACTGCTTCGGCGCGCTCACCTTCGCCCCCAGCTTCGCCGCCGCATGCCACGGCCAGCGCGGGTCATAGAGCATGGCGCGCGCCAGCGACACGGCATCGGCTTCGTGATTGGCGATGATCGCCTCGGCCTGCTCCGGCTCGGTGATGAGGCCGACGGCGATGGTGGGCAGCCCGACCTCCGCCTTCACGCGCTGCGCATACGGCACCTGGTAGCCCGGCCCGAGCTTGATCGCCTGCGCCGGCGATACACCGCCGGTCGTCACGTGGATGGCCGCGCAACCTCGCTCGCGCAAGGCTTTCGACAAGGCGACCGTGCCCTCGATATCCCAGCCGCCCGGCACCCAGTCCGTGGCCGAGATGCGCATCCACACCGGCTTCTCCGCCGGAAAGGCGGCGCGTACCGCGCCGAATACCTCGATCGGGAACCGCATGCGGTTTTCCAGGCTGCCGCCGTACTCGTCGGTGCGCTTGTTGGCGATGGGCGAAAGGAACTGGTGCAGCAGGTAGCCGTGCGCGCCATGCACCTCGATGCCGTCGATACCGAGCCGCGCAGCGCGGCGCGCCGCTGCCGCGAAATCGTCGCGCACCTTCTCCATGCCCGCACGGTCCAGCGCGGTCGGCGGCACCTCGCCTTCCGCGTGGGGCACGGCGGACGGCGCCACGGCCTGCCAGCCGCCCGGGGCATCCGGCCGGACCTGCAGGCCGCCATCCCACGGTACGTGGCTCGACGCCTTGCGCCCGGCGTGCGCAAGCTGCATCGAGATGGCGATGGGCGCATGCGCGCGCATCGCCCTGATCACGTGGGCCAGCGCCGCTTCGTTGTCGTCCGAGTAGAGACCGAGATCGCCCGCCGTGATGCGGCCCTCGGGCGATACCGCCGTCGCCTCGATGATCAGCATGCCGGCACCCGACAGCGCCAGGCTGCCGAGATGGATCATGTGCCAGTCGCCCGCCGAGCCCGCCTCGGCGGAGTACTGGCACATGGGCGCGATGATGATGCGGTTGGCCAGTTCCAGGCCACCGATTTGCATGGGTTGGAACAGTTCACTCATGACGGTCGTCCTCGTTGAATTCGGTTCGCCGGCCGCAGCCGGCCACGATCAGTCGCGCACGGCGCCGAACGGCTCGCTGCCGCTGTCCTTCGACACCACCAGCCGCAGGCCGCTGGCAATCGCCGCCACGCCCGCGAAGCCGGCGCCGACCGCCAGCGCGAGTGTGGGCCCATGCCGTCCCACGATGCCGAAGCAAAGCGCCACGAGCGCCGCGCCCGTCGCCTGGCCGAGCAGTCGCGCCATCGCCACCACACCGCTCGCGCCGCCACTGCGCTCACGCGGCGCACTCGACATCAGCGCCTTCAGGTTGGGCGACTGGAAGAAGCCGAAGCCCGCCCCGCAGATGCACATGCGCAGCGTGATATCGAGCGCGGCGGGATCGGACGGCAACAAGGCCAGCGACACCATGCCCACGCTCATCACCCCCAGCCCGATACCGCCCAGCAGCCCCGGCGGATGCCGGTCGGACATCCGGCCCGCCAGCGGCCCGATGAGCGCCACGATCACGGACCACGGCGTCATCAGGAACCCGGTCTCGACCTGGCCGCGCCCGAGGATGGTCTGGAAGTAGAACGGCAGCGAGACGAACGCCAGGCCCTGCGCCGCGAACGCGCACACCGCCGTCATGGTCGACAGCGCGAACATCGGACGGCGGAACAGATCGACCGGAAACATCGGGGCCGGATGGCCGCGCTCGCGCCACAACAGCAGCAACAGGCCAATGGCGAACACGCCTGCCGCCGCCAGCGACGCCTCCATCGGTGCGCGCTGCGCCCCCTCTCCAAGCGCCAGCACGAGCGCGCCGAACGTCACCACGCTCAGGCCGGCCGCGACGCGGTCGTAGCGATGCGCGCTGCGCGGCGTCTCGGGCAAGGCGGACCGCCCGATGGACAGTGCCAGCAGCCCGATCGGCAGGTTCACTGCAAACAGCCACGGCCATGTGCCGACCGACAGGATGATCGATGCCACCGTCGGCCCCACAGCGAACGACGTGCCCACCACCAGCGCGTTCAGCCCCAGCCCGCGGCCGAGCCGCCGCATCGGGAAGATCGCACTGATCAGCGCCGTATTCACGCTCATGATCGCGCTCGCCCCCAGCCCTTGCAGCACGCGTGCAAGGGCCAGCGTCGGCAGCGACCACGACAGCGCGCAGATCGCCGAGGCGATCAGGAACAGCACGACGCCACTCAGGTAGATCCGCCGGTGCCCGACGATCCCGCCCAATGCTGCGAGCGGCAGCAGCGTCGCCACCATCGCCAGCTGATAGGCATTGATGACCCACACCGAGGCGGCCGGCGTCGCGTTCAGGTCGGCGGCAATCGACGGCAACGCGGTATTGGCGATGGCGGTATCGAGCGTGGCGAGCGACACCGCCATCAGGATCGCCGCCATGCCGCGCCATTGGAGCGGGGTCAGGCCATCGCCGGTAGCTGGCGGCAGGGTCGCGGGAGTGGAGCCGGAAGTGGAGCCGGAAGTGGAGTCGGAAGTGGAGTCGGAAGTGGAGCCGGAAGTGGAGCCGGAAGTGGAGTCGGATGTAGCAGAGGACGGCGAAGGCGTTGGCATGGGCGCGGCAGGTAGGCAGGCTTGCTGCACCAACGCGAATGGCGGCACAGCGCGCATCAAGGCCAACACGATAAAGGAATTCGGCCAACCCTGCCGGAGCCCTAACAGGCTGCTGAAGTACTCCCGGCCAAAACAGCATGCTTCCTGCCTGTGCGGGTGAGGACTTCTTGGTTTCACAATCCGGAAGCTGCGCGCTCTTGAATCGATGTTTTCAGTCGTTGGGCACCCAATTCCGGCATTCTTTGCCCGTTACTGCAACTGCAGACGGACTTTTCCCAGGGAGCGCATACGCACGAGGTTGTAGGCGGCCATGCTCAGCACGAACATCTGGTCGACCCGCTTCAGTCCACGCACCATCACTTGTCGCATTTGCCCGACCGTCTTGACCCAGCCGAAGCCTTGCTCGATCAGCTTGCGCTTTCGCTGCGAGATGGCATATCCCTCGCTATGGGCAATGGCATCAGGAACTGCCGATTGCCGACCCGAGGTGTTTTGTGCCACGTGCGGCGTCACTTTCATCTCCAGGCATGCCTCAATGAACTCCCGCGCGTCGTAACCCTTGTCTGCACCCACTGTGATTTCGATGTCCGGATTGTCCTTCACCTGCCGGGCATCGTTAAGCATGACCTTGGCGGCCTCGCGCTCGGCGTGTCCATCAGCGGTGCTCACCAGGGCGCTGACCACCAGGCCGTGGCGGTTGTCGCTCAGGGTATGGCCCATGTAGCGCAACTCACTGCCAGTCTTGCCTTTGCGATAAAGCTTCGCATCGGGATCGGTCTTGGACTGATGGGTATCGTTGCTGCGCTTGTGCCCCCTGAAGTCGCCGCTATCGTCGTCGCCGTCGCTGCCATCTTTGCGAACGAAGCTCTTGTGGCCTGCCCACGCCTGAATCAGCGTGCCGTCCACGCTGAAGTGCTCGCCTGACAGCCAGTTCTTCTTCTGCGCAAGGGCCAGCACCTCATTGAAGAATTCGATCACCGCATCGTGCTGGATCAGGCGCGCCCGGTTCTTGGTGAAGACCGTGGGCACCCAGACTGCGTCGTCCATTGACAACCCGATGAACCAGCGAAACAGCAGGTTGTACTGCGCCTGCTCCATCAGTTGTCGCTCGGACCGAATGCTGTAGAGCACCTGCAGCAACATCGCTCGCAGCAGTTTCTCCGGCGCGATGCTCGGGCGACCACCCTTGATGTCTGCCTCATACATCCTCGCGAACAGCCGATCCATCTTCGCCAAGGCCTGATTGGCCATGATGCGGATCGGGCGCAGAGGATGGGACTTCGGTACGAAATCTTCCAGCCGTCGCATGGTGAACAAGCTTTCGGTGAAGGTGTCTGCGCCGCGCATGCGATATCGGGGAGTGAGTCGTGTCGAGTTCTCAGATCAACGTTTTGACATGTCGATGCGCTGACTCGGGGCCGAGGTACTTCAGCAGCCTGCTAATGTCGAGACAAGTACCCCCGCGTTGCTTGTATTGGCCGGCCCTCGGCTCTCAATCAGGCCACCAGTGCGCGGATCGACGCATTCTTTAGATGATGCCAAACACGATTGCTTAAATGATACTGATCATCTAAAATCCGCGACATCCATCAAGAATGCGGCAGGAGGATTCCCATGGCACGCGTCTCACGCGAACAAGCGGAAAAGAACCGGGAAACGATCGAGCAGGTCTCGTCGCGGCTGTTCCGGGAACGCGGACTGAACGGCGTCAGCGTGGCCGACCTGATGGCCGATGCCGGCCTCACGCACGGGGGCTTCTATGGCCATTTCTCGTCCAAGGATGCGCTCGCCGCGCAGGCCTGCCGCCGTGCATTCGAAGAGGCGTCGCGCCGCTGGACGCGGCGCATTGGCCGCGCCGGCGGCGAGCGGCAAGCCATGCTGGCGAATATCGTGGAGCCGTATCTCACCCCGGCACACCGCAACCATCCGGGCGACGGCTGCGCCGCGGCGGCGCTGGCCGGCGACGTGGCACGCGAGCCCGCCGACAAGCCGGTGCGGCAGGCCTATATCCAGGGCATCAAGACGCTGGCCGACCTGCTGATGCAGGCGGCGCCGCAGGACGATGCCGGCGAGAAGCGCGACACCGCCCTGGCCCAGATGGCGACGATGGCCGGCGCCATCATGCTGTCGCGCGCGACGGCGGGCGATCCGCTCTCGGACGAGATCCTCGCTGCCGTGCGCCGGCAACTGCTCGGCGACGAAAGCTGACCGCGAGCCCACAGAGCCCGCTGCGCCCGAACGACCAGAAGCATCCCACGCCCCCAAAGGACCCTCACAGCATGTTTGCCCAAGCCCTTTCCCACCGCCTCGACCGGCGGGGCATCCACTACGGCTGGCTCGTCGCCGCCCTCACCTTCCTGGTGATGCTCACCACCTCGGCGGCGCTCGGCCTGCCCGGCGCCTTCCTCAAGCCGCTGACGAAGGAGATGGGCTGGAACACCGACCAGATCTCGTCCATCCTCGCCTTCCGCTTCGTCCTCTTCGGCCTGATGGCGCCGTTCTCGGCGATCCTCATGGAGCGGTTCGGCGTGCGCAACGTGGTCTGCACCGCGCTGGCGCTGATCGCCGGCGGCATGGCCCTCGCTACGGTGTCGACCGAGCTGTGGCAGCTGTTCCTCGCATGGGGACTGATGCTCGGCGTGGGCTCCGGGCTGACGGCGCTGGTACTCGCCGCGCTGGTGGCCAACCGCTGGTTCAGCGCACGGCGCGGGCTGGTGGTGGGCCTGCTGACCGCCAGTTCGGCCACCGGCCAGCTCGCCTTCCTGCCCTTCGCCGCCTGGCTGATCGAACACATGGGATGGCGCGTGGCGGTGCTGCCCGTGCTGGCGGCCTGCGCCGTGCTCGCCGTGCTGGTCCTTGCCTTCATGCGCAACCGCCCGTCCGACGTGGGCCTGGCCGCGTTCGGTGAAGTGCCCGTGAACGTGGCGCCCGCGCCCGCTGCGCCTCCCGCGCCGCTCACCCTGCGCGGCCCCTTCATCGTGCTGCGCGAAGCCATGCGCATCCGGACCTTCTGGGTGCTGGCCGGCACCTTCTTCATCTGCGGCCTGAGCACCAACGGCCTGATCCAGACCCATTTCATCTCGCTGTGCGGCGACTTCGGCATGGGCCCCGTGCCGGCCGCCTCGGCGCTGGCGATGATGGGCGCGTTCGATTTCGTCGGCACCATCCTCTCCGGCTGGCTCTCCGACCGCTACGACAGCCGCAAGCTGCTGTGCTGGTACTACGCCCTGCGCGGCCTGTCGCTGTTCTGGCTGCCGCACTCCACCTTCACCCTGTACGGCCTGTCGGTGTTCGCGATGTTCTACGGGCTGGACTGGATCGCCACGGTGCCGCCCACCGTCAAGCTGGCCGGCACGGCGTTCGGGCGCGAACGCGCGCCGATGGTGTTCGGCTGGATCTTCGCCGCGCATCAGGTGGGTGCGGCAACTGCCGCCTTCGGTGCCGGTCTGAGCCGCACGCTCTTGCTGACCTACACGCCGGCGTTGTACGCGGCGGGCACAGCCTGCCTCGTCGCCGCGCTGCTTGCGCTGATGGTCCGCCGCACCGCGCAGCAGGGCGGACCTGCCACGCAGCCGGCAAAGGCGTGAGGACCGGGGATCAGAAGGAGATCAGAGGGGATCAGAACTTCGGGATGCGCAGCGTCTTGCTGATCATCGCCGAGCCAGACAGCACGAACAGCAACGCGAGCGGATGCAGCATCCCCGGGCCGATGGCCAGGACGCCGCCGTAGATGGCATCGCCCAGCCGGCCGTTGGCAGCGCATACGGCGAGGACGCCGGTCAGAACCACGCTGGTGGGGATCGGCGTCCCCTCGAAATACTTCACCTTGTCGCCGCCCGCCGACAGTGTCTCGGCGGTGACGTTGAAGCGCGCCAGCCGCGCCACGCCGCAGCAGACGAAGTAGATCAGCGCAGCCAGGTCCCAGCCGCCGCGCAAGCCTGCGGCAAAGGCCAGCGCGGCCGGCGCGACGCCGAAGGAAATGATGTCGGCCAGCGAATCGAGTTCGCGGCCCATTGCGGAGTGCGCGTGGCGCCAGCGCGCAATGCGGCCGTCGAGCACGTCGAAGACGAAGGCCGCGGGCGCCATCGCCGCCGCAATGTAGAAGTGCCGCAAGTCCTGCTCCGCCACGTAGAACATGGCGAAGAAGACCGCCGCCATGCCGCACGCCGCGTTGCCGAGCGTGAACGCGTCGGCAAGCTGCAGGTCGCGCAGCATGGAGAAGTGGGGGGGACGATCGCGCACCGTCGACATCGGACTGGCCCGCCGGACTCAGAGAACCTTCGACACGTGGCCCACGTTCGGCGCACCGTCGAAGTACTGGCCCACCAGCGCACGCCATTGCTGGAACGCCGGCGACTCGCGGAAGCGGACCATGTGGTCCTCCACGGTTTCCCATTCCACCACCAGCGTGTACTGCGACGGCTGCTCGATGGAGCGGAACAGTTGTACGCCGTGGCAGCCGTGCGCGCCCACGAAGAGCGGCTTCGCCTCAGCCACCCCCTTCTCGAACTGCGCCTCGGTGCCGGCCTTGATGTTGAATTGTGCGATTTCCTTGATCATGGGATGTCTCTTTCTCAGGGTGAAGGGGCGCGGCGCAGGCAGCCGCGGGCGTTACCTTAGCCGGTGACTTCGTGTTTCGCCAGTCCCTTGACGAGATACACGACCACGGCCACGTTGGCGAGCATGAGTCCCCAGTGCAGCCAGGTCGGGTGCGCCAGGGCTTCGTACAGTTCGATCGGCACGTACATGCCGCCCGACCAGACGCCGAGCCAGTTGCCCCACGCCAGCCGGTGCCACAGGCCCCAGGCTTCGGCAAAGCGCATGATCGCGTACACCGCCGCGGAGCCGCCGATGGCCCACAGGCGCCCGTCGCCCGGATGGTCGAACAGCGCCAGGAAGATGGTGGGATAGTGGCTCGCCGGATTGATGTGGATGCGGTGGATGATCGCCTCCGCGACCGCCTGTGCGTCGCGGTGCAATAGTGCCACCAATCCCAGCCCCCCGAGGATGACGAGCAGGCCCTTCGCGGCCTCGTACAGGGCAATGGTCCTGAGGCCGATGACTGCGCCGGATTTGGCCATATGGCTTGCGTGTGATGGACGAAGCGGCCATTGTGCAACATCGGCGTCGGATGGAACAGAACCGCCGGGACAGAACCGGCTAGTTGTACTCGCGCTCGGTCATCGGCCCGTTGGCCGAGATGCCGCCAGCCGCCTGGAGCGGACCGTCCACCGTCAGCGGACCGTCCACGACCAGGTCGCCCTGCACCACCATCGGCCCCTGTACCGTCAGCGGACCATTGAACACCTTCAGGTAGCCCTCCCGCCCCGGCACCCCGCTGGCCCGCACCGGCCCGGAGAACCATGCCGCCGTCAGCGGGCCGTTGGCATGCACGCGCCCCGCCACGGTCAGGGTGCCGTGAATGGTGACCGGCCCGTGTACATGGGCCGAGCCGCCGACGGTGATGGGTCCGGTGTTGACCGGCTGGGCCTGCAGGGCGAACGAGGCGCCGAGCAGGGCGAGCGGAATCGCCGCCGTCAGGCGCATCAGGACAGGCACGGATTTCATTGTGATCTCCCTTTCCGGTTGCGCGGGTGGCTTCAGGTGCCGATCTCGCCTCGAAATGCGGGCAATGATCGACAAAAGGCAACATGCGCCTCCTCCCGGCGCAAGACGCATGCCCGCGCCACCGTGACAGGCGGCGCGGACCGGTCGTCCGCGGTCGTCCGCGCTAGTCGTTCTAACCCCAGTGTAGTGAACCGGCCCAAGCCCGCCCGGCTACTGCGCCGCCACGTCTCGCGGCAGCGGCCCCCAACCGCCGCCGAGGCTACGCACGAGCGACACCGTCGCCGCCGCGCGCAGGCCGGCCACGGCGTTGGCGTCGCGTTGCGACTGCAGCACCGTGCGGTCGGCATCGATCACGGTCAGGTAGTCGACCGCGCCAGCGTCGTAGCGGCTGCGGGAGATCCGCGCCGCCCGCCGCGCCCCGGCCAGCGCACCGTCGAGCGCGCCGGCCTGCTGGCTCAGCCAGCGCACGTCGGCGAGGCTGTCTTCCACCTCGCGGAAGGCCACCAGCACGGTCTGGCGGTAGGTGGCCACGGCCTCCTCGTTCTGCGCGCGCGCCGCCGCGAGGTTGGCGCGGTTGCGGCCGCCGTCGATGATGGGCTGGGCGATGGTCGTGCCCACCAGCGGCCCGACCATCCACGCGCGCGACGACCAGCGGAACAGGTTCGACAGGTCGGACGACTCGAAGCCGAACAACCCGGTCAGCGTGATCTGCGGGAAGAAGGCCGCCTTCGCCACGCCGATGCGGGCGTTGGAAGCGGCCATCAGGCGCTCGGCCTGGGCGATGTCGGGGCGACGCTCCAGCAGGTCGGACGGCAGGCCGGCCGGAACGGCGACGGGCGCCGTGTCGAACGGCCGCGCCGGCAACGAGAACGACGCCGGGGGCAGGCCGGTGAGCACGGCGAGCGCGTGCTCCTGGTTGGCGCGCCGGCGCTCGATGCCGGCCAGGTCGGCCTGCGCGGTGCCGAGTTCGGCCTCGGCGCGCGCCGGGTCGAGGTCGGTCGTCTCGCCTGCCTCGTACCGGCGCCGCAACAGCTTCAGGGCGTCCTCGCGCAGCCGGATGGTGGCGTTGAGCAGGTCGCGCTCGCTGTCGAGCGTGCGCAGCGCGAAGTAGGCTTGCGCCACGTCGGCCTGCAGCGCGAGCTGCACCGAGCGGTAGAGATCCTCGGCGGCATCGCCCTCGGCGCGGGCCGCCTTCACGCTGTTCGCCACGCGGCCGAACAAGTCGAGCTCGTAGCTGGCGAAGGCGCGCGCCTTGAGCACGGTCTGCGGGCGCACGGGGGTCCCGTCGGGCAGGCCCTGCGAGGCGGCGGAGTACTGCGTGCGCGTCGGGTCGAGGCCCACGCTCACTTGCGGGTACTGGTCCGCCTCGGCCACGCCGGTGAAGGCGCGGGCCTGCTTGACGCGGGCGGCGGAGGCGGCGAGGTCCTGGTTCTGCGCGTTGGCGGCGTCGATCAGGCGGTCGAGTTCGGGATCGCCGAACGTCTTCCACCATTCGCCGCGATGCGCGCCCTCGGCGGGCGTGGCCGTCTTCCATGTAGCGCCCTCCGCCTGCGCGGCCTCGGCTTCCTTGAAGGCGGGGACGGTGGCGGTGTCGGGCACCTTGTAGGTGGGGGCGAGCGAGCAGCCGGCGAGGATCAGGGCGGCGGCGAGGGTGGTGAGTCGGGAAAATGTGGCAAGCATGGTCGTCATCCTGTCTTGACTCCCCTCTCCCCATGGGAAAGGGGTTGGGGGTGAGGGGCGGCGCGTCGAGTCATGCTGTCGTGCATGGCACCGCTGGCCCTCACCCCCGCCCCTCTCCCGGAGGGAGAGGGAAGAAACAAAGGGAATTCAAATGGCGATCCGCCATTCAATGCGCATCCGGCGCCCCCGCCGGCAGCGCAGCGGGTTGTGTCGCCGGCCGGCGCTGTCCCCGTGTCGCCAGCAACCGCAGCGCCACATAGAACACCGGCGTCAGGAACAGTCCGAACAACGTCACCCCGAGCATCCCGGCGAACACCGCCACCCCCATCGCATGACGCATCTCGGCGCCGGCGCCGGTGGAGATCACCAGCGGCACCACACCCATGATGAAAGCGAACGACGTCATCAGGATCGGACGCAGCCGCAGCCGGCTCGCCTCGATGGCCGCCTGCACCACCGACCTGCCCTGATGCTCCAGTTCCCGCGCGAACTCCACGATCAGGATCGCGTTCTTGGCCGACAACCCCACCAGCACGATGAAGCCGATCTGCGTGAAGATGTTGTTGTCTCCCCGCGTCAGCCACACGCCGGTCATGGCGGCCAGCAGGCTCAGCGGCACGATCAGGATCACGGCGAGCGGCAGCGTCAGGCTCTCGTACTGCGCGGCCAGCACGAGGAACACGAGCAGCACGCACAGCGGGAAGATCCACACGCCCGCGTTGCCGGCGAGGATGTCCTGGTAGGTCAGCTCGGTCCATTCGAACTTCATGCCCTTCGGCAGCGTCTCGGCGGCGATGCGCTCGGCGGCCGCCTGCGCCTGGCCCGACGAGAAGCCCGGCGACGGCCCGCCGTTCATGTCGGCAGCGGTGAAGCCGTTGTAGCGCACCACGCTGTCAGGGCCGAAGCCCTGCTTGACCTGGACCAGCGACGACAGCGGCACCATGTCGCCGGCCACGTTGCGGGTCTTCAGTTGCAGGATGTCCTCGGCATGGGCGCGGAACTGCGCGTCAGCCTGCACCTTGACCTGGTACGTCCGCCCGAACTTGTTGAAGTCGTTGACGTAGGCCGAGCCGAGGTAGGTCTGGAGCGTGTCGAACACATCCGTCACCGGCACGCCGAGCTGCTTGGCCTTCACGCGGTCGAGCTTGACGTCGAGCTGCGGCACGTTGACCTGGTAGTTGCTGAAGATGCCGGCCAGTTCGGGCGTGGCGCGGGCCTTGGCGGCGAACGCGTTGGTCGCGTCGAACAACTGCTCGTAGCCGAGCGCGGCGCGGTCCTCGATCATCATCTTGAAGCCGCCGATGGTCCCCAGCCCCTGCACGGGCGGCGGCGGGAAGACGGCGATGAACGCGTCCTGGATGGCGCCGTACTGCTTGTTGAGATCGGCCGCGATGGCCCCGCCCGACAGTTCCTTGCTCTTGCGCTGGTCGAACGGATCGAGCGTGACGAAGACGATGCCGGCGCTCGGGCTGTTCGTGAAGCCGTTGATCGACAGGCCCGGGAAGGCCACCGCCGACTCCACGCCCGGATGCTTCAGCGCGATCTCCGACATCCTGCGGATCACGTCCTCGGTGCGGTCGAGCGTCGCGCCGTCGGGCAGCTTGGCGAAGCTGACGAGGTACTGCTTGTCCTGCGCCGGCACGAAGCCCTTCGGCACGAGCTGGAACAGGCCCCAGGTCGCCGCCAGCATCACGCCATAGACGGCGAACACCGCGCCCTTGCGCGAGATCACGCGCCGCACGCCCTTGCCGTACTGCACGCCGCTCGCGCGGAACAGTCGATTGAAGCGGGCGAAGAAGCCGCCCAGCACGCGGTCCATGGCGCGGGCAAACCAGTCCTTCGGCGCGTCGTGGCTCCGCAGCAGCAGCGCCGACAGCGCGGGCGACAGCGTCAGCGAGTTGAATGCCGAGATGATGGTCGAGATCGAGATCGTCAGCGCGAACTGCTTGTAGAACTGCCCGGTCAGGCCGGTCATGAAGGCGAGCGGCACGAACACGGCAATCAGCGTCAGCGCAATGGCGATGATCGGCCCACTGACCTCGCGCATGGCCTTGTAGGTGGCCTCCTTGGGCGAGAGGCCGTCGGCGATATTGCGCTCGACGTTCTCCACCACGACGATCGCATCGTCCACCACGATGCCGATGGCCAGCACCAGCCCGAAGAGCGACAGCGCGTTGATCGAGAAGCCGAACGCGTGCATCAGCCCGAACGTGCCGACGATCGATACCGGCACCGCCAGCAGCGGGATCACCGACGCGCGCCACGTCTGCAGGAACAGGATCACCACCAGCACCACCAGCGCAATCGCCTCGAACAGCGTATGCGTGACGGCCTCGATGGAGTGGCGCACGAACTGCGTGGGGTCGTAGACGATGCTGTAGTCGATGCCGTCGGGGAAGTTCTGCTTCAGTTCCTCCATCGTCTTGCGCACGTCATCCGAGATCTGGATGGCGTTGGAGCCCGGCGCCTGGAAGATGGGGATGGCCACCGCCGACTTGTTGTCGAGCAGCGAGCGCAGCGCATATTCCGACGCGCCCAGCTCGATGCGGGCGATGTCCTTCAGGTAGGTCACGCCGCCATCGGGCGAGGTGCGCACGATGATGTCGCCGAACTGCTCGACGGTATCGAGCCGGCCCTGCGCGTTGACCGACAGTTGCAGGTCCGCGCCCGGCACCGACGGCGACGCGCCGATCACGCCCGCCGCCACCTGCACGTTCTGCTCCCGGATGGCCTTGACCACGTCCGATGCCGCGAGCTGACGCTCGGCCATCTTCTCGGGATTGAGCCAGACCCGCATGGCATAGTCGCCCGAGCCGAACAGCTGCACCTGCCCCACGCCCTGGATGCGGGCGAGGCGGTCCTTGACGTTGATGACCGCGTAGTTGCGCAGGTGCGTCATGTCATAGCGGCCGTTGGGCGAGACGAGGTGGACCACCATCGTCAGGTCGGGCGAGCTCTTGACCGTGGTGATGCCCAGCCGCCGCACGTCTTCCGGCAGGCGCGGCTCGGCCTGCGTGACGCGGTTCTGCACGAGCTGCTGCGCCTTGTCCGGGTCGGTGCCGAGCTTGAAGGTGACGGTCAGCGTGAGCAGGCCGTCGCTGTTGGCCTGGCTCGACATGTAGAGCATGTCCTCGACGCCGTTGATCTGCTCTTCGAGCGGCGACGCCACGGTCTCGGCGATCACCTTCGGGTTGGCGCCCGGATACTGTGCGCGCACGACGACCGACGGCGGCACCACTTCCGGGTACTCCGAGATCGGCAGGCGGAACATCGAGATGGCGCCGATCAGGAAGATCAGCACCGACAGCACGCCCGCGAAGATGGGGCGGTCGATGAAGAATTTGGAGAGATTCATGGCAACTCTGGGGCGAGAGGTGTACCGCCCCTCTCCCATCGGGGGAGGGGTTGGGGGTGAGGGCTCGGCGGGTCTGCGGGCGTCGGCGCCTGTGGCACCGCTTGCCCTCACCCCCGCCCCTCTCCCTGGGGGAGAGGGGAGAAAGCCGGCTAGGTCAGGGGCTTCTCATCCGGCTTCCCCTCCCCTGCCGCCTGCTTGCGGTCCGGCGCCGCGTTGCGCGGCTCCATCTCGCTGCGGTAGGCCATGTCCACCGGCTTCGGGACAACCGCGTCGCCCGGCCGCACGCGCTGCAGGCCATTGACGACGATGGTCTCGCCGGGATTCAGCCCCTTGCGGATCACGCGCAGCCCCTCGAACGTCGGGCCGAGTTCGACTTCGCGATAGACGAGCTTGCTGGCGCGGTCGAGCACGAGCACGAACTTCTTGCCCTGGTCGGTGCCGATGGCGCGGTCGTTGATAAGCACCGCCGCATGCGGCACGCCGCCACCGAAGCGGACCTTGGCGTAGAGACCGGGCAGCAGCCGTCCGTCGGCGTTGTCGAACACCGCGCGCACGCGGATCGTGCCGCTTTTCGGGTCGAGACGGTTGTCCACCGACTGGATGCGCCCTTCATGCGGATGGCCGTCCTCGTCGGCCAGGCCCAGGAAGACCGGCAGGTTGGCCTGCGTGCCGCCCGCGCCGGGCGCGGTGTAGCGCAGGTAGGTCTGCTCGTCGATCTCGAAGCTGGCATAGACCGGCGACACGGACACCACCGTCGTCAGCGCCGGCGTCGCCGCACCGGCGGCCACGAGGTTGCCCACCGTGATCTCGGCGCGCGACACCTTGCCCGACACCGGCGCCACGATGCGCGTGTACGCCAGGTTGAGCCGCGCCGATTCCAGCTGCGCCTGCGCACCGCGCACGTTGGCGCCGCTCTCGCGGGCGGCGTTGATGCGCTCGTCGAACTCGCGCTTCGAGATGGCGTTGTCGTCCAGCAGCCGCTGGGCACGCGTTTCCTCGGTCTTCGCGTGGGCGGCGCGCACCTGCGCGGCGGCCAGGTCGGCCTCGGCGCGGGCCACTTCGGCGGCGTAGGGCCGCGGGTCGATGGTGAAGAGCAGGTCGCCCTTCTTCACCATGGCGCCTTCGCGGAAATGCACGGCGTCGATGGTGCCCGAGACGCGCGGACGGATCTCCACGCGGTCCACGGCTTCGAGCCGCCCGGAGAATTCATCCCATTCGGTGATGGTCTTGCCGACCGCGGCGGCCACCTCGATGGTGGGCGCGGGCGGCGGCGTGTTGGCATGGGCTTCGCCGGCGCCCTGCCACGGGCGGACGGCAAACGTGGCCACGCCCGCGCCCAGTACGGCGACGACGGCGAGCACGACCCAGGTACGACGGAATTGGGGCTGCATTTCTTCACTCCTTGTGAGCATTCCGGGACAAGCAAATCGACCGAGGAAAGGCAAAATGGCCGAACGCCGCCAGCCGGCGCGCACACGCGTGCCGGAAGCTAAAAGACTGGCAGTAGGGAGGGGCGCTGGTCCGCGCTGGTGCTGGCTGGCTATGCCGCGACTGCTATGCGGCGGAACCGGTCCCCGTCCGGCGTTCGAGCCGGGATGAGGGTGCGTCAGTGCCCGCGAAACAGTCCTGCAGGAACTTCGCCCCTTCTTCGACCCACGCCTGACATCGGTCGTGGGACTGTTCGACCCCGTCGCCACAGACGCCGGGCATGATCATGATCCGGGCCGGCACGCCGGCCTTCGTCAGCCGCGCGGCGAAGGACTCGCCCTCCGCGCGCAGCGCATCCTGTTCCGCCACCTGGATCAGCGTGGGCGGCAGCCCGGCCAGGCGCGAGGCCATTGCAGGCGCCGCATACGGGTGCACGCTGTCGGCCGGCATCGGCAGGTAATTCCGGTAATTGCAGGCAAGCTGGCGCAGCGTTTCCATCGGCACCTGCCCCTGTCCGCCCGCGCCGCCGCAGCGCGACGCCATCTGCAGGCACGGATCGGTGACCGGGCGCACCAGCCACTGCCCCAGGGGCTGCGGCAGGCCGCGGTCACGCAGCATCTGCGCCAGCGCGATCGACAGGTTGCCGCCGGCTTCCTCGCCGACGATGGCGAAGCGCGACTTCTCCACCTTGAGCTTGCGCGCCTGCCGCATCACCCACTCCACCGTGGCGAAGGCATCCTCCGGCGCGGCCGGGAACGGATGATCGGGCGCCAGCGAATACGCCGGGGCCACCACCACCGCCGGCAACGCGTGCGCCAGCCAGTGCACCAGCTTGCGCGACTTTTCCAGCCCGCCGTCGACGAAGCCGCCCGCATGCAGGTAGACCAGCCACGGCAGCGCGCCGGCGGCTTCTCCCGGATAGCTCAGGCAGACGGCGATGTCGCGGCCGCCACTCGATACCGTGTGCTCCGCGACGCGCACGACGGCCCCGTCTTCCAGCGGGAAGATGGGTTGGCGGAGGTCGGCGGCGTCGGTCATGTCGGGAGCGGATAATGTGCCAATCGTGCTAATCGGATCGAGGGAAGAAACATGGCATTGCGATGCAGCGAATTATGGTGATTGACCGCAATGGGATAAAGGAAACCGTTGCCAATGGACTGTTCCAATTCTGGAATAATCCGCCCCTTCCTCCGGCCATTCCGCGTTGCGGAATCCCCACGCCGTGCAAGGTCTCCCGATTTGTGCTCTGATGGCTGATTGAAAAGCCCTGCATACAAGAACATAGCGGGGACATTGATGGCTGCCAGCCACCCGGACCCGCCAAAAGCGGTGCCGGAAGCCGGCCCGGCGCCAGGGGAAGCATCATGGATCGTCTCGCCTCTATGCAGGCGTTCACGCGCGTCGTGGATGCCGGCAGCTTTGCCCGTGCCGCGGAATCGCTCGACCTGCCGAAGGCCACCCTCACCCGCCTGATCCAGAATCTGGAAACGCACCTGGGCGTCAAGCTCCTGCACCGCACCACGCGCCGGATCAGTGTGACCAGCGACGGCGCCGCCTATTACGAACGCTGCGTGCGCATCCTCGCGGACGTCGACGAGGCCGAGCAGTCGCTCACGCGGCACAACAACTCGCCACGCGGCACGCTCTCGGTCGACACCACCAACGTTCTCGCACAACTGGTACTGATCCCGCGCCTGCACGACTTCCTCAACAGCTACCCCGAACTCAAGCTCGCGCTGACCATCAACGGCAAGCCGATCGACCTGCTGCAGGAAGGCGTGGACGTGGTGCTGCGGGTGGGCGTGCCGATGGAAGAGTCGATGGTGGCGCGGCGCGTGGGCCAGGTGAAGCTGGGCCTCTACGCCTCGCCGATCTACCTGAAGCGCTTCGGCACGCCGCGCACGATTGCCGACCTGGAGCGACAGCAGGCGGTCAACTACCTGTCGAACCGGACCGGCCGCGAAATGCCGTGGACCCTGATGCGCGGCAGCGAGCGCAACGAGATCCTGCTGCCCTCGGCAGTCTCGACCAACGACCCGGAAGTCTACCTGTCCTGCACGGTGGAAGGCCACGGCATGGCCCGGCTGGCCCGGGGCATGGCCGAGCCCTATGTCACCAGCGGGCGGCTGGTGGAAGTCCTGCCCGACTGGCATACCGACGACCTGCCGGTCTCGGCGATGTATCCGCAGAACCGCCACCTGTCGGCCAAGGTGCGGGTCTTCGTCAACTGGGCGGCGGACATCTTCGCCCAGCATCCGCACTTCGGCGTGGCGGCGACGCGGCAACTGGCCGCATAGCCGGCTGTTCGCCCCCTCCCACCGGCACCTAGACAGTATCGATCAGGCTGCGCACCACGTCCGCAAGACGGGCGGCACGGCCGCGTCCCCGCGCGTCGAGCGGCATCGCGCCGGTCTCGGCCAGCGCCTTGAGACCGAAGAGCGCGTCGGCCAGGTCGCGCCAGTGCGGATGGCTGGCGCGTGTCGCTTCCAGCGCGGCCACGCCGGCCATCACCCGCGCATGCGCCGGCATGCGGCCCTCGGCAAGGTCTTCCAGCGCGCAGGCAGCGTCTTCCAGTCCTCTGCGGTGCATCGGCGTCGTCTCCGGTCGGGGCGTGACAGCGGTCACGGTGATCGCCAGTGTGCGAGGCCCCGGCGCTTCGGACAACTCCGGGCTTCCCCCGGTGTGGCGATGTGACGTACCCCCCGCATGGTGGGGTATCGCGTCTTTTTAGTCCCCGCATAATTCCCTCACCGGCCGACAGAGCCGACAAGTGAGGGGTCAATCCATGCAGCAATCCATTACGGTGGGCGGCTATGTCATCGCCTGCCTGCTAGTCCTTGTCATCGCCGCAAGATGGGTGCGGCGCCACGATCCCGCACTGCGGGACCCCATGCAGGATGCGGAGAATGCGGCCGGCGACGGAAGCACCGAAAGCCAATGAGCCCCCGCGTAATGCCGGTCAGTTAAAACCACCGTCGTTCCCGCGAAAGCGGGAACCCAGTGACTTCAAACGACGCTGGATCCCCGCTTTCGCGGGGATGACGGTGCCTTATCTGAACGGAATTGCCCCGCCTGGGCGGGGCTCGTCTGATGTCTTCTGCACCGCTCAGGCTGCCAGTTTGGCCGCCGCGTCGCGCAGCGCCGTGCGCAGCCCTTCCTCCACCACCGGGTGGTAGAACGGCATCGCCAGCATCTGGTCGATGGTCATCGTCTGCTGCCAGGCCCACGCCAGCAGGTGCGCGATATTCTCCGCGCGCGGGCCGAGCCATTCGGCGCCGAGGAAGCGGCCGGTCGCCTTGTCGGCATACACGTGCATCAGGCCCCGGTTCTTCAGCATCACGCGGCTGCGGCCCTGGTCCTCGAAACTGACCTCGCCGGTGACGAAGCTGCCTGCCGGCAATTCGGCGAAGCGCTTGCCGACGAGGGCGATCTGCGGATCGGAGAACACCACGGCGATGGGCGCCCGGCGCGCGATGGCCTTCAGTTGCGGGTACGTGGCGGCATTCTCGCCGGCCAGCTTGCCCTCGTCGGCTGCCTCGTGCAGCAGCGGCAGGATGTTGTTGGCATCGCCGGCGAGAAAGACCGGCGAGCTGCCGCACTGGAGGGTGGACGGATCGAACACCGGCACGCCGCGCGCGTCGAGTTCGAGGCTGGCATTCTCCAGCCCGAGGTGGCGCACGTTGGGCGTGCGGCCGGTGGCGGCCAGCACGTACTGGAATCGCTCGGTCACGGTCGCGCCGTTGCGGTCGACGTAGGTAACCACTGCCTCGTCACCCTCGCGCGCCATCTGCGTGACCTTCGCTTCGGTATCGAGATAGAACTCCTTGCCGAAGGTCTCGGCCGCACAGGCGCGGATCACCGGGTCGCTGATGGCGCCGAGCGAGCCGCTTACGCCGAACACGCGCACACGCACGCCAAGGCGTGACAGCGCCTGGCCCAGTTCGAGCCCGATCACACCCGGCCCGAAGACCACCACGCTTTCGGGCAGGGTTTCCCACGCGAACACGTCGTCGTTGACGACGAGGCGGTCGCCGAACACCTTCAAAGCCTCGGGCACTGCGGGACTGGAGCCGGTGGCGATCACCACGCGGCTTGCGCGCACCGTGGTGTGGTCGTCCACGCCCAGCGTGGTGTTGTCGATGAACGTGGCGTAGCCGCGCACCCGGTCGGCCTCGGGGATGTTCTCCACGCCGCGCACCACGAAGCCGACGAAGCGGTCGCGCTCGCTGCGCACACGGGCCATGACCTCGCGGCCGTCGATACGAACCTGGCCATCGACGTGCACGCCGAACGGCGCGGTGTGGCGCAGTTCGTGCGCGGCCTCGGCGGCGGCGATCAGCAGCTTCGACGGCATGCAGCCCACGCGGGCGCAGGTGGTGCCGTAGGGACCGCCTTCGATGATGACGGCGCGCTTGCCTGCCGCGATGGCGGCACGGTAGGCCGCAAGTCCGGCGGTGCCGGCGCCGATCACGGCGACGTCGGTCTGGATGGTCTTCATGGCGTATCCTTGGCGAAAGTCCGGTCAGATATCGGCATTCGCCGTTACGCGGCAGCGAGGTATTGCTCGACGGCTTCGGCGCCGCCGATCAGCTTGCCGTTGATGAACACCTGCGGCGCGGTCATCGTGCCGGACACGGCGCCCAGCACCTTTCCGCGGATCTTGTGCTCCAGCGGCACGTCCACGTACTCGTAGCCGTTGTCGGACAGCATCTGCCTGGCTTTGGCGCAGAACGAGCAGCCCGCCTTGGAAAACACCACCACCTGGTCCGGCTTGCGCGCGTCGGGGGCGAGGTAGTCCAGCATGGTGTCGGCGTCGGAGACCTTGAACGGATCGCCCGGCTCGTCCGGCTCGATGAACATCTTGTCGACCACGCCATCGCGCACCAGCATCGAATAGCGCCAGCTACGCTTGCCGAAGCCCAGGTCGGTCTTGTCGACCAGCATCCCCATGCCTTCGGTGAATTCGCCGTTGCCGTCGGGCACCATGACGATGTTCTGCGACTCCTGGTCGGCCGCCCACTCGTTCATCACGAAGGTGTCGTTGACCGAGACGCACAGGATGGCGTCGACGCCTTGCTTCGCGAACACCGGCGCCAGTTCGTTGTAGCGCGGCAGGTGGGTGGACGAGCAGGTCGGCGTGAACGCGCCGGGCAGCGAGAAGACCACGACGGTCTTGCCGGCGAACAGGTCAGTCGTGGAGACGTCCTTCCATTCGTTGTGCTCGCGCACACGGAACGTCACGTTGGGAACGCGCTGGCCTTCGCGGGATTGCAGCATGGGACAAATCTCCTTCGGGGTTGGGTTGGTGCGCTGCGTGATGCAGCGATGGACCCATTCTGGAACCCGGAAAGTGATTTGTACAATTCATCATTTAAACCACATCAATAGTCAAACCCTATCTTGGTGACACCGGTCCATTGGGAACGCCTATGCCGCCACCCCCAGCGACGCCAGGTAACTATGGATCTGCGCCACCACCGCCGCCCCCTCGCCCACCGCCGCCGCCACGCGCTTGGTCGACCCTGACCGCACATCTCCGATGGCGAACACGCCCGGCACGCTCGTCTGCAGCGGAAACGGGATCGCCGCCGCGCAGCCCAGCACGCCGCCGCCTGTTTCGACGAAGCCCTTCTCGTCGCAGCGCACATTGCAGGAACGCAGCCAGCCGGTGTTGGGATCGGCGCCGATGAAGAGAAAGAGGTGGCGCGTCGACATCGGCAATTCGGTGTCGGCCTCCTGCACCTGCACGCCGGACAGCCACCCCTCGCCCTCCAGTCCGCACACTTCGGCGTGCGTGTGGAGTTGGACATTGGACAGGCCGGCGAGGCGGTCCACCAGGTAGCGGGACATGGTGGCCGCCAGTCCCGTGCCCCGTACCAGCATGTGGACCCTGGCCGCATGGGAGGCGAGAAACACCGCCGCCTGCCCGGCCGAGTTGCCGCCGCCCACCAGCATCACCGATTCGCGATTGCACAGGCGTGCCTCGACCGGCGACGCCCAGTAATAGATACCGCGCCCCTCGAAGCGTTCGATCGAGGGCACGCGCGGGCGGCGGTACTGGGCGCCGCTGGCGATCACCACGGAGCGCGTGGGGATGGTCTGCCCGTCGGCCAGTTCGAGCCGGATCGGCATGGTGCCGCAGTGCAACGCCTTGACCTCGACCGGAATGGCCACGTGCGCGCCGAACTTGAGGGCCTGCGTGAAGGCACGGCCGGCCAATGCCTGCCCGGAGATGCCGGTCGGGAACCCCAGGTAGTTCTCGATGCGGGCGCTGGCGCCTGCCTGTCCGCCCGGCGAGCGGCCGTCGAGCACCGCCACCGACAGTCCTTCGGAGGCCGCGTACACCGCCGTGGCCAGGCCCGCCGGCCCGGCGCCGACCACCACCACGTCATAGACGAAGTCCGGGTCGAACTCCGGCAGCAGGCCGAGGCACGTGGCCAGCCGGCCTTCGTCCGGCGCGCGCAGCACGCTGCCGTCGGGACAGATCACGAGCGGGAAGTCCTCGGGCCGCGCGTTGAGCGAGTTGAGGAATTCGTTCGCCTCGCGGTCGGTGTCGATATCGACCACCGAGTGCGGGTGGCCGTTGCGCCGCAGGAAGGCCTGCAGCCCCAGCAGTTCCGGGCTCGCGCCGCAGCCCACCAGCACCGGCCCGCTGCCGCTTTCGATCAGCCCGACCCGGCGCAGGATCAGCGCCCGCATGATGCGCTCGCCCAGTTCTGCCTCGGCCACCAATAGCGCGCGCAGACGCTCGGGCAGGATGACGACCGCCTCCGTGTCCTGCGTCGCCACGCCATCGACCAGCGTCGGCTTGCCCGACAGCGTGCCGACCTCGGCCAGGAAGTGTCCGCGCCCCAGCTCGGAGATCAGGCTTTCCCGGCCCAGTCCGTCGCGCCGCACGAGGCGTACGCTGCCGCTGAGGACGAGATACATGCCGCGTCCGGTGTCGCCCACGGAGAACAGCGTCTCCCCCGCCCGCCAGCGCTGCGGCGAGCCGAAACGGCGCACGCGGTCGATCTCGTCCGGGGTGAGTTCCGGGAACATCTGGTGGCCGCGCGTCTCGAGAAGCGTGTACGGCGCTTCGTCGGGATTGCCCGGCGAGTGACCCGCCAAGGTGTGTTGCCCATGCGGAATGTCCATGCCCTGTCTCCACGCGATTCATGGCGCGTTGCAATAGTAGGCGCCGCCGCGCAAAAAGCGAATCCGCGCCTCCAGGACAGCCCCCATCCTTGCCGCCCGCGCCAGTCTGGTGGGTTCATACTTTTGGCCGTTAATTGCGCAATCAGGCACCGGAGTTTCCCCAACTGATATAGCCGCGCACGCCTGTTACGGTGTCGGCTCAACCGGCACCAGACCGGATCAGGCCGGAACGCAAAAAAGGCACGCACAACAAGGCAGTCAGACCGACGGCAACAAGGCAATCGAATCCATTCGAGTTACCGCAGTTCCTCCCGAGGAGACAGTCGTATGACGCAGCCAGAAGTGCACGCCCGTCGGGCCGCGCCCGCCATGGGCGACCTGATTCCCGCCAATATCCTGATCACCGCCGCCATCCGCTACGGCGACCGCGAAGCCCTGTTCTGCAGCGAGACCAACCGCCGCTTTACCTTCCGGCAGCTCAACGAGCGCTGCAACCGGCTCTCCAATGCCCTCACCGGCCTCGGCCTGAAGAAAGGCGACGTGGTGGCCCTGCTGTCCACCAACCGCGTCGAACTGGTCGACACCATGATGGCGCTGTCCAAGACCGGCCTGGTCGGCATGCCGCTCAACTACCGCATGACGCCCGCCGAGATGGTGGCGCTGATGCGCAGCGTGAACGCGGTGGGAATGGTGTGCGAGGCGCGCTTCGCCGACGTGGCGCGCAAGGCGGGCGAGGAGATCGACGGGATGCGCCACCGCATCGTCTTCGGCGGCGCCGTGCCGGGCATGGCCGACTTCGACGCGCTGACGGCGGCCGCGAGCCCCGCCGAGCCCGATGTCGATGTGCGCGAGACCGATCCCTTCTATTTCAACCTGACCTCCGGCTCCACCGGCCTGCCCAAGTGCTATGTGCTGACGCACTACAACTGCGCGGCGGGCACCGGCATGTTCGACGCCATGGGCGTGAACAAGCATGACGTCATCCTGACGGTCTTCCCGATGTTTGGCCGGGTGGGCATCTCGTGGTACGCCGCCGGGCTGATGAGCGGCGCGCGGAACGTCATCACGAACTTCGAGCCGGGCCGCGCGCTCCAGCTCGTCCAGCAGGAAAAGGTGACGATCACCAACCTCGTGCCGACCATGGCGGCCATGCTGCTGCAGCACCCCGAACTGCGCGGATTCGACCTCTCGTCGCTGCGCGCCGTCGTCTTCGCCGGCTCCATGCTGCCCGCCCCCATCCGCGAGGCCGCGGCGCAGCACCTGTGCCCGGGCATCATCGAGTACTACGGGATGCAGGAGACCGGCGCGCTGACCATCAGCCTGCCGGAAGACCGCGTCGCCCGCCCGGACTCCGTCGGCCGCCTGGTCATGCATTCGCGCATGGCCATCGTCGACGACAACGGCGCCCCGCTGCCGCCCGGCCAGCTCGGCGAGATCGTGGGCCGCGCGCCGGCCGCCACCACCGCCTATTACGAGAACCCGGCCAAGACCGCCGAGACCTTCCGCGGCCGCTGGATCCACACCGGCGACCTCGGCATGGTGGACGAGGAAGGCTACCTGTTCATCCGCGGGCGCAAGAAGGACATGATCGTCACCGGTGGCCAGAACGTGTTCGCCGCCGAAGTCGAGGAAGCGCTGCTGGCCCATCCCGACGTCCAGGAATGCGCCGTGCTCGGCCTGCCCGACCCGCTGTGGGGCGAGCGCGTCAGCGCCGTGGTGGTGCTGCGGGCCGGCTCGGCGCAGACCGCCGCCGGCCTGGAAGCGCTGTGCCGGCAGTCGCTGGCGGGCTTCAAGACGCCCAAGCAGTTCATCCTGCAGACCGAACCGCTGCCCCGCACGCCGACCGGCAAGGTGCAGAAGTTCATGCTGGCGGAACGGTACGGCGAGGCGTCCTGACAGCCCCCGGGGCGGCCCCGGCACTGTCCGCCGCCGCCCGGCTGTCGCCTATCCTTAACCCAGATCAACCTTGCAAAGGGCGCGCCCATACGCGGCGCCGCCCCCAATCTGGTTCATGGACAAGACCGCATTCGTCTTCGCCGGCGGCGGCAGCCTGGGGGCCATCCAGGTCGGCATGCTGCGGGAACTGATCTCCTGGGGCGTGACGCCTGACATCGTGGTCGGCGCCTCGGCGGGCGCCATCAATGCCGCCTATTTCGCCTGCCACCCCGACGCCGACGGCGCCGCCCGGCTGGAAAGCCTGTGGCGCGGCATCCGGCGCACCGAGATCATGCCGTGGTCGTGGCGCAGCCTGTTCGCCATGTTCACGCGCCGGCAGGGCTACCTCGTCGACGCGGGCGGCCTGCGCAAGCTGCTGGCACGCAACTTCGGGCAGACCCGGCTGGAAGACACGCCGGTCCAGCTGCACGTGGTGGCCACCGACATGATCAATGGCGAGGAGGTGGTGCTGTCGAAGGGCGACATCGTCGACGCCGTGCTTGCCAGCGCCGCCATCCCGGGCGTCTATCCACCCGTACGGGTGAACGGCCGCCTGCTGATCGACGGCGGCGTGGCCAACAACACGCCCCTCTCCACCGCCGTGCGGCTGGGCGCGACGCAGATCGTGGTGATGCCGGCCGGCTTCGCCTGTTCCCAGCGGCGCGAGCCGCGCGGGGCCATCGAGCATGCGCTGAATGCCTTGTCGCTGCTGGTGGCCCGGCAACTGGTCCACGACCTGGAACACTGGAAGCACCACGCCCATATCTCCGTGGTCCCGCCGCTGTGCCCACTCGACATCTCGCCCTATGACTACACGCGCTGCGGCGAACTGATCGACCGCGCCGCTGCCAACACGCAGTCGTGGCTGGAAGGGTCCGGACTCGACCTGGTCCGCCACGTCCCCAGCGCGCTGCATCCGCATACGCATGACGACGAGCACCCCGCGTGCAGCATGGAACCGCACCAGCACGCGCACGCGGACACCCATGCGGCGCAGGCGTCCGCGTCGCTGCAGCCATAGGAAAAGAGGCGAAGCACAGCACCGCGAGCAGGCGATGACAGGGGAAGTGGGGATAGGCACGACTGTTGCAATAGCGTCACAATCTTGGCGCGTTGCCACGTAATCGTTTCAAATGCTTTGCGACGAATTAACGAATCGGACACCATTCAGTCGCCCGTGCCCGATTCGGCGCGGTGGCGTTGTGCAAGGATATTAAAAGTGGACGAAGCGGCTCTTCAATACCTGATGGAACGCCATGGTTCGCCCCAATGGCGCGATTTTCTCGACGTACTTGGCGACGAACTCTTTTCCCAGCTTGGCGAAGCCGGTCTCGCCACGCTGATGGCCCGCACCGGCGCGCGCTTTGCCGAACGTTATCCGACCGGGCAATGCGCCACGCTGACGGACCTCGAGCGCGCCCTCGCGCAGATCTGGCTGGACGTGGACTGGGGCTGGACCAGCATCCACGACGCGGGCGACGCCCTGCTGGTCCGCCACCACTGCACGCCGCTGCACCGGCCCGCTGGCGAACTCGGCGCCGCCGGACGCTGGCCGGCCGCCTTCCTGCTGGGGGCCTACCAGCACTGGTTCCGCCAGCTCGGATCGTCCGACTCCCTGCAGATGACGCAGGTAACGGGCTTCGATGCCAGCGGCAGCGTGGACTTCCGCTTCGGCAAATAGCAACGGCCCGGCCGTCAGCCGCCAGCCCCGGATCCGGCGCGCTGCGCCGACCGCAAGGACAGGACAGACAAAGAGACAAAATTCCCCCAGAATCCGCGCCCGCCCTCCCGACCCGCGCACACGTTTCGCAGCCAGCCATGACACAGTCCGACGACCTTTCCAAGCTGTTCAACCGCTTCGGCGGCCACCCGGAAGCGTACCGGGAGCTCGTGCGCGAGGAAGCGGCACAGGAAGCGCAGCAGCGCTGGCCGCTGCTGGCCTCGCTGCGGGTAGACCGCTCCGTGTCGGCGCCCCCGGTGCAGGCACACCTTGGCGGCGCAGAACCGTCGATGGGTCCGGCGCAACTGCCGCCGGAACCGGCGATGCCCGTACCGGCCGCCCATTTCGCCCCCTCCGCCCACCAGCCGCTGTTCCAGCCGCCCCGGCAGCCTGCGCAGGAGCCGTGGACCGCGCCGGTCGCGCAGGTGACCGCTCCCGCCACCGCCGCCGCGCCCCTGGCCACGCCGTCCGGCGCGCTGGCGGGATCGTTGTTCCAGCAGCCGCTGCAGGCGCCGCAGGTCCAGCCGGCACAGGCTCCGTCTGTCCAGGCACCTCCGGCACCGCAACACCTCGGGCAGCTGTTTGCCCAGACCGCCCATGCCGCCCAGCCGACCCCGGCAGCCGCCCCGGCTGCGGCACCGCAGGCCCCGGCGTCCGCCGCCCCGCTATCCTCCATATTCGCCCGCCTGGAAGGCCGGACCGAGCCACCACCCGCACAGGCTGAGCGCGCCCCGGCGCGCCGGTCCTTCCTCGACCGCCTGAAGCGAAGCTGAACCATCCGTGAAGATCATCGCAGTCGTCTCGGCCAAAGGCGGGGTGGGAAAAACCACCCTGTCGGCCAACCTCGCCGATTCGCTCGCCCAGGCCGGCGAACGCGTGCTGGCCATCGACCTCGACCCCCAGAACGCGCTGCGCCTGCATTTCGGCATGCCGATGCAGGACGTGGCGGGCCACGCCCGCGCCTCGCTGTCGGGCGAGCGCTGGATCGACAGCATCTGGCAGGGCCGTTCGGGCGTGCTGGTGATGCCCTTCGGCAGCCTGACCGAGACCGACCGCGAGTCGTTCGAGCACCTCCTCGTCTCGCATCCCGGCTGGCTGCGCGGCCAGCTCGACGCGCTCGGCCTGGCGCCCGATGACATCGTCGTCATCGACACCCCGCCCGGCCCCTCGCCCTATATGCGGCAGGCGCTGGCCTGCGCCCATGTGTGCGTGGTGGTCACGCTGGCCGACGCCGCCTCGTACGCCACGCTGCCGCTGATGGACGACATGATCCGCACCCACGCCAGCAGCCGGCCCGGCTTTCTCGGCCAGGTCCTCGTCATCAACCAGGTCGACATGAACCGCCAGCTCGGCAAGGACGTAGTCCAGGTGCTGCGCGAACAGCTCGGCGACCGCGTACTCGGCGTGATCCACCAGGACCAGTCGGTGCCCGAGGCACTGGCCTGCGACCATACCGTCCTCGAACACAGCCCGTACAGCCAGGCCGGGCAGGACATTCGCCGCTGCGCAGCGTGGCTGCGCGACCATCTGGCGGCGGCAGGGGAAGCACGATGAAACGCAGCAAGAACACGTCGGCGCGCACGCTCACGGCCAGCCGCGGCCAGCCGCTGGCCGAATGGTTCCTCGACCTCCCGATGTGGGGCAGCTCCGCGGTGCGCGCCATCGCGCTCGTGCTCGGGGCGGTCATGTTCCTGCTGGTCATTACCGTGCCGCTGGATTTCTGGCAGCAGGTGATGTTCGCCGTCGTCTGCTTCGCGCTGGCCTCGTGGCTGGCGCGGGTCAAGGGCCATCTCGCCACGCTGATGATGGTGCTGCTGTCGATCGCCGCCAGCTCGCGCTACATGTACTGGCGCCTGACCGAGACCATCCGCTTCGACAACTGGTTCGACCTCGCCTTCGGTTCCGGCCTCGTGCTGGCCGAGCTGTACGCCTTCGCCGTGCTGCTGCTGGGCTACTTCCAGACCGCCTGGCCGCTGCAGCGCAAGCCCGAGCCGATGCCGCCGGACCTGGCCGAATGGCCCACGGTCGACATCTTCATCCCGACCTACAACGAGCCGCTGTCGGTGGTGAAGCCGACCGTCTTCGCCGCGATGTCGCTCGACTGGCCGCGCGACAAGATCAACGTCTACGTGCTCGACGACGGCCGGCGCGAGGAATTCCGCGCGTTCTGCGAGAAGGTGGGCGTGGCCCACGTCACCCGCGACAACAACCACCACGCCAAGGCCGGCAACATCAATGCCGCGCTGGCGCACACGAAGGGCGAGTACGTCGCCATCTTCGACTGCGACCACATCCCGACGCGCTCCTTCCTGCAGGTCTGCATGGGCTGGTTCATCAAGGACCCGAAGCTGGCCATGCTGCAGACGCCCCACTATTTCTTCTCGCCCGATCCATTCGAGAAGAACCTCGACACCTTCCACGACGTGCCCAACGAGGGCGAGCTGTTCTACGGCCTCGTGCAGGACGGCAACGACCTGTGGGACGCCACCTTCTTCTGCGGCTCGTGCGCCGTCATCCGCCGCGCGCCGCTGCTCGAGGTGGGCGGCATCGCCGTGGAAACCGTGACCGAGGACGCCCACACCGCGCTCAAGCTGCACCGCCTGCACTACCGCACCGCCTACCTGGCCATTCCGCAGGCGGCGGGCCTCGCCACCGAGAGCCTGTCGGGCCACGTGGGCCAGCGCATCCGCTGGGCGCGCGGCATGGCGCAGATCTGCCGGCTCGACAACCCGCTCTTCGGCCCCGGCCTGAAGCTGCCGCAGCGCCTGTGCTACCTGAACGCGATGCTGCACTTCTTCTACGGGCTGCCCCGGCTGGTGTTCCTCACCGCGCCGCTGGCCTACCTGCTGTTCGGCGCGCACGTGATCAACGCGTCGGCGCTCACCATCGCCATCTTCGCGCTGCCGCACCTGATGCACGCCAACATGACCAACTCGCGCATCCAGGGCCGCTTCCGGCATTCGTTCTGGAACGAGGTCTACGAGTCGGTGCTGGCGTGGTACATCATGCGGCCGACCATGGTGGCCTTCATCAACCCCGCCGCCGGCAAGTTCAACGTGACGCCCAAGGGCGGGGTAATCGAGGAAGCCTACTTCGACTGGATCATCTCGCGGCCCTACCTGATCCTCATGGTGCTGAACATCCTCGGCTTCGGCATCGGCATCGGGCGGCTGTTCATCTGGAACCCCTACGAATCGACCACGGTGGTGCTGAACCTGCTGTGGACGATCTACAACCTGATCATCCTCGGCGCCTCGATCGCCGTGGCGTCCGAGACGAGGCAGGTGCGGGTGGCGCACCGGGTGGCGATGAAGCTGCCGGCGACGCTGCATTTCGACGACGGCCGCGCGGTGACCTGCGAGACGGTGGACTTCGCCGAAGGCGGCATCGGCATCAAGCTGCCGCCCGGCCTGGCGGCGCGCGTGGGCGACCCGGTCAATATCTCGCTCTACCTGCAGAACTCCGAGCACGTCTTCCCGGCCGAGATCGTCTATCACAGCGAGACCCACACGGGCCTGCGCATGGGCGAGATGACGCCGGCCCAGGAAATGGCCTTCGTGCAATGCACCTTCTCGCGCGCCGACGCGTGGCTGGATTCGTGGGGCAACAAGGCGCGCGACACGCCACGGCTGGCCGCCAGCCAGATCCTGCGCATCGGCCTGCGCGGCTTCCAGAACGTGGCGTTCCACCTCGGGCGGGAGTTCCGCCAGCTGTTCCGGCGCAAGCCGGCGGCGGCGCGGACGTAGGGGAGCCCTCTCCGTCGCACGGAGCGGGAGAACGGGCAGCAAAGAACAACAACCAGGCAACAAGGAAAACGCATTCGATGATGACGCCACACTCCCCGGTCCGGAGGCTTCTCAACCGCCACCTCGCCCGCCGCGTCATTCCCCTCGTCCTCGCCTGCGCGACCGCCACGGCGCAGGCGCAGCGCCCCGGCGTCGCCGAGTCGCCGGCCCGCTCCGCCGTGGCGCCCGCTGCCGCCGCGGCAACCGTCCCGGGCACCACCGGGCGCGTGGGCACGCACGTCGTGCCGGTCACGCTCAAGCTGCTCGGCGCGGACCAGCCCTTCCAGCTGCGCGGGGTCGACGGCATCAACGGCGTGCCCTTCTCGATCCGGGCCGATGAAGTCGTCACCGCCGCGAAGCTGAAGCTGCGGTATTCGTACTCGCCCGCGCTGCTGCCGCAGCTCTCGCACATCAACGTGATGCTGAACGGCGAGGTGGCGGCGTCCATCCCCGTGCCGAAGGACACCGCCGGCACCAACCTGGAGCGCGAGATCCCGCTCGAGCCGCGGCTCATCACCGAGTTCAACCGCCTCAACCTGCAGTTGATCGGCCACTACACCACCGATTGCGAAGACCCCTTCCATTCGAGCCTGTGGGCCACCATCAGCAACACCAGCGTGCTGGAACTGACGGTGACGCCGGTGGCGCTCGCCAACGAGCTGTCGCTGCTGCCGCTGCCCTTCTTCGACCGCCGCGACATCCGCCGCCTGGAGCTGCCCTTCGTGTTCGCCGGCGCGCCCGCGCCCGCCACGCTGGAAGCCGCCGGGGCGGTGTCGTCGTGGTTCGGCACGCTGGCGGGCTACCGTGGCGCCAACTTCCCGGTGTCGCTCAACCAGGCGCCGGCCGCCGGCAACGCCGTGGTGTTCGCCACCGCGCAGGAGCGCCCGGCCGGCATCGACCTGCCGCAGATCGACGGCCCCACGGTCGCCGTGGTGCCCAATCCGTCGGACGCCAACGCCAAGCTGCTGCTCGTGATGGGCCGCGACAGCGCCGAACTCAAGATCGCCGCCCGCGCGCTCACGCTCGGCAGCAAGGCGCTGTCGGGCCCGCGCGCCACCATCACGCAACTGGCCGACGTGGCGCCGCGCAAGCCGTACGACGCCCCCGCCTGGCTGCGCAGCGACCGCCCGGTGCGTTTCGGCGAACTGGCGCAGGTGTCGGACCTCAACGTCTCGGGCTACTACCCCGACCTCGTGCGCATCAACTTCCGCGTGCCGCCCGACCTCTTCGGCTGGCGCAGCCGCGGCATCCCGGTGGATCTGCGCTACCGCTACACGCCGCGCCCAACGCTCGACAAGTCGACCCTCAACGTCAACGTCAACCGCCAGTTCCTGCGCGCCTTCCCGCTGCGCGCGCTGAAGGACGAGCAGGGCCGCGTGACCGAGCTGGTCAACCGCGTGCTGCCGGACGGCACCACGCCCGTCCAGCAGAAGGTCTACCTGCCGCTCTTCATGCTGCCGGCGCAGTCGCAACTGCAGTTCCACTATTACTACGACTACCTCAAGCAGGGCGCTTGCAAGGACGTGATGGTCGATAACGTCAAGGGTGCCATCGACCCCGACTCGACCGTCGATATCTCTGGCCTGCCGCACTACATCGCCCTGCCCGACCTGGCCGCCTTCGGCAACAGCGGCTTCCCGTTCACGCGCATGGCCGACCTGTCGGAAAGCGCGGTGGTGCTGCCGTCCGAGCCGTCGGCGGCGGACTACAGCACCTACCTCACGCTGATGGGCCGCATGGGCGACGCCACCGGCTACCCGGCCATCGGCGTGGCCGTCTCCTCGCCCGCCGAGGTCCAGCGCGTGGCCGACCGCGACCTGCTGGTGATCGGCGCGCAGCAGAACCAGCCGCTGCTGGCGCAATGGGCCGACCGCCTGCCGGTCTCGCTGGCCGGCGCGGGCAAGCGCTTCACGCTGACCGAGGTGTACTCCAGCCTGCTCGGCTGGTGGAACGGCGCCGAAGTCAGGCGCAGCAAGCCGGTCGAGGCCAATCTGTCGATCACCAGCGCGGGCACCGATGCGGCGCTGGCCGGCTTCGAATCGCCGCTCGCCTCGGGCCGCAGCGTGGTGGTGGTCACCAGCAACGCACCCGGCGGGATGGGCACCGTCACCGAGGCACTGCTCGACCCCGAGCGCCTGTCGCGCGTGCAGGGCAGCCTGGTGCTGATGCGCGGCAAGTCGGTCGACAGCCTCGCCGCGCAGCAGACGTACTACGTGGGCCGGCTGTCGCCGTGGACGTGGGTGCAATGGTGGCTGTCGCAGCGGCCGTGGATGATGATGCTGATGATCGGCGTGGCCACGCTGCTGCTGGGTGCGGTGCTGTTCCTGTCGCTGCGCCACCGCGCCAACCGGCGCAAGGCGGGGCAGGCATGACGAGCCAGGCGCGCCGCCGCTCGCTGGCCGCACTGGCGACCCTGCCGGCGCTGGCTGCGTTGCCGGCGCTGGGCCGTGCCGCCGGATCTGCGCCAACGCCGACGCCGACATCCGCGCCGCCCGCGGCGCCCTGCCACTGGCCGCTCTACCAGTTGTTCCTCGCCCGCTTCCTGCAGGCCGACGGCCGCGTGATCGACCCGGCCACGAAGTCGCAGCACAGCACGTCGGAGGGACAGTCGTACCTGATGCTGTTCGCGCTCATGGCCAACGACCGCGCCACCTTCGACCGCGCGTGGCAATGGAGCGTGGCCAACCTCGGCGCCGGCAGCCTCGCCGACAAGCTGCCCGCGTGGCAGTGGGGCCGGCGCGACGACAACTCGTGGGGCGTCATTGACGCCAACCCCGCGTCCGACGCCGACCTGTGGTTCGCCTACGCGCTGGCCGAGGCGGCGCGGGTGTGGAAGTCGCCCGGCTACGCCGACGCCGCCCGCGCGCTGCTCAGGCTGGTGGCGAAGGAGGAGGTCGTCACGCTGCCCGGCTTCGGTCCCATGCTGCTGCCCGGGCCGCAGGGCTTCGCGCAGGGCAAGGCCGACGGTCCGCGCGAATGGCGCGTCAACCCCAGCTACCTGCCGCTGCCGATGCTGCGCCGGCTGGCGACGTTCGACCCGTCGGGGCCGTGGGGCGCGCTCGCCGGGCAGGTGCCGAAGCTGGTCGACGCCGTCGCCCCGCACGGTATCGCGCCCGACTGGGCCGCGTTCCAGGTCAGGCCCGGCCAGCCCGGCGCCTTCGTCACGGATGCCGGCAAGGGCGACGTCGGCAGCTACGATGCGATCCGCGTCTACCTGTGGGCCGGCGTCACGCCGAAGACCGACGCCGGCGGCCGCGCGCTGATGAAGACGCTCGCGCCCGTCGCCCGGCTGATGCAGGCCCGCCCCACGCCGCCCGAACGCCTGCACGCCGACACCGGCGTAGGCGAAGGCGACGGGCCGCCCGGCTTCTCGGCCGCGCTGGTGCCCTTCCTGCAGGCCGCCGGCTCGCCCGCCGCCGCCGCGCAGCGCACCCGCGCCGCCGCGCTGGCCGACCCGGCGAAGCCCGCCACGTACTACGACACCGCCCTCGGCCTGTTCGGGCTCGGACACGCCGAGGGCCGCTATCAATTCGCCCCGTCCGGGCAACTGGAGCTACCTTGGTTGCAAGGCAAGACCAACGCATGCGCACGTTCCTGAATCCCCACTCGCGCAAGCCCTCCTCACGCTCGTCCGGTGCGTCCGCCAATCCGCGCCGGCTGCGCGCACTGGTGCTGGCGCTCGCCGCCGCCACGGGCGGTGCCGCGTACGCGCAGGAGGACGCCGCCGTCAAGGCGCTGGTCGACCAAGGCAAGTACTGGCAGGCACGCGGCCGCTCCGACCGCGCCGCCGAGGCCTGGCAGAAGCTGCTGCGGCTCAACCCGTCGCAACCGGATGCCCTCTACGGCATGGGGATCGCCGAACTCGAGGCCGGCCGCGCGCAGGGTGCACAGTCCTACCTCGACCGGCTGAAGAAGGCCTCGCCGAACTCGCCGCTGGTCAAGCAACTCACGGACCAGATCACCCGCGGCTCCGCCGGCGTGCGGCAGCAGGTGGAGCAGGCGCGCGAGCTGGCGCGCAGCGGCAAGCCGGAGGAAGCGGTCAAACAGTACCAGCAGGCCACCGGCGGCGCGGTGCCCGAAGGCGACCTCGCGCTGGAGTACTACCAGACCCTCGGCGGTACCGCGCAGGGCTGGGATGCGGCCCGCGAAGGGCTGGAGCGCATCGCCCGCGCCAATCCGTCCGACATGCGCGCGCAGCTTGCCCTCGCCCAGCACCTGACCTACCGCGAGAACACCCGGCGCGACGGCATCCGCCAGCTCGAACGGCTCGCCGGCCGCCCCGACGTGGGCAAGGAAGCCACCGACGCGTGGCGCCGCGCGCTCGGCTGGCTCGGCAATCGCCCGTCGGACGCCCCGCTCTACCAGCAATGGCTCGCCAGCCATCCTGACGACGAGGCCATCCGCGCGAAGCTCGAAGGCGCCAACCGCCGCCCGGAAACCCCGCGCGCCGCGCCGGCCGACCCGCTGCGTGGCGTCGTCCAGCAAGGCTTTGCCGCGCTCGACGAGGGCGACCTCGAACGCGCCGCCGACCGTTTCCAGAGCGTGCTCGCCCAGCGCCCCGGCGACCCCGACGCGCTCGGCGGCATGGGCGTGCTGCGGCTCAAGCAGGAACAGTTCACCGAGGCGGCCGACTATTTCGCGCAGGCCGAGCGCCACGGCGCGGGCACCCGCTACCGGCAGGCCGCCAACAGCGCCAACTATTGGCTGCTCGTGCGCCAGGCCACCGCCCAGCGCGAAGCCGGCAACCTCGCCGAGGCGCGCCGCCTGCTGGAGCGCGCCCAGCGCCTCGACGCCAGCGAGCCGACCGCGCAGATCGCGCTGGCCGACCTCCAGGCCGAGGGCAGCCAGTACGCACAGGCCGAGGCCGGCTACCGCCGCGCGCTGAAGTCGCAGCCGGACAACCCCGACGCCACGCGCGGACTGGTCAGCGTGTTGGCCGCGCAGGGCCGCAACGACGAGGCGCTGGCGCTGGTGCGGCAGATGACGCCCGCCCAGCGCGAGAAGATCGGCCAGGCCAACCTTGGCCGGCTGCGCGCCGAACAGGCCCGCGCACAGGCCCGCCAACTCACGCAGGCCGGCGACGCCGCAGGCGCCCGCCGGGCGCTCGAAGACGCCATGGCCGCCGATCCGTCCAACCCGTGGGTGCGGCTAGAAGTGGCGCGCAACTACGTCGCCATGGGCCTGAACGACCAGGCCCGCGCGGTGATGGACAACCTGCTGGCGTCATCGCCCGGCAACCCCGACGCGCTCTACGCCGCCGCGCTGGCTTCCGCCGAGGCCAACGAGTGGCAGCGCGGCCTCGACCTGCTCGAACAGATTCCGGCCAGCCGCCGCACACGCGACATGGGCGCGCTGCAGCGCCGCCTGTGGGTCCACGCCGAAGCCGCGCGCGCCAGCGAACTCGCCGCCGCCGGCCAGCAGGCTGCCGCACTGGGCGTGCTGCAGCAAACCGCGCGCTATGCCCAGGGAGATGTGGAACTGACCGGCGCCGTCGCGCAGGCCTACGCCGACGCCGGCGAAGACGCGCAAGCCCTCGCCCTGATGCGCGGCGCCATGCGCAGCGCCGTGCTGCCCGACACCGGCATGCAGCTCCAGTACGCCGCCATCCTGCTCAAGACCGGGCAGGACATGGAGCTCGCGGGCCTGCTGCGCCAGCTTGGCGGCGCCAACATGACCGCCCAGCAGCGCAAGGGCTACGACGACCTGCGCATCGCCTACATCGTGCGGCAGGCCGACGCGCTGACGGAGGCCGGCGACCTTGTCGGTGCCTACGACACCCTCGCCCCGGCGCTGTCCGAGCGCGGCGGCAACGCGTCCGTGCGCGCCAGTCTCGCGCGCATGTACGCCAAGTCCGGCGACAACCAGAAGGCGCTGTCGCTCTACGAGAGCGTGCTCGCCCGCGATCCGCGCAACCTCGACCTGCGCCTGGCCGCCATCGGCACCGCCACGGCGGCCAAGGAATTCAGCTGGGCCGAGAATGCGCTGCAGCCCGCGCTGCAGCAGGCGCCCAATTCGCCGGAAGTGCTGACCGCCGCCGGCCGGCTCTACAAGGCGCAAGGGCGCAATGCCAAGGCGGCGGACTACTTCCGCGCCGCGGTGGCCGCCGAGAACCGTGCCACCACCGTCGGCTCGCGCGCCCCGGCCGGCGCCGGCTTCGACCGCGTGCCGCCGAACCCGTTTGTCGGACTGCCGGGACAGCGGCAGGTGTCGGCGCTGCCGCCGCAGGGCTCGGCCGCGCCATACCAGGCCATCCCGGTCACCGCGATGCCGGTCGCCGCCGCGCCGATGCAGGTCGCGATGGTGCCGGGACAGCCGTACATCCCGGCGCCGGTGACTGCCGGACAGGGTGGCCAGCCCGTGGCGGCCGTGCCGGTGCAGGCGCCGGGCAGCTACTATCCCGCCGCTGGCGCGACGAGCAAGTCCGCGGCGACCGCGTCGCGCGCCAGGGCCACGCCGGCTGCCGCGCGCACGCCGGCCAACTCGTATGCGTCCGCAGCGCCGGCAGCGGGCGCTTCGTCGGGCTATTCATCCGGCTATTCGTCCGGCTATGCGCCCGCGGCTTCCTCGGCCTACGCGGCGCCGCAAGCCTACGCCGCAGCCCCCGCCCAGGCTCCGGCGGCGGCCAATGCCCCGCAGCCCTACGGCGCCCAATCCCGCCAGCCGTGGCTCGCCGACGCCGACACCCCCGCGTCCGCCAGCACGACGCCGCGCACTGCCGCGGACGAACTGCGCGACATCGAGCAGCAGCGCACCAGCACCTTCGCCGGCGGCCCGTTCCTGCGGGGCCGCAACGGCGACTCCGGCCAGAGCCAGCTGACCGAGATGCAGATGGTGGCCGAGGCCAAGAAGGCCGTGGGCGACGGCAAGCTCGTGGCGCGCGTCACGCCGGTCGCGCTGGATGCCGGCAACGTCGGCACCGACTTCAACAACGGCAGCCGCTTCGGCGGCGGGCCGCTGACGTGGGCGGTGCCCGGCACCAACCGCAACCTGTTCGGCCAGACCCTGCCGGCCACCACGGCGGGCTCGCAGAGCGCCTTCGGCGCGGCCCTCAACCTGGCCTACGAGTCCGACCGCTTCAACCTCGACGTGGGCTCGACCCCGCTCGGTTTCCGCTACACCGACGTCAGCGCCGGCGCACGCCTGAACCTGCCGCTGTCCGAGCGCAGCAACCTCGCGCTCTCGGCCGCGCGCCGGCCCGTCACCGACAGCCTGCTGTCCTACGCCGGCGCCCACGACGACCGCAGCGGCCTGACCTGGGGCGGCGTGATGTCCAGCGGCGCCCGCGCCGACCTCGGCTGGGACGACGGCGCCTTCGGCATGTACGGCTACGGCGGCTACAGCGTGCTCAACGGGCACGACGTGGAGCGCAACAACAAGTGGGAAGGCGGCGGCGGCTTCTACCTGCGCGTGATCGACGAGGAAGCGCAGCGCCTGACGGCCGGCGTCAACTTCACGTCGATGGGCTACAGCGAGAACCTGCGCTACTTCACCTTCGGCCATGGCGGGTACTTCAGCCCGCAGTCCTACTTCGCGGTGACGCTGCCGCTGGCCTTCACGGGACGCAACGGGCGGATCTCGTACCACGTGCGCGGCGCGCTCGGCGTGCAGGCCTTCCACGAGGACGACGCGCCGTACTTCCCGACGAACGCCGGCCTGCAGTCGGCGGCCAACTCGGCGGTCGCGCTGGCCAATGCGGCCAACCTCACCAACGGCACGCAGGCTGTCTATCCGGGGCAGTCGAAGACGGGGCTTGCCTACAACCTGGTGGGCGGGATGGAGTACCAGGCGTCGCAGCAACTGTTCGTGGGCGGCACGCTGGGGATCGACAACGCGCGGGATTACCGGCAGTGGTATGCGGGGGTCTACGTGCGGTATGCACTGCAGCGGCAGACGGGGCCGATTGCGTTCCCGCCGGTGCCGCCGCAGTCGGCGGTGGGGGCGTTGCCGTTTTGATGGTGGGGTTGATCTGTGTTTGTCTTGGCTGGTTTGTTGTCTTAACTGGTCTGTCGTGACGAGAGGCGATGGGGGTTGCCACTCCCCTGCGGGGAGCGGCGTCCTTCTTTTGCGTCGCCAAAAGACGGACCAAGAAAAGGCGACCCGATGATCGGCGACACCCCCTCGCGCTTGCATCAAAACACGGCTGCCGGCCCAAACTCGCCCCTGAACGGGGCTCAAACAGTGGGCCGACGCGGCTGGCTGGCGCCAGCCGAACCGCGTTTTGACGCAAGCGCGAGGCGCCGCTCAACGGGAGATTGAAAACAAACGGGTGTGGATGTTCCCCGGGAGCGCGAGCCGTTGAAGTTCACCGCATGGGTGACAGTTCAATTCACGCACATGGGTAACACCGAGGTCTCGCCACCGACTGTTTGGCCGTACCCTCCCCTTGGAGCGGCGCCTCGCCATGATGGCAAGCCGCGGGAAGAGCTGGCGTAGCCAGCTCCGTCGGCCCACTGTTTGAGCCCCGTTCAGGGGCGAGTTTGGGCAGACTGCCGCGGATTGTCGTCATGGCGAGGGGGGGTCGCCGATCTTGGGGTCGCCTTCTCTTGGTTACTTCTCTTGGCGAGACAAGAGAAGTGACTCGGCTCCCCCGCAGGGGGAGTCGAAACACGCGGCGCCTGAAGCCACCGCAGGCAAAGGCCACGAAGCCACAAAGCCACGAACCCACAAAGCCCATTACGACAACTTCCTCCCCGCCGTCTCCGGCACCATCCCCAACCCCACCAGAGACACGAGACAACACCCGATCACATACAGCGCCGGCGCATTCGGACTGCCCGTCAGGTCGATCAGCAGCGTCGCGAAGAACTGCGCAAATCCGCCGAACACCAGCACGCCGATGCAATAGACGATCGACAGCCCGGTCGCCCGGATGCGGCGCGGGAACAGTTCCGACAGCAGCACCACCGACGGCACGGCGGTAAACACCAGCAGCACGGCCAGCACCCCCACCGCCCCGAGCAGCGCCGGCAACGTCGGATTCGCGTTGACGAAGACGAAGGCCGGATAGATCAGCAGCAGCAACGCCACGCGCGGCCACAGGATCACGGTGCGCCGGCCCAGCCGGTCCGACACGCGGCCCGCATACGCGGCGAGCAGCACATGCAGCGCGGCAGCCAGGCACCCGGCCCACATGCTCGTGCCGAGCGGCATCTTCAATACCTTGACCGCGTAGTTGGTCATGTAGTGCAGCACGATATAGGTCGCGGCCGTGCCGCCGATGGTCACGAGTACGCCGGCCAGCACCATGCGCCCGTGGCGCGTGAATACCTCCACCAGCCCCGCCTTTTCCGACGCCTCGCCGCCATGCGCCGCGCCCCCGGTCTCCTCGAGATGGCGACGGATATAGACGCCCACCGGAATCACCAGCACGCCCAGCGCGAACGGCACCCGCCAGCCCCAGCTTTCGAGCGCCTCGGGCGGCAGCATGTTGGTCAGCGTGAGACCCACCAGCGAGCCGATCAGCACGCTCAGGCCCTGGCTGAAGAGCTGCCAGCTGCCGTAGTAGCCGCGCGAGTTGTCGTCGGCGTATTCCATCAGCAGCGAGGTCGACGCGCCCACCTCGCCGCCGAGCGCGAAGCCCTGGATCAGGCGCGCCAGCACGATCATGGCGGGACCGACGATGCCGGCCTGCGCATGGGTCGGGGCGACGACGAACAGCGCCGCGCCCAGGCCCATCAGGAACAGCGTGAGCGTCATGGCCGGCTTGCGGCCCACGCGGTCGGCGTAGAGGCCGATCAGCACGCCGCCCAGCGGTCGGGCCACGAAGCCCACGCCGAAAGTGGCGAGCGACGCCAGCAGCGAGCCCATCGGCCCCTGCGACGGGAAGAACAGCTTCCCGATCATCACGGCGAAGAAGCTGTAGACCGTGAAATCGTAGAACTCCAGCCCGTTGCCGATGGTGATGGCGGCAATGGCGCGGCGGCGCGACACGGGCCGCGCCTCGGCGGGCGCGCTGGTGGCGAGGGTATGGGTACTCATGGGTACGGCGTCTCCGGAAGGTGTCTGACAGTGCGGGGGCGACGGAAATACGGCAGATCAGCCAAGAAACCGCTCAGTCAGCTTGACCCAGTAGGTCGCCCCGAGCGGCAGGCAGGCGTCGTTGAAGTCGTAGCCGGGGTTGTGGACCATGCAGCCGCCCTCCCCGTCGCCATTGCCGATGATCAGGTAGCAGCCCGGACGCTTTTCGAGCAGGAAGGCGAAGTCCTCGCTGCCGGTGAGCGGGGCGAGGTTGTCAATCAAGCCCTCGTCGCCGAGCCAGTCGCGCGCCACGCCGCGCGCCAGTTCGGTTTCCTCCGCATGATTGACCAGCACCGGATAGCGGCGGTCGTAGCGGACCTCGGCCCGCGCCCCGAAGCTTTCGGCCTGCGCGTGCGCCAGCGCGGTGATGCGCTGCTGGAGCAGGTCACGCACCTCGGCCTTCAGCGCGCGCACCGACAGCCGCATCTCGGCGTGATCCGGAATGACGTTGGGCGCCTGTCCGGCCTGGATCGCGCCGACGGTGACGATGGCCATGTCGAGCGGATTGACGTTGCGCGCCACTACGGTCTGCAGCGCCATCACCATCGAGGCGCACACCACCACCGGGTCCACCGCCTTGTGCGGCACCGCGCCGTGGCCACCGAGGCCGCTGACGCGGATGATGACGGTGTCGGACGACGCCATGAACGGGCCCGGCAGGAAGCCGAACTTGCCGACCGGATGGCCGGGCATGTTGTGCAGCGCGAAGACCGCGTCGCACGGGAAGCGGTCGAACAGACCGTCCTCCAGCATCTCGCGCGCGCCGCCCATGCCTTCCTCGGCGGGCTGGAAGATGAGGTTCAGGGTGCCGCGGAAGGGCTTGTTTTCGGCAAGGTACTTCGCCGCGGCCAGCAGCGTGGCGGTGTGGCCGTCGTGCCCGCATGCGTGCATCTTGCCTTCGACGCGGCTGGCGTACGGCAGGCCGGTGTGCTCGTGGATGGGCAGCGCGTCCATGTCGGCGCGCAGGCCGAGCGCGCGGCCCTCGCCGTTGCGCAGGGTGCCGACCACGCCGGTACGGCCCAGCCCGCGATGGACCTCGTAGCCCCACGCGCGCAGGCATTCGGCGACGAGGTCGCCGGTGTCGAATTCCTCGAAGCCGAGTTCCGGATTGGCGTGGATGCGGTGGCGCAGCGCGACCATCTCGTCTTCGATGGCGCGGATACCGGGCAGGACGGCGTCGGGACGCATGGGGATGTCTCCTTTTTTCTGGGAAGACATCGATCTTAGGAGGCCGCCTTTTGCGCCGGGAGACGCAATGTCGTTGGGCCGACAACCGCCGGTTGTCGCACCCGCCGGTCAGTCCCTAGAACGCCGCTAAGCGGCTTCCGCGACCATCACCCCGCCCCGCGCCTCACGCCGCACCGCCTGCGGCGGTATGCCGAAGCCGCGCAGGAAGGCTTCCCGCAGGTGGCGGCGGTCGCGGAAGCCGGTCTCCCGTGCCACCACCTCCAGTGGATGCCGGCTCTGCTCGATCATCAGCCGCGCCGCCTCCAGCCGCAGCCCCTCCACCGCCCGCGCCGGCGACTGCCCCGTCTCCTGCGTGAATACCCGGCTGAACTGGCGCGGGCTGAGATGGACGGACTGCGCCAGTTCCTCCACCGTCAGCGGTTGGTCCAGGTGCCGGCGGGCGTAATTCAGGGCCTCCTGGATGCGGTCGGACTTCGGCGCCAGATCGAGCATCTCCGAATGCTGGGACTGGCCGCCCGAGCGCCGCTGGTGCATCACCAGCTTGTGCGCCACCGAGCGGGCCACGGCGGCGCCGAGGTCGTGCTCCACCATCGCCAGCGCCAGGTCGAAGGCGGCGGTCATGCCGGCGGACGTCCAGACCGGACCGTCGACGATGAAGATACGGTCTTCCTCGACGTGGATGTCGGGGTACTGCTGCCGCATCGCGCGCGCGTAGGCCCAGTGGGTCGTGGCGCGCCGCCCGGCAAGCAGGCCGGCCCCGGCCAGCACGAAGCCGCCGGTGCACAGACCCGCGATGCGGCGGGCGCGGCTGCCGGCTTCGCGCAGGAATGCGAGTTCCGCCGGCAGGGCGGGCGACTCCAGCGGATTGGTCACGCCGGCCACCATCCAGGTGTCGATAACGTCGCCCGCGCCGGGCCGCCGCGTACCGATCGCAAGACCGAGCGAGGACTTCACCTCGCCGCCCGCTACCGAGAAATTGTCCACCGTGTAGAAGGGCTCCCCGGCCGCCACATTGGCGATCTCGAAGACCGTCTGCGTCCCGAGCGCCATGATCTGGAAGCCGTCCGCCAGCAGGTAACCGATGCGATGCATGTCTGTACTCCATCCGCCATGTCCTGAATTCTTACTATATACGTCATTTGAGACAGACGCAGGCGGCCCTACGCTTCACGCATGCCGAATCACCGGCAACGGCCAACTCAAGGAGCCACGACATGACCCAAACCCACGCAGGCACTGCCCTCATTACGGGCGCTTCTTCCGGCATCGGCGCGGTCTACGCCGACCGCTTGGCCCGCCGCGGCTACGACCTGATCCTGGTGGCGCGCAACCGCGAGCGCCTCGCCGCCCTCGCCGATCGCCTCACCACCGAGACCCGGCGCCATGTCGAGGTGCTCGAGGCGGATCTCAACGACCGTGCTGCGCTATCGGGCGTGGAAGCCCGCCTGCGCGACGACGCCAGCATCACGCTGCTGGTCAACAATGCGGGCATGGGCACGCACACGCCGCTGCTGGAGAGCGACGTCGAGCGGATGGCGCGGATGATCGAGCTGAACGTCACGGCGCTGACCCGGCTGACCTACGCCGCCGCGCCGGCCTTCGTCTCGCGCGGCAAGGGCGCGATCATCAACATCGGGTCGGTCGTGGGCATCGCGCCCGAGATCCTGAATGGCGTGTATGGCGGGACCAAGGCGTTCGTGCTGGGGTTCAGCCAGTCCCTCCACCACGAACTGGCCGGCAAGGGGGTGCGCGTGCAGGCAGTGCTGCCGGGTGCGACCGCCACCGACTTCTGGGCCGTCGGCGGCCTGCCCGTCGAAAACCTCGACCCGAACATCGTGATGCCGGCGACGACGCTGGTCGATGCCGCCCTGGTGGGCTTCGACCGCGGGGAGGTGGTCACCATCCCGTCGCTGCACGCCGTGGAGGAATGGGAAGCCTACGAGGCGGCACGCGTGGCGATGTCGGGCCACCTGTCGGCGAGCGCGCCGGCGGCCCGCTACCTCGCGGCGGCCTGAGGCGCGCTGCCGGGATCAGTTCCCGGTGGCGGCGCGGCGCACGAGGCGCGGGTACTGGATGGTGAACAGGATCGCCGCCCCAAGTGCCACGAGCGTCACCGCCACGTCCACCCAGATCGGGATCCCGGCCATGTATTCGGCGGCGGCGTCGGCCGCCACCATCACGGCAAAGGCGATGGCCCAGACGAGCGTGATGTGGCGGTTGACGGCGATAAAGCGCGGCGATTCCCACAGCTCCGCCGGCACCTGCTCCCTCGCGTACTGCAGCGTGAACGGCTTGCCAATCGCCAGCGAGATCGCGGCGATGGCGAACAGTCCGGCGTCCACCGCCAGCCGCACCGTGGCAATCGTCCACGCCGGCGAGGCCAGCAGCGTGTAGCCCAGCAGCGCCGCGAACAGCACCAGGCTGCCCACCTCCAGCACCTTGACCGACGCGCCGCTGCGCCACATGCGCAGGCAAAGGTAGAGCGACACCAGGCAGGCCGCGGCCAGCCCGGCGACGGGCGAGATCCGGCGGATGCCGACAAAGAAAGCGAGGAACGGCGCGAAGCCTACGAGAATGCCCATGACTGTCTACCTTGGATGTGTCTTGTGATTGCTTGGGGGTAATTGATACTAATCAGCGGCCCGGCCGCCAGTTGCCGTGGAAGCCGAACGGCACACGGTGCGAGAGTTGCGCGGTGGCCACCGGCCCGGCGCTGATGTCGTCCGTGTCGTACACCACGAGGTCGCTGCGGTGTTCGTTGCCGCGATAGACGGTGGCCAGCAGCCAGCCGTCGCCCTCCGCACTGTCGGCTGCGCGCGGCACGAAGACCGGCTCCGAGATCGCATCGCCCTCCGGCATCGGGTGGACGCGCCGGCTGCCCCTGGCGAGATCCAGGTGGACCAGCGTGTCGTACGACCCCGGCAGGGTTTCCTCGTCCTGCCGCGACACGAAATACCCGTGGCGGTACGGCAGCGTCGAGAAGCGCTCGTCGAAGCGCGGGAACTCGCCCGGCAGGTCGTCCAGCCATTCGCGGCGGAAAGTATCGGTGGCGCCGTCGAGGTCGAAGGTCCAGCGGCACATGCGAGCACGGCTGCCGGGGCCACCGGCATTGGGGTTGAACAGCGGCGGGTTGTCGTACTGCATGACGTCGGCCACGATGCGGTTGCCTTCCTCCCACGCGTTCATCACGTGGAAGACGTAGCACGCCTCGCCGCGGAACCAGCGGATCGGGCCGCCGCTGCGCGGCATGATGCCGACGTGCGCGCCCATCTCCGGCTCCCACATGTAGGCCGGTTCGCCCCGCTTGGCGCGCTCCATGCTGCCGGTGACCGGCAACACCGGGAACAGCACGTGGCGCTGGGTCACCATGAAGTCGTGGACCATGCTGGCAAACGGCGCCTCGAAATGGTCGAGCCGCGTGAGCCGGCCGTCACCGTCGACCACGCCGTAGCGCATGGCCGTCGTGAAGGGACCTTCCGCGGCGTAGGCGAAGAACAGCATCTCGCCCGTGACCGGGTCGATCTTCGGGTGAGCGGTGACCGGCCCCGTCAGCGTGTCGCCGTAGGTGCAGACACCGCGCGTTTCGAGGGTGGCCGGGTCGAGTTCGATGGGCGGATCGGCCTCTTCCAGCGCCAGCAGGCGGCCGGCGTGCCAGACGATATTGGTGTTGGCCACCCCTCCATCGCCCTTGCCCTGCACCGACGGGTCGCTGGTGGCCGGATTGCCCCAGCTGCCGAACAGCGCGCGGCCGGCGGCGCGTTCCAGTTCGAACTTTGCGGTGCGCACCCAGCGGTTGCGGTAGCGCACGCGGCCATCCTCGAGATGGAAGCCGTGGATCATGCCGTCGCCGATGAACCAGTGGTAGAAGGCGTCGCGCGGGGCGAACTGCGGGTTGGGACCGTTGCGGTACAGCGCGCCGTGCAGGGCGCGCGGGATCTCGCCGGTTACCGGGAGATCGTGGGCGTCGCACTCCATCACGATGGGGGCGAAGTTGCCGCTCAGGTACGGCGTGGCGGGGAAGGGGTGGCTCATGGCGCGTGTCTCCTTTGTCCGGCTGTGAACTAGTCAGCCTTGTTCGCCACGTCGGGCGGGGTACGCATGCCGATGGTGAGCAGTCGCATCATCTCGGCATGGAGGGTATCGAAATCGGGTGTCTCGGGCAGCTTGCCGGCCAGGCGCAGCACCACGAGGCCGTGGATGGCGGCCCAGATCACATGACTCAGCACCTGTGGGTCGCCGTAGATCTGGCCGGTCGCGGTCAGCGCCTCGAGGCCGGCGCTCATGGTCCGGCGGGCGCGTTCGCCGGCGCGCGCCAGTTCGGGGTAGCGGTCGTCGCCCGGCTGCGACATGTCGAACATCAGCCGGTAGGCATCGGGCTGGCTGAAGGCGAAATCGAGATAGGCGCGGCCGGAGGCGCGGGCGCGGTCACGCGGATCGGTCACGCCGGCCGCGGCCGATTCGAGTGCCTTCGCGAAGCGGTCGAAGGCGGCGGCGCGCACGGCGGCCAGGATCTCGTCCTTATCGCTGAAGTAACGGTACGGCGTCATCGGGCTGCAGCCCAGTTCCGCCGCTAGCTGCCGCATGCTGACGCTGTCCACCCCGCCTTCGGCGAAGCGCCGCTCCGCCACGGCGCACAGGCGCGCCTTGAAGGCATCGATCTCGGACTGGGACAGGTTGTTTTTCGCCATTTGGAAAGTGAGGATCAAGGCAGGTCGGGCGTGGATCGGGAGTTGTGTCGCGGGTTGGGTCGCGGGTTGGGTCGCGGGTTGGGTCGGGAAGCGGCCTGCGTTCGTGTTGCTTACACTGTAAATTTACAGTGTAAATAGTCAAGGAATTTTTTGACGAATGCGCTTGGCGCTGCGTCAACCTCCGTGCATCGCGGTGCCTGTCGAAACCCGTCCTTTTGCTATGCTGACGACCTCTGGTTGTCGTCCGAGCCCCGCATGAAACTCCACCAGCTCCAGGCCCTCGCCGCCGTCGCCGACGCTGGCAGCATCCGCGCCGCCGCCCGCGTGCTGGGGCTGTCGCAGGCCGCCGTGACCAAGGCGCTGCGCGAGCTGGAGTCCGAGTTGCGCCTGCCGCTCCTGCAGCGCACGGCGCGGGGCGTGGCCTTTACGCCGCACGGGCAGCGGCTGCTGTCGCACGCGCGGCTGGTGGTCGGCCAGATCGAGCGGGCCAATGCCGAGGTAGCGGAGATGCGCGGCGACCTCGCGAGCCAGGGCGGGCGGCTGTCCATCGCCCTCACGCCGTGGGTCATGTTCGCCTTCCTCCCCGAGACGCTGCGGCGCTTCCGCGAGCAGATGCCGGGGGTCCAGTTCGAGTGCTTCGAGGGCCTGACCGCCGTCACCCTGCCCCGGCTGCGCGAAGGGCTGATCGACTTCGCCATGGTGCCGTTCACGCCATCCATGTCGCCGCAGGAATTCGACAGCGAGCCGCTGCTGGCCTTCGACTCCAGCGTGATCGCCCATCGCGACCACCCGCTGGCGAACGAGACCTCGCTGCACCGGCTGCTCGACCACGACTGGGCGGTCAACTACACCGCCGCCAGCTACCCCGCCCTGATGCAGAACCTGTTCTGGCAGCACGGCGCCGAGATCGAGCCACGCCGCCTGCATTGCGCCCACTCCACCGCGCTGATGCTGGAAATGGTCCACCGCTCGGGCATGCTGAGCTTCTGCCCGGCGCCACTGCTGCGCACCGATCCCCTGCGCGGCTGGGCGCAGCCGCTGCCGCTCGCGCAGCGGTTCGACACCACCGAACTGGGCATCATCGGCCGCCGCAATGCCGTGCGGGGCACCGCCGCGCAGTGCTTCGTCGACTGCCTCGCCGGCACGATCCGGCGCCGCGCCCGCTCGGCCGCGCCGGAGGACAGGGAACTCTTCGATGTGCTGAAGGTGCTCTTCTGAGGAGTGAGGTGCTCGCGCATTCCGCTGCCCGGCGGAATGCGAATGGCCGGCATCGACTAAGATGGCGTCCTGCGCCGGAAACATCTCCCGGCACCTCTTATATTGTTCCCCGCCCGCATCATGGCCCGCCTCAAGCTCGAATTCCCCGCCGACCAGTTCTGCTTCACCACGCACCTCACCGTGCGTGTCACCGACATCAACGGCGCCAACCACCTCGGCAACGACTCGATGATCTCGATGATCTCCGAGGCGCGCGCCCGTTTCCTGTTCGCCAAGACCGGCGAGACCGCGCAGGGCGACGGCCCCGGCATCATCGTCACCGACCTCGCCACCACCTACCGCAGCGAGGCCTACGCACGCGACCAGTTGTGCTTCGACGTGGGCGTGATGGACTTCAACAAGTACGGCGGCGACATCATCTTCCGCATCACACGCGAGAGAGACGCCGCGCTGATCGCCATGGCCAAGTCGGGCTTCGTGTTCTTCGACTACGCGACCAGGCGCGTGACGGAGATGCCGAAGGACTTCGCCGATCGCTTCGAGCGCGTCAACTGGATCGACTGAGGAAGGTCCCGCCTGGCCCGCGCTAGGCGACCAGCAGCCACACCCCGCACGCCAGCAGCGCGATCGTCCACACGCGGTCGAGGTTGAACCAGCGCGTGCGCAGGAAGTCCACGCCGACGTGGTCGTAGACCACCAGCGAGATGGCACCGATGGCCAGCAGCATCGTGGCCGTGTGCAGGCCGAGCGCGGCCAGCGCAGGGGCGACCGCCTGGCCGGCGTCCAGCACCTGCGCGCCGGGCGTGGCACAGAGCGGCACCAGTACCGGCAGCAGCATCAGGCCCGCGCCGTGCATGCCCGCCATCAGGAACGACCACAGCGCCAGCCCCGCCATGCCGGCCTGCATGCCCACGCGCACCCGCGAACGGTGCCCGCGCACGGCATGCCACAGCGCCCATCCCACCAGCACCGCCCCGCCCACGCGCGCCAGCAGCGCGCGGTCGAGCAGGCTGCCGAGCGACAGCGCCACCACCACCGCCAGCGCCACCGCCAGCGCGTGGCCGAGGGCAATCGGCACGAGCGACAGCAACACCACCCCGCGCCGGCGCCGGTGCAAGCCGAGCGCGACCGCGAAGAGCCAGCCCATCGCCGGGTTGACCCCGTGGAAGAAGCCGAGCGCTGCGATGGTCAGCCAGGGCCACCAGGCCGACCACGTCGGCGCCAGGTCGGGGGCCTGGTGCATCGACTGTCCTTACGTATGCCTCAGGGATAAGTTCATGGATAGCAATACGAGTCCGACGAGCAGTCCCCGCCCTGCAGCCTCACCTGGTGCGGGCGATGGCTCTTCGGCCAGTCGACGAAGAAGCGCTTGTCGAAGTCGATGCCGCCGTTTTCGCCCGCGTCGAGCTTGACCATCCAGCCGTCCAGCCCGTCGGGATAGAACTGCGGATCGACCGCGCCGTAGAGCGAGTTGGTGAAATACACGCGCCGTCCGTCGCGGCTCACCTCCACCATCTGCGGACCGCCGTTCAGCGCCCCGTTCTTCGCGCCCGGGTGCGTCGCCCGCGACACGATGCCGCCGATGCGCACCTTGCCCGTCAGCTTCGGGCTGAAGGGGTCGGACACGTCGTACTGCAGCAGGTCGCCCGTGCCCCAGCACGACACGTAGAGGAAGCGGTCGTCCATCGACAGGTCGATATCCGTCACCAGCGGCGGCACCGCGCCGAAGCCCTTGAGGATCGGCGGCAACTGGTCGGCGCTGGCCGGCTCGGCCGGAATGTCGATGATCTTGCGCACCGCCCATTTGTCCTTGTCGCGATACCACGTCCAGATCGACGACGACAGGTCCTTCAGGCTGATCACGCAATTGACGAAACCATACGGTTTGGTCGGGTCATGCGCCGGGCGCAGTTCGAACACGAGCTGGTACTCCGGCCCGAAGTCGATCTCCTGCAGGTGGCGGCGCTTGTTGAGGTCCCAGAAGTGCAGCTTGCGGCCATATTTCGCGCCGAGCAGGATCTCCGGCACGAGGCCGTTCTCGACCATGTCGGGCGTGCCCCATTCGCTGGTGACCATGGTGTCGTAGCCGAGATGCCACCAGCCGTCATAGGCGAAGTACTGCGGACCGCGCTCCACCTCCCAACGTCCCAGCGGCGTGAAGCTCTCCGCATCGAGCATGGCGATGCCGCCCGGGCCCTTGCCCGCGGCGTCGCCCAGCGCCGTCACGTAGATGCCGCCCGGCCCGCAATGCACCGTGTGCGGCCGCGAATAGCCGGTGCGCTCGGCCAGTTCCTCCGGCTCGATGGTTCGCACGAGCTTCGGGCTGCGCGGGTCGGCCTTGGTGTCGAGGATGTAGATGCGCGACGAGCGCAGGCCCGGCACCACCAGATAACGTCTTTCCATATGCGGATGCGGCGCATTGGGGCACAGGCACGACGAGCACGCGTTCCAGCCGAAGTGATGCAGTTCGTCGCCGGCATGCGTCATCGTCACCTGTCCGACGATGGTCGAGTACGCGGCGGACGCCGGGTCCACGTCGACCACCGCGATCCCGTCGGGCTGCTGGCGCTCGGGGTCGAACATGGCCACATAGGCAAGGCCTTCGGCCGGGGCCTTGGCCGCCATGCGGGGCGAGGGGTAAAAACTGGGGTCGGGCTTCCAGGTTTCCATGAGTAGCCTCCGCGCGTCGAGAGGTATTGACTATAGGACAGGGGGGGAAACCCGGTGGCGTGGCAGCGCGCCGTACCCACTCCTTTCCACCCCTGAGGGGCGGTGGCAATCGCCTCCCGTTCCTATGCAATGGTTGTCCGGCCTTCCGGCCGTGCATGGCGGAAGCGCCGTCTGTCTTGTGCAGCACAACATAACTACATCGGGCAGCCACGGCTGCCCCGGCAACAGGAGACACCCATGTACATGACCCAAGGCCTGCATCGCGCCATCCAGTCCCGCCCGAACGACATCGCGGTACGCGGCCCCGGCCAATCCCTCACCTTCGGCCAGCTCGCCGACCGCGTGGCGCGCCTGGCCGGCGCCCTGCAGCAACTCGGCCTGAAGGACGGCGAGCGCGTGGCACTGCTGTCGCTCAACGCGGTGCGCTATATCGAATACGACCTCGCCGTACCCTGGGCAGGCGGCGTGCTCAACCCCGTCAACACGCGCTGGAGCCCGGCCGAGATCCTCTATTCGTTCGACGACTCCGGCACCGCGATCCTGATCGTCGACGAGACCTTCAAGGCCCTGGGCCCGCAACTGGCGCGCGACGCCGCCACCATCCGCCACGTCATCTACGCCGGCGACGGCGAGACGCCGGAAGGCATGCTCGACTACGAGACGCTGATCGCGCAGAGCGCGCCCGTGCCCGACGCCCACCGCAATGGCGACGATCTCGCGGGCATCTTCTACACCGGCGGCACCACGGGCTTCCCCAAGGGCGTGATGCTGAGCCACAACAACCTCTGCATCTGCGCGATGTCGTCACTGGCGCTGGGCCGCTCGGGACGCGATGCGGTCTACCTCCACGTGATGCCGATGTTCCACCTCGCGGACTTCGCCGTGACCACCTCGCTGCTGCTGAGCGGCGGCTCGCACGTGGTGCTGCCGGGCTTCAGCCCGCAGCAGACCGCCGAGACCATCGCGCACGAGCGCGTCAACGAGATCATGCTCGCGCCCACGCTGATCCAGATGCTGGTGGACTGGATCGAGCAGAACCCGGAGGCGTCGGGCAAGCTGGACCTCACGTGCCTGAAGCGCCTGACCTACGGCGCCTCGCCCATCTCGCAGACCCTGCTGCGCCGCGCGCAGGCCACCTTCCCGGGCATCGAGCTGTTCCAGGGCTACGGCATGACGGAGTTGTCGCCAGTCGCCACCACGCTCGGCCCGGAGGACCACACCGAGGAGGCCTTCCAGAGCGGCCGCATGAAATCGGCCGGCAAGCCGGCGCTGTGCGCGCAGGTGAAGATCGTCGACCCGCAGGACGACGAACTGCCGCGCGGACAGATCGGCGAGATCGCGGTGCGCGGCCCCCACGTCATGCTCGGCTACTGGAACAAGCCCGAGGCCACGGCCGAGGCGCTGCGCAACGGCTGGATGCACACCGGCGACATGGGCTACATGGACGAGGCCGGCTATGTCTACGTGGTGGACCGCCTGAAGGACATGATCATCAGCGGCGGCGAGAACGTCTATTCCGCCGAGGTCGAGAATGCGCTGGCCAGCCACCCGGCCGTGGCGCAAAGCGCGGTGATCGGCATTCCGAGCCAGAAGTGGGGCGAAGCCGTGCACGCGGTGGTCGTGCTCAAGCCGGGCGTGACGGCCACGGCCGAGTCGATCCAGGCCCACTGCAAGGAGCGCATCGCCGGCTACAAGTGCCCGCGCAGCGTGGAGTTCCGCGACGCGCTGCCGGTGTCGGGCGTGGGCAAGGTGCTCAAGACGGAACTGCGCAAGCCGTACTGGGACAAGCAGGCGCGGGCCGTGGCCTGAGGCCGGCTGGCGGCGGACTGGCGGCGGACTGGCGGACTGGCGGCTGGCGGGACAGGCGGCGGCGGGGCCAAGGGGATGCCCCGGTTGTCCCGCCTCGCCCACCCGGGTAGAGTCGCAGCCTGGCCCGCCTGCTCCGGACGGCGGATGTCCCCCGCTGCACCTGCCATGTCCGCCAAGGCCCCGCGCGCCCCCTCCGCTGCCACCACACTGGTCACCGATCCGCCCGCCGCACGGCACGACTCCGTGCCGGCGCGGACCCAGATCCTCGCCGCCAAGCTGGCGCCGCGCCCGAGCACGGCCCGGCCGCTGGCGCGCGCCCGGCTGGAAGCGCTGCTGGCCCCGGCCGGCGCCACGCCACGGCTGGTGCTGGTGCGCGCCCCCGCCGGCTTCGGCAAGACCACGGTGCTCGCGCAGTGGTGCGAGGCGCTGCAGGCACGCGGCACCGCGTTCGGCTGGCTCACGCTGGACGAGGCCGACAACGACGCCTCGCGCTTCATCGCCCACATGGTGGCGGCCTTCCAGTCGATCGACCCGACCCTGGCGCTGGTTTCCCTGCCGGCCGCCGGCGAGGCGCCAGGCATGATGCGGCGCGGCGACGTCGATGGCGCAGCGCTCGACCTCGTGCAGCACATCTCGACCCAGCGCGCGCACTTCGTGCTATGCCTGGACAACGTCGAACTGGTGCAGAACCCCGCCGTGCTCGGCGTGCTGCGCATGCTGCTCGACGCCCTGCCGCCGTGCGGCCAGGTGATGGTGGCCTCGCGCGACGTGCCCGACCTCGGCCTCGGCCGGCTGCGCGCGCATGGCCAGTTGCTGGAACTCGGCGCCAACGAACTGCGCTTCTCCACCGACGAGACCCGCGCCCTGCTGCGCGCCCAATGTTCGCAACCGCTCAGCGAGGCCCAGCTCGACACCCTGCACGCGCGCACCGAAGGCTGGGCCGCCGCGCTCTGGCTCGCCACCCTCGCGCTGCGCGGCCATGCCGACACCGACGCCTTCCTGGCGAGCTTCAGCGGTGCCAGCGGCGCGCTGGCCGACTACCTGCTGGAAGACGTGCTCGCGCGCCTGCCCGACGACCTGCGCGGCTTCCTGCTCGACGTCAGCGTGCTCGACGAACTCCATGCCGGCCTGTGCGACGCCGTGACCGGCCGCGACGACAGCCACGCCCTGCTGGCGCGCCTGCACCGGGCCGGCCTCTTCGTCGTGCCCGAGGACAGCGAGGGCATCGTCTACCGCTACCACACGCTGTTCCGCGACTTCCTGTATGGCCAGTTGCGCAGCCAGCAACCCACCGGCGCCGCCCGCGCGCGCCTGCTGCACCAGCGCGCCGCGCAATGGTATGCGGCCCGGCAGCGCGTGGTGCCCGCCATCGACCAGGCCATCCGCAGCGGCGACCGCGCCTTCGCCGTCGGCTACCTCGCCCGCGATGCCGAGTGGCTGCTGTGGCAGGGACGCGTGCGGCTGCTGATCCGCCTCTGCGAGCGCCTGCCCGCCGCGCTGGCCGACGATGCCCCGGTCGCGCTCCGCCTCGCCCATGCCTGGGCGCTGACCTACACGCGCCGCCATCCGGAGGCACTGGCGCAGCTTGCCCGCATCGAGGCATCGCCCGACCTGCCGGACGGCCTGCGCGCCCAATGCATCGTGCTGCGCCACTTCACCGCGTCCATGCTCGACCAGCCCGCCGAGATGCTGGCCGCGTGGGAAGCCCTCGCGCGCGACCTGCCGGTGCCGGCTTCGCATACCGACGGCATCCGGCTCAACGCCCATGCGTACTGCCTGATCGCCGCCGACCGCTTCGACGACGCACAGGCCACGCTCGACGCCGCCCGCCGCGCCAATCTGCGTATCGGCAGCGGCACCGGGCAGGCGGTGACGTCGTGCCTGGAAAGCAGCATCGACCTCGCTCGCGGACAGCCGCGGCAAGCCGTCACCCGGCTGCGCGCCGCACTTGCCGGCATGGCCGGCGGCAGCACGCAGAACCTGTCGAGCAGCGCGATCATCGTCGGCTTCCTCGCCGAGATGCTCTATCACCTCGGCGAACTCGCGCAGGCCGGCCGGCTGCTCGACACCTACCTGCCGCTGCTCGACGAAGTCGCCGCGCCGGACCAGGTCATCACGAGCTACATCTGCCTCGCCCGCGTGAAGGCGGACGCCGGCGACACACCGCGCGCCGCCGATCTACTGGACGAACTGGAGCGCCTCGGCCATCGCCACACGCTGCCGCGCCTCGTATGCAGCGCACAACTGGAACGCGCCCGCGTGGCCACGCAGCAGGGCGACTTCGCCCGCGCCGGCGCCTTCCTCGCCGCCGCCAGCGCGCCGCGCGCGTGGGCGTCGCAGGGCGGCATGTCGCCGCATGCCAACGACGTGGACGACCCTTTCACCGGGCGCATGCGGCTCGCCATCCACACCGGCCGCGCGGCCGAAACGCTGGTGCCGCTGGCCGACGCCATGCGCAGCGCCGGGACGCGTGGCCGCCTGCGCCGTCATCAGACGCTGCGCCTGCTGTACGCCATGGCGCTGGCCCGGACCGGCGACGCGGCGCAGGCGCGCGAGCAACTGGCGCTGGCCGAGGCCTTCGCCGCCGCCAGCGGCCTGACCCGCTCGCTGGCCGACGAAGGCCCCGCGCTGGCCGCCCTGCTCGCGACCGGCACGACTCCAGCCCCCCTGCCCCCGCCGGTCGAAAGCCTGTCGGGACAGGAGCGCCGCATCCTCGTCCTGCTCGCCGAAGGGCACGCCAACAAGGGCATCGCCGAGCGGCTCCACGTGGCCGAATCCACCGTCAAGAGCCACCTGAAGCGCATCAACGGCAAGCTCGGCGCCGAGAACCGCACGCACGCGGTGGCACTGGCCCGGCGGATGGGACTGCTGCCACCGGGCTGACCGGCCGCGCGAGACCGTAGAATGAGGGTCCGCCGCCGCGCCCCGCGCGCGCCGCAATACCTGACCCGCACCACCCGAGGCCGCCCATGTCCAAGACGCACCAGCCCGAAGTCCGCCACGAGATCACGCCTCCGGCCGTCAAGTCGCTCAACCAGATCCTTCCCGAAGAGCCGTTGCTGATGATGGGCGCCGGCCCGGTGCCCATCCCCGCCCCCGTCGCCCACGCCAACTCGCTCGTCATCAACCACCTCGGCGACACCATGGCGACCATCATCGACCAGGTGAAGCGGATGGCCCGCTACGCCTTCCAGACCGAAACGCGCTGGGTGCTCGGCGTGGCCGGCCCGGGTTCGGCGGCGATGGAAATGGCGATCTGCAACCTCGCGTGGTCCGGCACCCGCGTGCTGTCGCTGTGCAACGGCTTCTTCAGCGAGCGCATGGCCGAGATGAGCCGCCGCTCCGGTGCGGAGGTGCGCACCTTCGACGTGGGCATGCCGCATGCCATGTCGCTGGCGGCGCTGGAGGCGGTGATCGCCGAATTCCGCCCGCAGTGCCTGACGATGGTGCAGGGCGAGACGTCGAACACCACGTTCAATGCCTTCACCGCGCAGATCGCCGCGCTGGCGCATAGATACGGCTGTCTCGTGATCGTCGACGCGGTCTGCACGCTGAGCACGACGCCGTTCGAGATGGACGGCTGGGGCGTGGATGCCGTGGTCACGGGTGGCCAGAAAGGCCTGTCGTCGATCCCCGGCGTCTCGCTGGTCGCCTTCTCCGACGCCGCGTGGGACCGCATCCGCGAGCGCCCGCAGCCCAACGCCCACTGGTGCCTCGACGCGCTGCTGGCCGAGAACTTCTGGCACAACGCCTCGTACCACTACACCGCGCCCGTCTCCGGCGTGCTGGCGCTGCACGAGGCGCTGCGACTGGTCTGCGAGGAAACGCTGCCGACGCGGATCGCCCGACATGCCCGCTCGTCGCAGGCGCTGCAGCAGGGGCTGACCGGCATGGGACTCAACCTGTTTGCCCCCGCCGAGTCGCGCCTGCACTCCGTGGTCGGCATCTCGGTGCCGGACGGCCTGACGCCGGCCACGATCTGCGCCGCCATCTCGCGCCGCTACCAGGTGGAAATCTCCGGCTCGTTCGGCCTGCCGATCGTGCGTATCGGCCAGATGGGCGAGCAATGCCGCGACCATCACCTGTTCCGCACGCTGCACGCGCTGGGGAGTACGATGCGCGACCTCGGCGCGAAGGTGGATATCCCGGCGGGGATGGCGGCGATGGAGGCCTCGCTGCAGCGGGACGCGCAGGGGTGATTGCTTCTCCCCTCTCCCTCCGGGAGAGGGGTTGGGGGTGAGGGCCGGCGGTACTGGATGCGATAGCGTCTGACGATACGCCTGCCCTCACCCCCGCCCCTCTCCCCAAGGGAGAGGGGAGCACTTCCTCAGTTGTTCTCGCCTTTCCGCTCCCAGTACGGCTTGCGCAACTCCGTCTTGAGTATCTTTCCGGCCCCCGACAAAGGCAGCCCCTCGCGGAACTCGACCTGCGCCGGGCACTTGTAGCCAGCGATGAACGCCTTGCAGTGCGCACGCAGTTCGTCGGCCGTTGCAGCCTGGCCGGGCTTGAGCACCACCACCGCGTGCACCGCCTCGCCCCACCGCTCGCTCGGCACCCCGATGACCGCACACGCCGCCACCGCCGGATGCTGCGCGAGCACGTTCTCCACCTCGGTCGAATACACGTTCTCGCCACCGCTGATGATCATGTCCTTGAGGCGGTCGGCGATGAAGACATAGCCGTCGGCGTCCATCCAGGCGCCGTCGCCGGTGTGCATCCAGCCGTCGCGCAGCGCGGCAACCGTCTGTTCCGGCAGGTTCCAGTAGCCCTGCATCACGTTCGGCCCGCGCACGATGACCTCGCCCACGGTGCCGCGCGGCACCTCGCGACCTTCCGGGTCGACGATGCGCACTTCCACGCCGAAGGTAGCCCGGCCCGCGGCGCGCAGCTTGCCGGCGGCGCGGCCCTCCGGGCTATGGTTGTAGAAGCCGTTGCAGGTGGCCAGCGGCGACAACTCCGTCATGCCATACACCTGCATGAACTGCACGCCCGGCATGGCGACCATGGCGCGCTCCAGCACGGCCTCGGAAATGGGCGAGGCGCCGTAGACCAGCCGCTTCACCCGCAGGCGGTCGCGCACCGGCGCGATGCCCGGGTGGTCGGCCAGCATCTGGATCATGGTCGGCACCAGCAGCATGTCGGTGACGCCATGCGCAACCAGCGCGTCGGTCACGCCCTGCGGCGTGAAGCCCGGCACGATGGCGTGAGTGCCGCCGCGCAGGAACACCGCGACCGTCATGCCGAGGTCGGCCAGGTGGAACATGGGCGCCGCGTGCAGGTAGACCACGCCTTCGGGGAACATCCCTTCGAGCAGGTAGCACATCGACGAGGCCCACAGGTTCAGGTGGCTGAGCACCACGCCCTTCGGGAAGCCCGTGGTGCCACCCGTGTAGAAGATGCCGGCCATGTCCGACGGGGCCAGGCCGGCGTCCTCGACCGGATCGGTGCCGGTGATGAGCGCCTCGTACGACAGCATCCCGGCCGGCGCGGGCCCGTCGCCCGCATGGATGACCGTGCGCACGGTCTTCGCCAGCGCAGCGATCTCGGCGCCGACGGCGGCGTGCGCATCGTCGACGATCAGCACGGTCGACTGCGAGTCGTCGAGCGAGTACGTCACCTCCTTCACGCTCCAGCGGATATTGCACGGATTCAGCGCGCCGCCTGCCCACGGCACCGCCAGGAAGTACTCGAGGTAGCGCGTGGAGTTGAGCGACAGCATGGCCACGCGGTCGCCCCGCTTCACGCCGAGCTTGCGCAGCGCGCCGGCCAGCCGGGCTACGCGGTCGCCAAACTGCGAGAAGCTCAGGTGCCGCTCGCCCTCGCGCGCGACGATGGCGTCGGGGGTCTGCTGCAGGGACCGCTTCAGGGATTGCGTCATGCTCATGGGTCGTCTCCTCCTCTGTTCGATGTCTTCGTGATGTGGAATGACGGGTCAGGACAACCCGCCGTACGCTTCGGCCAGCATGCGCTTGCGCACCGCGCCGTCGGGCGTGCGCGGCAGGTCGTGGTCGAGCAGGATGACCTGCTTGGGCGTCTTGAAGGCCGGCAGCCGCTCGCGGCAATGGCGCACGATGGACTCCGCCGACTGCCGCGCGCCGGCGTGCAGCACCACCACGGCACTCACGCGCTCGCCCCACAGGCCGTCGGGCAGCCCGATCACGGCGCACTCGCGCACGTCGCCGCAGGCCAGGATGGCCCGCTCCACCTCCGCCGCGGACACATCGAGGCCACCGGTGACGATCACGTCTTCCGGCGGCTCGGTCCGCTGCGCTTGCTGAGTGCCAGCCGTCATGCGCAGGTCTCCTCTCCTTGCCTTCCTGCTGTCAGTAGCGCGGCGGCCGCTTCTCCAGGAACGCGCGCACGCCTTCCGTGAATTCAGGCCGCCGCGTGGCGGCCACGAGTTGCTCGCGCTCGGCCTGCAGTTGCGCCGGAAGGCTGTTGTCGTGCGCCGCGTAGACCAGTTGCTTGATGGCTCCGTAGGACGCGGGCGGACCGGCGAGGGTCCGCTGCACCAGCTTGCCGACCTCGGCCTCGAAGTCAGCCGCCGGGACGACGAAGTTGACCAGCCCCAGCGCCTGCGCGCGTGTCGCGTCGAAGCCGTCGGCGAGCAGCAGCATTTCCATGGCGCGCCGCTCGCCCACGAGACGGGGCAGCCAGTACGAGGCGCCCAGGTCGGGCGTGAGTCCGATGCGGGCGTAGGCGGTGGCGAAGCGCGCGTTGTCGGCGGCGATCACGAGGTCGGCCACGTTCATCAGCCCGAGTCCGCCGCCCGCCACCGCGCCATGGACGGCGGCGATGATGATTTTCGGCGCTTCGCGCAGCTTCGCCAGCGCCGGGTTCAGTTCCGCGAGAATCTGGTCGACCCTGTCGTCGGCGCCGGGCGCTTCCGGCTGCAGCCAGTTGAGGTCGGCGCCGGGGCAGAACATCCTGCCGTTGGCACGGATCAGGCCGACGCGGGCATCGGCGGAGGCAAGGCGTTCCAGCGCCGCGGGCAGCTCGTCGCGCATCCGGCCGCCGATGGCGTTGTTGGCGGCCTGGTAGTCGAGGGTCAGCGTGGCGAGGCCATTGGCGACGTGCAGGGTGATGGACGCGGCGTCCGGGCCGGAGGTCGGGTGCATGGGTTGTCGGCAGATGAGTGGAGTTGCCGACGATGATGGCGGCACAGCGCGCTTCAGGCTTCCCTCGAAAGGGGGAATTTGGGAGGACCGGCCGGGATTGCCGGCCCCCCTACACTTCCTCCGACCGCGCCGGCTTGGCCACCACCGGCCGCGCCTCCTTCGGCCCCAGTTGCATGAAGATCCACGCCGACGCCGACGTGATCAGCCCCACGCAGATAAACGTCGCCCGGAATGCGGGCAGCACGTCATCGCCATGGTGGGTAAACCCGCGCTCGAACGTCGCCAGCAGCGCGCCGGCGCTGGTCACCGCCAGGCTGGCCGACAGCATCTGGACCATCGACAGCAGGCTGTTGCCGCCGCTGGCCCCCTTGTCGCCGAGGTCCTTCAGCGTGACGGTGTTCATCGCCGTGAACTGGATGGAATTGACCGCGCCGAAGACGAGGAACAGCGGCACGAGCATCCACACCGGCTGCGCATGCCGGATCAGGGCGAACGACGCCATCACCAGCCCGACCACGAAGGTATTGGCGACCAGCACGCGCCGGTAGCCGTGCCGCTCGATCAGCTGGGTGGCGAGCCGCTTGGCCGCCATGCCGGCCACGGTGGACGGCAGCATCATCAGCCCGGCCTCGAACGGCGTGTAGCCGAGGCTCACCTGCAGGGTCAGCGGAATCAGGAACGGCATCGCCCCGTTGCCGATGCGGGCGAAGAGATTGCCCAGCAGCCCGACGCTGAAGCTCTGGATACGGAACAGCCGCAGCGCGAACAGCGGCTGGCGCCGCCGGCCGGCGTGCAGCACGTAGGCCGACAGCGCGGCCATGCTGCCGATCAGCAGCATCAGCACGGTCACGTGCTCGAAGCCAAGCTCGGCCAGTCCGTCGAGCGAGAACGACAGCGCCACCATGGCGATGGCGAGCAGCGCGTAGCCGCCCGCATCGAAGGGCCCGAGCCCGGCCTGCTTCGCGTTGGGCATGTAGCGGACCGTCGCCACCGCGCCCACCAGACCGACCGGCACGTTGATCAGGAAGATCCAGTGCCACGAGAACGCCTGCGTCAGCCAGCCGCCCAGCGTCGGCCCGATCAGCGGCCCGATCATGCCGGGGATGGCGACGAAGCTCAGCGCCTCCAGGTACGCCTCGCGCGGGAAGCAGCGCAGCACCGCCAGCCGGCCCACCGGCAGCAGCATGGCGCCGCCGATGCCCTGTATCACCCGCGACGCCACCAGCATGGTCAGGCTCTTCGACTCCGCGCACAGCAGCGAGCCGATGACGAACAGCACGATTGCAGTCTGGAAGATGGTGCGGGTGCCGAAGCGGTCGGCCAGCCAGCCCGAGGCCGGGATGATCACCGCCATGGTCAGCGAGTAGCCGATGATGACCGACTGCATGCGCAGCGGGCTCTCGCCCAGGCTCGCCGCCATCGCCGGGAGGGCCGTATTGACGATGGTGGAGTCCAGCGTCTGCATGAAGAAGCCGACCGCCACCACCCACAGCATGACGCGGCGATCCCGCTCCGAGGCGAACGATACGGACATGGGCTGCTCCACAGGGTCCGGCCCCGGATTGCGGGCCAAGAGTTAGCACCTTAATCGGCACTCGCGGCGCATGGCAAGTCTCGTGCGGCCTCAATTTGGCATCCGTTTGGTATCCGCCTGGTATCCGGACTGTACATCCATACAGCCCGGGCGCATTCCGCGACCGGCCCGCGCTGCCCTATGCCCCCCTGACCAGGGTAGGGCTCTCGGGCGCCCGCATGGCGATCATGTCGCAGGGACCGCGCGGCCGCGCAGACTGCGCCGCGCCAATTGACGCAACCGTAAGGAACGATGACATGCAAGTGAACCGCACCGTGTTTCGCGAAGACCATGAAATGCTGCGCGAGACCGCGCGGCGCTTTTTCGAGCGCGAATGCGTGCCGCGCCAGGCCGACTGGGACGCTGCCGGCCGCGTGGACCGTGAAACCTGGCTGAAGGCCGGCCGCGACGGCCTGCTGTGCGTGGCCGTCCCCACCGAATACGGCGGCGGCGGCGGCGACTTCGGCCATTCCGCCGTGGTGCTGGAAGAAATGCACCGCGCCGGCATTTCCGGTGCCGGCTTCTCGCTGCACTCGGACATCATCGCCCCGTACATCAACCGCCTCGGCACCGAAGCGCAGAAGCAGAAGTGGCTGCCCGGCGTCTGTGCCGGCGAAACCATCCTGGCGGTCGGCATCACAGAGCCGGGCGGCGGCTCCGACGTAAAGGCCTGCCGCACCACCGCCGTGCGCGACGGCGACGAGTGGGTCATCAACGGCAGCAAGACCTTCATCTCGAACGGCATGAGCGCGGACATGATCATGGTGGTCTGCAAGACCGACCCGGCCGCCGGCGCCAAGGGCGTCAGCCTGATCATGGTCGAGACCAACCGCGAGGGCTTCCGCCGCGGCCGCAAGCTGCACAAGGTCGGCCAGCCGGCCGCCGATACCGCCGAACTCTTCTTCGACAACGTGCGCGTGCCGGCCTCGAACCTGCTGGGCGAAGAGAACAAGGGCTTCGGCTACCTGATGCAGGAACTTGCCCAGGAACGCCTCATCATCGCGCTCTACTCGACCGTCGCGCTCGAACGCCTGCTCGGCATCACGCTCGAGTACGTGAAGGATCGCAAGGCCTTCGGCCAGACCGTGTGGGACTTCCAGAACACCAAGTTCAAGCTCGCCGACGCCAAGGCCCATAGCGTGGCGCTGCGCACCATGGTCGACTACTACCTGGGCGAGCACATGCGCCGCAAGCTCACGGTCCAGGAAGCGGCCATCGCCAAGATGCACGCCACCGAGACCCTGTGGAAGTGCCTGGATGACATGGTCCAGCTCCACGGCGGCTACGGCTACATGCTGGAATACCCGATCGCCCGCGCGTTCACCGACTACCGCGTCTCGCGTGTGGTCGGCGGGGCGAACGAAGTGATGCGCGAAGTGATCTCGCGCCAGCTCTGAGCGCGGCAGCCTCCATCGCCACGCAAGGGCGCACGCGGGCACCCCAGACCCGCGGAACCCGCTGTTCGACCACGGCACGCCGGATTCCCGGCTGCCGCAACCAGGAGACACATCGCATGCATCAACTCGACAAGTTCTACATCGCCGGCCAATGGGTCGCGCCGGCGGACGGCGCCGGGTCGGCCGACATCGTCAACCCGGCCACAGAAGCGGTCATCGGCACCGTGGCCATGGGTTCCGCTGCGGATGTGGAACGGGCCGTCGCGGCCGCGCGCGCGGCGTTCCCCGCCTGGTCGGCGACGACCCGCGAAGAGCGACTCGCGGTGCTCGGCCGCATCGTCGAGCTGTACAAGAGTCGCCTGGACGATATCGCCACCGCCATCCACGAGGAAATCGGCGCGCCCGTCTGGCTGTGCAAGGCCAGGCAGGCCCCCCTCGGCCTGCGCATGTTCGAATCCGCCGTGGCAGCACTGAAAGACCTGCCGGCGAGCACGCAACTGGGCAACACCGAGGTCGTGAGCGAGCCCATCGGCGTGGCGGCCCTGATCACGCCGTGGAACTGGCCCGTCACCACCGTGGCCACGAAGGTCGGCTCGGCGCTGGCTGCCGGCTGCACCGTCGTGCTCAAGCCGTCCGAACTCGCGCCGCTCGACGCGCGCATCTTCGCCGAGATCGTGCATGACGCAGGCGTGCCGGCCGGTGTCTTCAACCTGATCTTCGGCGACGGCCCGACGGTCGGCGCCGCCCTCGCCCGCCATGCCGGCGTCGACGTCATCTCCATCACCGGCTCGACCCGCGCCGGCGTCGAAGTGGCCGCTGCCGCTGCCGGCAGCGTGAAGCGCGTGCTGCAGGAACTGGGCGGCAAGTCCCCCAACGTGATCCTCGACGACGCCGACCTGGCCGCCGCGGTGTCCAACGGCGTGATGAGCTGCATGCTCAACTCCGGCCAGACCTGCGTGGCACCCACCCGCATGCTGGTGCCGCGCCAGTTGCAGGAGCAGGCCATCGCCATCGCTTCGGCCACGGTAGCCGCGCTCAAGGTGGGCGACCCGGCCGATCCCGAGAGCAAGGTCGGCTCCATGGCGAACCGTGCGCAGTTCGAGAAGGTCCAGCGCATGATCGCCATCGGCATCGAGGAAGGCACGCGCGTCGTCACCGGCGGGACCGGCCTGCCGGAAGGCGTCGACAAGGGCTACTTCGTGCGTCCCACGATCTTCGCCGACGTCCGCAACGATGCGACCATCGCCCGCGAGGAAATCTTCGGGCCGGTGCTGGCGATGATTCCGTACGACACGGAAGAGGAAGCCATCGCCATCGCCAACGACACGGAATATGGCCTGGCGGCCTACGTCTGGTCGACCGATCCTGCCCGTGCGCGCCGGGTAGCCGGCCGCCTGCGTGCTGGGACGGTGAACATCAACGGCGCGTCGGCACATCCCGGCGCACCGTTTGGTGGCTACAAGCGTTCGGGTAACGGCCGTGAATTCGGTAGCTATGGGCTGGCTGAATACATGGAGTACAAGGCCGTATCCGTCTGATTGCCGTGGCGCTGCGTCGCTTGGGGCTTCTGCCTGTAGTGCCTTGAAGCGCCGCTTGTTTCGATTCCCCCGCGAGGGGGAGTCGCTTTCCACAAGCGCATCTTGCAGCGACAGTGTCCGGATGCGGTTTTCGCCCTACCCGCCAAAGACCCCCCGTTCCTTCCACCCCCGCACGACATCCCCCTCCAGCCACCCCGACAACGACTGCTCCACCGTCGCCGCGCTTGCCGCCTCCGGCCCGGTCGGGACCGCCGGCTGCGTCCGGCTGAAGCGCGGCGCCGGAGCCGGCTGCACCACCCCATCCACCTCGACAAAGCTCTCGCGCGCCTTCAGGTGCGGATGCTTCGGCGCTTCGTCGAACGACAGCACCGGCGCGAAGCAGACGTCCGTCCCTTCCAGCTCGGCACACCATTCGTCGCGCGTGCGCGCCTTGAACGCGCGTGCGAACGCCTCCTTCGCGCGCGGCCAGGCAGCCTTGTCGTCCTGGTCGCCGAGTTCGGCCGGGTCAATGCCGAGCCGCTTGACGAGGTCGACGTAGAAGCGCGCCTCGATCGGCCCGATCGAGATGTAGCCGCCGTCCTTGCACTGGTACACGTCGTAGTACGGCGCGCCCGAGTCGAGCACGTTGTTGCCGCGCTCGGGATGCCACAGGCCGCCGGCATGCAGGCCGTAGAACGCCGTGGACAGCGCGAGCGCGCCATCGACGATGGCCGCATCCACCACCTGGCCCTTGCCGCTGGCGCGCGCCTCGATGATGGCCGAGAGGATGCCCACGGTCAGGAACATCGCGCCGCCGCCGAAGTCGCCCGCCAGTGCCAGCGGCACGCTGGGCGGCTGGTCCTTGCGGCCGATGGCGTTGAGCGCGCCGGTCAGCGAGATGTAGTTGATGTCGTGCCCGGCGGCGTGGGCCAGCGGGCCGGTCTGGCCCCAGCCCGTCATGCGGCCGTAGACCAGTCTGGGATTGCGCGCCAGGCAGACGTCCGGGCCGAGGCCCAGGCGCTCGGTCACGCCAGGGCGGAAGCCCTCGATCAGCGCGTCGGCGTTTGCCACCAGGTCCAGCACCAGTTCGATGGCGGCCGGGTCCTTCAGGTCGAGGGCGATGGCCTTGCGGTTGCGCAGCAGCAGGTTGTACTTCAGCGGCCGCTTGACGCCGAGGTCCGCCGCTTCCTGGCGCTCCACGCGCAGCACGGTCGCTCCCATGTCGGCGAGCAGCATGGCGGTCATCGGCCCCGGGCCGATACCTGCCAATTCGATGACTTTGACTCCGGCGAGCGGGCCCATTCGTGTCTCCTTGCAATGTTCAACAACCACTAACTGAATGAAAGCGCAGCGCTGCCTTCTCCCCTCTCCCTGTGGGAGAGGGGCGGGGGTGAGGGGCGGCGCCACGCCGGGCGATTTCGCCAGCGCAACCTCCTGCCCTCTCCCCCAACCCCTCTCCCGCAAGCGGGAGAGGGGAGCAAACCGCTGGGCATTTTGTCGGCGCCTCTATTGGAATGAAAGCACGGGCAGCCTTCTCCCCTCTCCCTTTGGGAGAGGGGCGGGGGTGAGGGGCGGCGCCACGCCGGGCGATTTCGCCAGCGCACCCTCCTGCCCTCTCCCCCAACCCCTCTCCCGCAAGCGGGAGAGGGGAGCAAACCGCTGGGCATTTTGTCAGCGCCTCTATTGGAATGAAAGCGCAGGGCAGTCTTCTCCCCTCTCCCTTTGGGAGAGGGGCGGGGGTGAGGGGCGGCGCCACGCCGGGCGATTTCGCCAGCGCAACCTCCTGCCCTCTCCCCAACCCCTCTCCCCAACCCCTCTCCCCAACCCCTCTCCCGCAAGCGGGAGAGGGGAGAAACCCTCCGCCAGAGATCAGACGATCTCGACCGCCATCGCGGTGGCTTCCCCGCCGCCGAGGCACAGCGCCGCCACGCCGCGGCGCAGGCCGCGCTGGCGCAGGGCGTACACCAGCGACACCAGCAGGCGGGCGCCGGTCGCGCCGACCGGGTGGCCGAGCGCGCAGGCGCCGCCGTTGACGTTGACCTTGTCGTGCGACAGGCCGAGTTCGCGCATCGCGTACATGGTGACCATCGCAAACGCTTCGTTGATCTCGTAGAGATCAACGTCGTCCTTGCTCCAGCCGGCCTTGTCCAGCACGCGGCGGATGGCACCGACCGGCGCCACGGTGAACTCGGCCGGGGCCTGGGCATGCGTGGCCAGTCCGGTGAAACGCGCCAGCACGTTCGCACCGCGCCGTCTGGCTTCGGACTCGCGCATCAGCACCAGCGCGGCGGCGCCGTCGGAGATCGACGAGGCGTTGCCGGCCGTGACGGTGCCATCCTTGCGGAACGCCGGCTTGAGCGAGGCGAGGCGCTCGATGTTGCAGCGGCCCGGGGTCTCGTCGTCGGCCAGTTGCGTCTCGCCGCTACGGCTCCTGAGCGTGACGGGGGCGATCTCGTCGCGGAAGCGTCCACCCTCCACCGCTGCCTGCGCGCGGACCACGCTCTCGGCGGCAAAGGCGTCCTGCTCGGCGCGGCTGAAGCCCTGCGCCTCGGCGGCGAGGTCGGCGTAGTGGCCCATCAGCTTGCCTTCGTAGGCGTCTTCGAGACCGTCGCGGTACATGTGGTCGAGCAGCGCGCCGTGGCCGAGACGGTAGCCCTGGCGGGCGCGCGGCACGATGTGCGGCGCGTTGGTCATCGACTCCATGCCGCCGGCCACGGCCACCGTGCAGGTGCCGGCGACCAGCAGGTCGTGCGCGAGCATCACGGACTTCATGGCCGAGCCGCACATCTTGCTGATGGTGGTGGCCGGCGTGGAGGCCGGCAGGCCGGCACCGAGCACGGCCTGGCGGGCCGGGGCCTGGCCGAGGTCGGCGAACAGGCAGCAGCCCATGATGGCTTCATCGACGTCGGACGGCTGCACGCCGGCCTGCTCCACCGCCGCGCGGATGGCGACGGCGCCGAGTTGCGGCGTGCGCAGCGACGACAGCGCGCCTTCGAAGGCGCCAATGGGGGTACGCCTGGCACCGACGATGACGATGGGGTCGTTCTGGTTTTGCATGGGGTATCTCTTGTCTTCAGTGCTCGCTTGCGAGCAGCGCGGGAGTCAGGCGGGTGCGGGCGAAGTCAGCCAGCGAGAGATCGCCCGCGTCGAGCAGCGCCTCGCCGAGCAGTTGCGCGCAGCGGCCTTCGGTGCTGGCCGTCATGCGCCATTCGTGCAGGCGGTTGGTAAAGACGCCGAGGACGTGTTCCTCGGTGATGCCGATGGCGCCGTGCACCGCATGCGCCGTGGCCGTACCACGCGCCGCCGCTTCGCAGGCGCGCAGCTTGGCGGTGGCGGCGTGCAGCGGATCGGGCAGCAGCGCGGCGGTGCAGCCCATGCGCGCGCCGATGGCGGCGGAGACGGCGTCCTCGGCCAGCACGGCGAGTTCCTGCTGCACGGCCTGGAACTGGCCGATGGCCTTGCCGAACTGGCGGCGGTCGCTGGCGTAGGCGACGCTCAGCGCCAGCACGCGGGCCAGCGCGCCGGCCATGGCGGCAGCGTGCACGGCGTTGCAGATGGCTTCGGCGCCGGCGCCGGTACGGACGAAGCGCTGCACGGCCTGCGCCGCGCTATCCCAGCGCAGCGAGGCGGAAGCGTGCGGGCGGAAGGCGCCCGGGGTCCGCGTGGCAGTAGCCACGGGCAAAAGCAGCCAGTCGTCGCCGGCTTCGGCGAGTACGTAGGTGGCAAGCGCCGCGCCCGGGACCTGCGAGCAGGCGATTGCGCCGCCCTCGGCCACGCTGGCCTTCGCCAGCGCGATGCAACCGCTGTCGGATTGCCAGCCGGCCTGCGCCAGCAGCGCGCGGGCCACCATGGTCTCGCCGAAGGGGTGGTTGAGGCCGGCCTGGCCGGCGGCCACAAGCAGCGGGAAAGCGTCGGCCAGCGTCAGGCCCACGCCGCCCTGTTCGGCGCTCACCAGTGCATCGGTAAAGCCGAGGGCATCGATCTCGCCCCACAGTTCGGTGGCGTCAGCGCCGCCTTCGATGGCGCGCAGGCGCGCATCGGTGCACAGCGCGGACAGCGCGCGTTCGAACTCGTCGGAAATAGCGTCAGTCATGTTCGTTCCAGTCAATGTCCGGTCAGCGCGTCAACGCAGGCCGAGGCCGCGCGCGATGATGCCGCGCAGGATCTGGCGGGTGCCTCCGCGCAGCGAGTAGGAGGGGGAAAGCTGCGTCACGTAGGCCAGCGTGCGCATCAGGGCGGGCGACGGCGTGGCGCCGGTGGCGTCGAGCGCCTCCGCGATCCAGCCCGGCACGCGTTGTTCGAACTCGGTGCCGAGGTCCTTGACCAGCGAGGCTTCGAGGTCGGGACGCTCTCCCTTGTCGAGCTTGTTTGCCACCGCGAGCGACATGCTGCGCAGCACGGCAAGGCGGCCGGCCATGCGCCCGGCGATGGCGACGGCGGTCGGATGCCGGCTGCCCGAGGCGCGGAATTCGTCGAGCCAGGTCTGCGCCAGCACGATGCTCGAATAGACGCGCTCCGGGCCGCTGCGCTCGAACGCCAGTTCGGCGGTGACCTGCTTCCAGCCGTCGCCCTCCTCGCCGATCAGCGCGTCCGGCGGCAGCTGCACGTCCTCGAACAGCACTTCGCAGAAGTGCGCATCGCCGGCCATGTCCTGGATCGGGCGCACGTGGATACCGGGCAGCGACAGGTCGATCAGCACCTGCGACAGCCCCTTGTGGCGGTCCTCGGGCGCGCCGGACGTGCGCACCAGCGCGACCATGTAGTGCGAGCGATGCGCGTTGGTCGTCCAGATCTTGCGGCCGTTGAGCAGCCAGCCCTTGTCGTTGCGCACGGCACGGGTACGCACGCTGGCGAGGTCGGAACCGGTGTCGGGTTCGCTCATGCCGATGGCGACGAAGACCTCGCCGCGCACGATCTTCGGCACCAGCATCTGGCGCTGGGCCTCCGTACCGAATCGCAGCACCAGCGGGGCGCTCTGGCGGTCGGCGATCCAGTGGGCCGTGACCGGGGCGCCCACGGCGAGCAGTTCCTCGATCAGGACGAAGCGGGCAAAGCTGCTGCGGCCGGCGCCGCCATATTCCTTCGGCAGCGTCAGGCCGATCCAGCCCTGTCTGGCGAGCGCACGGCTGAAGTCGGCGTCGAAGCCGAGCCACGAGCGGGCGCGGAGATCGGGCGGCATGTCGCCCAGGTAGTCTTGCAGGAAGGCGCGCACGGGGGCGCGCAGGGCTTCGTCCTCGGGCGGGATGGCGGCCAGCGACAGCGCGGGAAAGACTGGATTCAAGGTGGCACCCGTTGGGAAGGGAAGATGGAAGCCGGCGCGGGGCGTCGTGCCCGGTGCCGGCTGCGTGGCATAATTCTTGGCCCGGGGGCGATATGCGTCCAATACCGGATTCAGACCGCGCGATACGTCACGCGTATTGCCCCGCCCCGCCCCAACTTCCCCCCAACGCATCACTTCCGATCCCATGGAGCTCCGCCAACTCAAGCAGGTCATCGTGCTGGCCGAAACCCTCAACTTCCATCGCGCCGCGGAACGGCTGCACATGGCGCAGCCGCCGCTTTCCACGTCGATCAAGAAGCTGGAGGAGGAACTGGGCGTGATACTGTTCGAGCGGCTGCCGACGGGGCTGAAGCTGACGCCCTCGGGCGAGGCCGTGGTACGCAACGCCCGCCGCGCGATGTTCTTTGCCGACGAAGTGAAGCGTGCCGCGCGCGAAGGCGAATCGGGCGAGCAGGGGCTGCTGAATGTGGGCTTCGTCGGCTCGGCCAGCTATTCGATGATGCCGCACATCATCCGGCGCTTCCGCCGCCGCTACCCGCGCGTGGACCTCGTGATCGAGGAATCCACCACGGTGGAACTGCTCCGGCGCGTGGAGAACCATAGCCTCGACGTGGCACTGGTGCGCTTTCCGGTGCTGGTGCCGACCGAGGCCGAGCTGTCGCTGCTGCAGAAGGACGTGATGGTGCTGGCCGTCCCCGCCGACTCAGCGCTGGCGGAACGCGAACGCATCACGCTGCGCGACGCGGCCGACCAGCCATTCATCGTCTACTCGCAGACGATGGTGCCGAACATGTATTCGCTGACGATGTACGCCTTCAACGAGGCCGGCATCCGTCCCCGCATCGCGCAGGAAGCGGTACAGGTGCAGACACTGCTGAGCCTGGTGGAGAGTGGGCTGGGAGTGGCGCTGGTGCCGTCGCAGGCGGCCAAGTACGCCGGGGCGAGCGTGCGCCTGCTGACGCTGGACGACCTGCCGTCGGCGCTGAATGTGGCCATCGCGCTGGCGACGCTGCCGGACGCGCTGACGCCGGCGGCGCGCAACTTCATCGCGCTGGCGCATGAGACGGTGGCGGCGGAACAGGACGGCGCGGCATAGCGCCACACCGGCGTGCTCCCTCTCCCGCAGACGGGAGAGGGGCGAATACAACGGTCACTCCACGGGGATGTGCGCCGTCTTCACGATCTGCCGCGTCGCCTCGATTTCCTTCACCTGGAATTCCCGGAACTGCGCCGGCGTGCCGGTGAAGACGATGCCGCCAAGGTTGTGGATAAAGGCCGCGCCCTCGGCGCTTGCCAGCGCCTTGTGCACGAGGTCCGCTACCTTGTCCACGATCGCCGCGGGCGTATTCGCCGGAAAGTACACACCGGTCCACGCGTAAGCTTCGTACCCCCTGGTCCCGGCCTCCGACACCGTCGGCGTCTGCGGCAACTCCTTGAGGCGCGTATCGCTCGCTACCGCCAGCGCGCGCAGCTTGCCGGCATGGATCAGCGGGGTCACCGCGCTGACCTCCGCGATCGAGTAGTCGACGGTGCCGCCCGCCAGGTCGTTGATCGCCGGCGAGGTGCCCTTGTACTGGATCGGATTGGCGGTGATGCCGTTGCGTTCGTGAAAGCGCTCGATCGCCACCTGGTAGGTCGGCGTGCCGCTCGCGTAGTTGAGCTTGCCCGGGGCCGCCTTCGCGGCGGTCACCAGGTCCTGCACGGTCTTGTATGGCGAATTCCCCGGCACCACCAGCACCATCGGGAAGCGCGCGATGCTCGCCACCGGGGCGAAGCTCTTCACCGGGTCGTAAGGCAGCTTGCGGAACACGGCCGCGTTGGTCACCATCGGCGAGTTGCTCGCCACGAACATGGTGTAGCCATCGGGCGGCGCTTCGGCGACCGCGCGTGCCGCGATAAAGCTGTTGGCGCCGGGCCGGTTTTCCACGATGAAGGGCTGGCCGAGTTCCTGCGACAGGTACTTCGAGATGAAGCGCGCGGTGGTATCGGCCCCGCTGCCCGGGGGCAGCGACACGATGACCTTGACGGCGTGATCGGGCCACGCGGCCCGGGCGGCCGGCATGGCTGCGGCGAATAGCACGGTGCCGGTAGCGGCGGCCGCCAGCAGGGACTTCAGGATGGCCATTGGTTATCTCCTCGTTTAGTTGTTTTCTGGTTGGTGCTTCGCCGATGAACAGACAGTGACGAGACGGCGGTGTTACCTATGTGCGTGAACTGAACTGTCGCCCATGTGGTGAACTTCAACGGCTCGTGCTCCCGAGAAGCATCCACGCGCGTCTGTTTTCCCTCTCCCGTTGAGCGGCGCCTCGCGCTTGCGCCAAAACGCGGTTCGGCTGGCGCAGCCAGCCGCGTCGGCCCACTGTCTGAGCCCCGTTCAGGGGCGAGTTTGGGCCGACAGCCGTGTTTTGGCGCAAGCGCGAGGGGGGGTCGCCGATCATCGGGTCGCCTTTTCTAGCTACTTCTTTTGGCGACGCAAAAGAAGTAGGCCGCTCCCCCGCGAGGGGGAGTGCCAACCCGAAGCGCATCTCGTCGCGACAAGACACAAACACCCAACCCCACACAACTACTTCCCCAACCGCTGCAACGCCGCGTCCAGCGCCGACTCATGCTCCGCCGTGTGATGCGCCAGCGCCTGGTACGCCGCCGACATCTCGAGCAGCGTGTCGAGCCGCGTGTGCTGCCCTTCGCGGATCAGGCGCTTCGTCATGCGCAACGCCGGGCCGGAGTTGGCGGCGATGCGGCGGGCGAGATCCATCGCGGCGGGCATCAGTTCGTCGCCCGGCACCACGCGCGAGACCATGCCCCACTCCAGCGCCTGCTGCGCATCGATCGCCTCGCCGGTGAACGACATCTCGCACGCGCGCGACATGCCCACCACGCGCGGCAGCAGCCACGCGCCGCCGTCGCCCGGCGTGAGGCCGAGCTTGACGAAGCTCTCGGCGAACACCGCGCGCTCGCTGGCGATGCGGATGTCGCACATGCAGGTCAGGTCGTTGCCCGCGCCGTAGGCCGGACCGTTGACGGCGGCGATGGTCGGCACCTCCAGGTTGTACAACGCCATCGGGATGCGCTGGATGCCGTCGCGGTAGGCGTAGCGGCTCATCGACGGCTCGCCCAGGCCCGTGCCGACGGTGTCGCGCAGGGTCTTGAGGTTGCCGCCGGACGAGAACGCCGGGCCGGCGCCGGTCAGGATCATCACGCGCACCGACAGGTCGGCATTGATGTCCTCGCAGCACTTGACGAAGGCGCCCACGACGTCCTCGTCGGACAGCGCATTGCGCGTCTCGGGGCGGTTCATCGTGACGATGGCGATGGCGCCCTCGCGGTCGATCTTCAGGAATTCGCTCATGGTCATGGCTCGCTGGCTTCGCGCATGCGCATCATGCGCAGCGGGGTGTAGGTCATCACTACCTTGCCGTCCTGGTTGACCACGCAATTGCGCGTGCGGACCAGGCCGCGGCCGGGCTTGGAGGTCTGGCGGTGCTCGATCACCTCGCACTCGACATGGATGGTGTCGCCGACGAAGGTCGGTGCGCTCATGTCGAGTTCGGCGTTCAGGAAGGCCATGCCGGTGCCCTGCATCGACGGCGTGATCAGCCCCTCCGCGCAGGCATAGACCAGCGCGCCCGGCACCAGCCGCCCCTGGATCGCCATGTGCTCGCGCTCGTGCAGGTTGGTGAAGAGTTCCTCGTTCAGCCAGCTCAGGTTGACGAAGTTGACGAGGTCCGTCTCGGTGATGGTGCGCCCGCGCGAGCGGAAGCGCGTGCCCACGGCGAGGTCGTCGAAGAAGAAGCCGCCGCCCAGCAGGATTTCCTTGCTCATGTCGTTACCCCTTGTCAGTACGACTTCGGCAGGCCGAGCACCTTCTCGGCGATGAAGCACAGGATCAGTTGCGGGCTGATCGGCGCGATGCGCGGGATGTACGACTCGCGCAGGTAGCGCTCCACGTGGTACTCCTTCGCATAGCCGAAGCCGCCGTGCGTCATCACGGCCGTCTGGCAGGCCTTGTGGCAAGCCTCGGCAGCCAGGTACTTGGCCGCGTTCGCCTGCGCGCCGCAGTTCTCGCCGCGATCGAACATGTGGGCGGCGTTGAGCATCATCAGGTTGGCGGCTTCCAGCTCCATCCAGCATTCGGCCAGCGGATGCTGGATGCCCTGGTTCTGGCCGATCTGGCGGTTGAACACCACGCGCTCCTTCGCATACTGCGTGGCGCGCTGCAGCGCGATCCGGCCCAGCCCGACGGCCTCGGCGGCCACCAGGATGCGCTCGGCATTCATGCCGTGCAGGATGTAGTGGAAGCCCTTGCCTTCCTCGCCGATGCGGTCCCCGGCGGCGACCTTCAGGTTGTCGATGAACACCTGGTTGGTGTCCACCGCCTTGCGGCCCATCTTGTCGATCTCGCGGGTCTCGACGTGGTTGCGGTCGATGTCCGTGTAGAAGAGCGACAGCCCTTCCGTCTTGCTTTTCACGTCTTCCAGCGGCGTGGTGCGGGCGAGGATCAGCATCTTCTCGACCGTGCTGGCCGTGGAGATGAAGGTCTTGGCGCCGTTGAGCACGTAGTGGTCGCCCTGGCGTTCCGCGCGCAGCTTCAGTTGCGTGGTGTTGAGGCCGGTGTTCGGCTCGGTCACGGCAAAGCAGGCGCGATCCGTGCCGGCGATCAGCGGCGGCAGCATGCGGTGCTTCTGCGCCTCGCTGCCGAAGGTCACCACCGGGCTCAGGCCGAAGATGTTCATGTGGACGGCCGACGCGCCGCTCATGCCGGCGCCCGACTCGGAGATGGCCTGCATCATCACGGCCGCCTCGGTGATGCCGAGCCCGGAGCCGCCGTAGGCCTCCGGAATGGCGATGCCGAGCCAGCCGGCGTCGGCCAGCGCCTTGTGGAAGTCGGCGGGGAAGCCGCCCTCGCGGTCCTTCTCCAGCCAGTAGTCGGCGTCGAAGCGTTCGCAGATCCGGAGGATGGCGTCGCGGATCTCCTGTTGCTGCAGGGTCAGTTGGAACATGTCTGGATCATTCCTTCGATTCGTGGCGTTCGTGGTGTTCGTGTATTCGCGGTGTCCGGGGCTGTCAGCCGTGCCGGTCGAGCACGGTCACGCCTTCGGCGGCCAGCGCCGCGATGCGGGTCTCGTCGTAGCCGGCCTCGCGCAGCACCTCGGCGCTGTGCTGGCCGAAGCGCGGGGCGTGGCGCGACAGTTCGGGCGGGGTGCGCGACCAGGTCGAGGGCACGGCCATCTGGCGCGTCTTGCCTTCGCTCGGGTGGTCCACCACCTGGAAGAAGCCCACGGCGTTGAGGTGCGGGTCTTCCAGCAGCGAGTCGATGGTGTTCATCGGCATCACGGGAATGTCGGCCTGCTCCAGCAGGTCGAGCCACTCGGCGGTCGTGCGGGTCAGCATGACCTCGGCCACCATGCGGTACAGCTCGTGGATGTTCTCGGTGCGCTTGCCGATGGTGGCGAAGCGTGGGTCCTTCTCCATCAGGTCGGGCTGGCCGATCATGGCGAAGAAGGTCTGCCATTGCTTGTCGTTGTAGACCAGCACGCAGACGTGGCCGTCGCGGGTCCGGTAGGGCTTGCGGTGCTCGTTGAGCAGGCGGGCGTAGCCGGCCGGACCGAGCGGCGGCTCGAAGGTGGCGCCGGTCATGTGGTCGCCCAGCACGAAGGCGGCCATGGTCTCGAACATGGGAATGTCGACGCGCTGGCCCTCGCCGGTGCGCTCGCGATGGAACAGCGCCGCGCTCACGGCATTGGCGGCGCTCATGCCGACGATGCGGTCGGCCATTGCCAGCGGTGCGTAGCGCGGCACGTCGCTGCCGGCCTGCAGGGACAGCGTGGGGATGCCGGCGGCGCCCTGGATCAGGTCGTCATAGGCCGGCTTGGCGGCATAGGGGCCGCCCTGGCCGTAGCCGTACACGCCCACGTAGACAAGGCGCGGGTTGACAGCTGCCAGCGCCTCGTAGTCCAGCCCGAGCCGCGCCATGGCCTGCGGACGCACGTTGTAGATGAAGACGTCGGCCGTCTCTACCAGCTTCAGCAGCGCGGCCTTGCCGTCGGGCTGCTTCAGGTCGAGCACGACGCTGCGCTTGTTCCTGTTGCAGTGCAGGAAGATGCCCGACATCCCCTCGTGGCGGGCGGCGCCGATAGTGCGGACGTTGTCGCCGGAAGGCGCCTCGACCTTGATGATGTCGGCGCCCAGGTCACCCAGGAGCTGGGTGGCGTAGGGGCCCATCAGCACCGTCGTCAGGTCGACGATGCGTACTCCGGCAAGCGGTCCGCTCATGCAATGGCTCCAATGGCTCCTCGATTCGATGGGGCAATGCTACGGACCGGCGCGGGGCTCGGATAATACTTTCTTCATGTCGCGCGATACGAAAGTCGTATCGACGCCCCCTGCCTTGGCCGCCAGTCGGTCGCCCATTTGCCGCCCATTTGCCGCCCATCTGCCGCCCGCTGACCGCCCGCTGACCGCCTTATCCGGCACGCCGGTGGGCGGCACGGTATGCTGGCGGGCAGTGACCTCCCTTTGCAGCCCCCGTGTCCCAGCCGCCCCGCCGTCCCGACCTGCCTGCCGGCGCCAGCCAGCCCTCCGCCCGGCCGCAGCGCCTGCTCGGCCGCCTGCGCAGCCATGCCGGCGCCCAGGTGCGCGCGCTCACCCGCAGTAATTCCGGCCTCTCGCTCGACTACGACAATCCGCCCGGCGATCCCGGCCTGTTCGGCCCCGACGCCGTCTGCTGGCGCGTGCATGCCGACTTTCCCGCCATGCTGGCCGGCGGCGTCAGCGCCCTGCTGCTGCAGACGCTGCATCCGCTGGCGCTGGCCGGCGTATGGGACCACTCCACGTTCCGCACCGACATGCAGGGCCGCCTCGGCCGCACCGCGCAGTTCATCGCCGGCACCACCTACGGCAGCCATGCGGACGCGATGGCACTCATCGACCGGGTGCGCCGCATCCACAGTGGCATCCGCGGCACCGCGCCCGACGGCCGGCCCTACGCCGCCGACGATCCGGCGCTGCTGACGTGGGTCCACGTGGCCGAGGTGTCGAGCTTCCTGGCGGGCTACCTGCGCTATGTCGGCCCGCTGCGGGGCGCCGAGCAGGACCGCTACTACGACGAGACCGCGCGCATCGCGGAGATGCTCGGCGCTACCGGCGTGCCCCGCTCGCGGGCGGACATTGCCGCCTACCTCGACGCCATGCGTCCGCAGCTCGAAGCCGGGCCACGCTCACTGGAAGTCGCCCGGCTGGTGATGACCATGCCGGTGGCCAATCCGCTGCTCGTGCCGGCGGTGCGGGTGATGGGGGAAGGCGGGATCGCGCTGCTGCCGGCCTGGGCGAAGCATGAACTCCGCCTCGACGGTCCGTCGGTGCGCCGCCCGGTGGCGCTGGCCGGCATGCGGCTGCTGGCGCCGACGCTGCGCTGGGCGCTCGGCGCAGGGCTGGCGGCAAGGGCGCGGCGGCGGGTGGAGGCCGGCCGGTAGCTTTTGCGCCGGCTGTGCGGGGAAGCTGCGTATTCCCGGGCCATGGGCCACGGCTCTGTCCCCGCCGTCGGCGAAGGACAAAAAAAGAAGCCTGTGCGCGGGGTGCTCACAGGCTTTCCGAGAACTGCTTCGAGCCACGAAACCGGCTCAGGTACGGACTATAAGCACGCTTACATCAGAAGTAAATCTCGCTTCACGTCCTTACGCGCCGCAACAACACCCCCACCTCCGGAGGATTGCCTCCCGCCGCATCCGCCACTTTGGAGCCGTCCTGGCGGCTCCCGACGCACACCCGGCAGCCCCGGCGGACTTCCAGCGCGCCGGCGCTGCCTTCCCCAACCATCCCCCACCATCACACCCCGCCTCCACCCCAAACCCGCAATAGCCCGCAATTCCCCCCGCTAAACCTTTGCCATGCCCGGTCGATAACCCAAACAACGGCGGCGCTCTACGCTCTGCAAGCCAGGCAGCCGACGTTGTGGCATCAGCCCAACCGCTCAATTCCCGACCCCGTTAGGAGCCCCATCATGGCAATGGTCATCAACACCAACACGCTGTCCCTGCAAACCCAGAACAACCTGTCGACCTCGCAGTCGTCGCTGAACTCGGCCATCCAGCGCCTGTCCTCGGGTCTGCGCATCAACAGCGCGAAGGACGATGCCGCCGGCCAGGCCATCGCCAACCGCTTCACGGCGAACATCAACGGCCTCTCGCAAGCCCAGCGCAACGCCAACGACGGCATCTCGATGTCGCAGACGGCCGAAGGCGCGCTGAACGAAGTCAACAACAACCTCCAGCGCATCCGTACGCTGGCCGTGCAGGCCGCCAACGGCACCAACTCGACGACCGACCTCTCGTCGCTGCAGGACGAAGTCAAGCAGCGCCTGGCCGAAATCGACCGCCTGTCGGCACAGACCTCGTTCAACGGCACGAACCTGCTGGACGGCTCCGCCGGTACGGCAGGGGTGGTGACGATCCAGGTCGGCGCCAACGACGGCCAGACCATTGGCCTCGACCTGAGCAAGGCCAAGGCCGACTCGACGGCGCTGGGCGTCAATGCCCTCGACTTCAACACCCCGGCCTCGCTGGCGACTGCCATGAAGGCTATCGACAGCGCCCTGTCGAAGGTCGACGTGGCCCGCAGCACGCTGGGCGCCGCACAGAACCGCTTCGAGTCGGTGGTGACCAACCTCGGTACGACCGTGACGAACCTGTCGGCCTCGCGTTCGCGCATCCAGGACGCCGACTACGCGACCGAAGTGTCGAACATGTCGCGCGCCCAGATCCTGCAGCAGGCTGGTACGTCGGTGCTCGCACAGGCCAACCAGACCACGCAGAACGTGCTGTCGCTGCTCCGCTAAGAGGCGCTGACAAATCGACCAGCGGTTTGCTCCCCTCTGCCGCTTGCGGGAGAGGGGTTGGGGGGTGAGGGCAGGCGGTCGTGTCACCGCGGTGTCACTGATTGCGCTCGACGTGGCGCCGCCCCTCACCCCCGCCCCTCTCCCAATGGGAGAGGGGAGAAGACAGCCGGGCCTTCTCATTCTGTTAGCGGTTCCAGACACCCCCGAGGCATCGAAGCATCGCGGGGAGGTTCCCACCGGGACGGCCCCGGCAAGGAATGCTTCCAGAGCGGCACGCCCGCTCTGAAAGCGTTTCCCGGCCACGGCGGACGCGGCGCAAGCACGTGCCGCCGGGCACGCAGAGAAGCCATGCAGAGGAAAGCCATGACGCAAGCCATCGGAACATCGCTCCCCCAGGGCGCCTTGCCGCCCGAGATGCCGCTCGCCGGGCGGCCGGCACTCCGGCCCGTGCCCGGTGCCGAAGCCGCTGAAGCCGCTGAAGCCGCTAATGCCGCGGGAGCCGCCACCGCGGCCGCAAACGGCGGCGCACCCCCGCCGACAGTCGCCGGGCAACCCGCCGACGCCCGGACGCCCGCACACGACGCCGCCGTCAGCCGGCTCAGCGAGCACCTGCGCAGCACGCCGGTGGATGTCCGCTACAGCGTGGACGAAGACACCCGGCAGGTCGTCGTCAAGGTGGTGGACCGTCAGGACGGCGAGGTCATCCGGCAGATTCCGTCCGAGGAAATGCTGCGTATCGCCAAGGCCATCGACACCATGCGCGGCGTGCTGATCGACCGTACCGCCTGAGGTCCGAAGTCCGAGAGCCTGACCGCCGCGCGCCGGCGTCCATCGTTGTCCAACAGAAACCGGAACCAGACATGCCTTCCATTTCAACCCTCGGCATCGGCTCGGGCCTCGACCTGAACGGCCTGCTCAGCAACATCGAGAAGGCGGAGTCCGGCAGCCTCACCGCCATCACCACACAGCAGGCGTCCTACAAGACCAAGCTGTCGGCCTTCGGCTCGCTGAAAAGCGCGCTGGACGGCTTCCAGTCGGCGGCTGCCGCGCTCGGCAAGGCCAGCCTGTTCGGCACGGTCACGGCCACGTCGTCGAGCACGGGGACGCTGGCGGCCTCCGCCGACACCACGGCCGTATCCGGCAGCTACACGATCAACGTCACGCAGCTCGCGCAGGCGCAGTCGCTGGTGTCGGCCGGGCAGGCCAGCGCCACCGGCGCCATCGGCGGCGGCACCATCACGCTGGAACTGGGCAGGACCGACGGCGGCGTCTTCACGCCCGGCAGCGCCGGCGCCACGCAGATCTCGCTGGGCGCCGGCAGTTCGCTGGCGGACATCCGCGACGCCATCAACCAGGCCAACGCCGGCGTCACGGCCAGCATCGTCAACGACGGCAGCGGCACACCGTACCGGCTGGCCATCGCATCGAACAGCACCGGCGCCGGCGCGACCCTGCGCATCGGCGTGAGCGACAACGGCGACATCGACAGCGCGGCGCTCGCCGCCGTGGTGGCCTACGACCCCGCCGGGACCCGGGCCATGACGCAGACCCTCGCCGGCCTCGACGCCATGCTCTCCATCAACGGCATCGAGGTCAGCAGCGGCTCCAACACCGTGACCGGCGCCGCGCAGGGCGTGACGCTCAACCTGCAGGCAACGGGCACCAGCAACGTCGCGGTCAAGTCCGACACCAGCACCATCGGCAACGCAATCCAGTCGTTCGTCGCGGCCTACAACCGCCTGCAAGGCACGATGGCCAACCTGACGGCCTACGATCCCAATTCGCGCTCCGGCTCTCCGCTGCTGGGCGACGGCACCACCCGCGCCATCCAGTCGCAGGTGCGTGCGGCGCTGAACGCGGTGCAGCCGGTGGCGGGAAGCAATGCGCCATCGACGCTGATGGACATCGGCATCGGCTTCCAGCCCGACGGCACGCTCAGCCTCGACAGCAAGAAGCTCAGCGACGCGCTGGGCGGCAACCTGACCGGCGTGCAGCAGCTCTTTTCCGGCGCGGACGGCAAGTCCGGCTTCGGCAACCAGATTGCCGGCATGGTCGGCGGCATGACCGGCTACAAGGGCATCCTGACCAACGCGAAGGACGGTATCGACGCCACGCTGCGCTCGCTGCAGGACCAGTACGACGCCAGCTCCGCCCGCATCGACGCGACGATGGCGACCTATCGCAGCCAGTTCGCCCAGCTCGACCTGCTGATGAGCCAGATGAACAGCACCAGTTCGTACCTGACGCAGCAGTTCAACGCGATGAACGCCAGCGGCGGCAAGTAGCGATCCTGTCCGTCGCATTCTGTCGTCGCGTTCCTGTCGTCGCATACCTTGCAGCCGCATTTCCGGCGGGCCGCCCCCGCGGCCCCCTTTCCCCTTTCCCCTTTCCCGCCCGCCATGTTTGCCCGTTCCGCCGCTCACTCCTATGCCGCCATCGGCACGCAGACCCAGGCCATGAGCGCGAGTCCCGTGCGGCTCATCACCATGCTGTACGACGGCGCGCGCACGGCCATCGCCCGGGCCCGCTACCACATGGAGGCCGGCGATACGGCGCAGAAGGGGCTGGCGCTGTCCCGGGCGATCGACATCGTGGAAAGCGGCCTGCGCGCCTCGCTCGACCACGAGGCCGGCGGAGAGATTGCCGCCGACCTCGACCGCCTGTACGAATACATGGGCCGCCGCCTGATGCAGGCCAACCTGCGCAACGATACCGGCGCGCTCGACGAGGTGGACCGCCTGCTGGCGGACCTCGGATCGGCGTGGCAGCAGATCGACGCGGCCGGCGGCCATCCCTGACATGGGCGTTGCACCGATGGGGCAGCCGGGGACTGACCGGCCATGACATCGATCCTGCCGAACCTGGATACCCTCACCCGGATCGACGCGGCGCCAACCGTCCGCACCGCGCTCGCCGTCGAGAAGCTGGCGCTGCTGCTGCCGGTGGCGGAGGTGGTCAAGAGCCCCGACGTCAGGCCCGACGGCGCGGCCATCCGGCGTTACCGCGAAGACATCGCCGCCACGCCCACCTCGCCACAGCAGGGCGGCCCGGCCAGCGGCGCCTCGCGGGAATCCCTGAGCACGGCAGCGCGGACGATCCTCGACCTGCTCGAACACACCGAGGCCGCCCCCGTGCGCGGCGCCACACCGCTGCTCGTCATGCTGCCGCGGCAAGCGGACGGAATGCTGGCACTGCGCGCGGCCATCGAGGGCAGCGGGCTGTTCTACGAGTCGCACCTGAAGGCCTGGGCGGACGGCGCACGCGACCTGGCCCGGCTGCGGCAGGAACCGCAAGGCGCGCTGCCGGGACGGGAGTTGCCGGGTATGCCGGCGGCCCGTGCGGCGGCCACCGTGTCAGGCGGGGTTGCCGGGGCGCCGGCGGGAAACCTGGCGACCGCGCCGGGACGTTTCGACGGTGCGCAATGGGCGGCGCTGCGCAATGGCGCGGGCGGTGACGCGGCAATCAGCCCGGCAGGTGGCGCGGCAGCCGGACAGATCGCCGGCCCGGCCACCGGACCCGCCAGCGGTCCGCATGATCCCGGCCAGGCCACGCTTGCCTACCGGGCGATGTCCGGGCCGGAGGCGGCCATAGTGGCGCACACCCGGGCCGATGCCGCGCCGCCTGCCAGTACCACCGCCAGTACCACCGCCAGTACCTCTGCCGACGCCTCCGGTCCCTCCACCGGTCCCGCTACGCCCGCCAACCCGTCCGCTCCCCATGCCCTGGCGCAGCCGCCCGGCCCCGCCGTCCATCCCGACGCCGCCGCCCTCGTGCGCGCCCAGCTCGAAGCCCTCGCCAGCGGGCAGGTGCAGTGGCAGGGCGAAGCGTGGCCGGGCGCCGACCTGCACTGGACCATCCGGCACGAGCCGGCGGACGGCGCCGGCGAGGTGCCTGACGCATGGTCCACCCGCCTGCTGCTCGACCTGCCCGCCCTCGGCCCGGTGGAAGCCACGCTGCGGCTCGTGCCGGCAGGCCTCGACGTGCGCCTGCGCGCCGCGCAGGATGGCGCCGCCGCACACCTGCTGGCGAACGGCCATACCTTCGCCAACAGCCTCGCCGCCGCCGGCCTCGCGCTGACCGGCCTGAAGGTGCTGGCCGGCCTCCCCGTCGACACCGACGCCGACGCCCTCTCCCCATGAGCGACACCCCGCCACGCGGCAGCGCCGTGGCCCTCTCCTACCGCGAAGGCGGCGACCGCGCGCCCCGCGTGATCGCCAAGGGCTACGGGCTGACCGCCGAGGCCATCATCGCGCAGGCGCAGGCGCACGGGGTCTACGTCCACGACTCTCCGGCACTGGTCGAGCTGCTGATGCAGGTCGACCTCGACGCCCACATCCCGCCCGCGCTCTACCTCGCCGTGGCCGAACTGCTGGCCTGGCTGTACGCGCTCGATAGCGATGCCACCACGCCGATACCCCGGCCACGCTAACGCCCGCGTCGCAGGAAATGCGGCAATTTCCGCCCCCTGTTCTGCCCATCGGGCGCCAAGGCCCGCTGCTACGCTCGGCGTTTTGTCCCTGCGCCGCACGCGCCCAACGCGATGACCGCCCTGCCCCGGCAAGCCCTCCAGCGGCTCGACGCCGCGCGCACGCTCCTGCAGGCGGGCCGCTACCGCGAAGCCGTCAAGGCGGCTGCCGCGATGGCGCGGCGGCATGGCGACCATCCGGCCACGTGGTATCTACGTCTGACCGGGCTGATGTGCCTGGGCGAAAGCCTCGCCGCCGTACCGCTGGCGGAAGCGGCGGTACGCGCCCATCCACGCCACGCCACGCTGCTGGCCGCCGCCGGCGCCGTGATGCTGCGCGCAGGGCAATTCGATCGCGCCGGCGCCTGGCTGGAACTGGCGACGGCACTCGACCCCGCGCTGGCCGAGGGCTGGATCCAGCTCACCGCGCTGCGGCTCACCCTGAAGTCCTACGCCGCCGCCAGCGAAGCCAGCGCGCGCGCCCTCGCCCTCGCACCGCGCGACGTCACCGCGCTCACCCACGCCGCCGCGCTGCGCAAGCTCCACGGCGACCCGCAGGGCGCCATCGCCGCCATGCGCGAGGTCGTCGCCCTGAGTCCCGGCTTCTACGCCCACCGCTGCAACCTGCTCTATTTCCTGCTGTTCGACGCCAACGCCACCCCGGCCGACCTGCGCCGCGAGGCCGAGGCTTGCGGGCGCGTGCTGACCGAGGACGCGCCCGCCGACCTGCCCTACACGGTCCGCCCACGCGCGGACGGCCGCATCCGCCTCGGCATCCTGTCGAACGACCTGCGCCAGCACGCCTGCGCGTACTTCCTGATCCCGCTACTGGCCCATCTCGACCGTGCCCGCGTGGAAGTTACCTGCCTGTCGCTCCATCCTGCCGAGGACCGCGTCACCGACCGCATCCGCCAGTTGTCCGACCGCTTCGTGTCCCTCGCCGGGAAATCGGTGGCCGACGTGGTGGCTGCGGTGCGCGCCGAAGGGCTCGACGCGCTGATCGACCTCGGCGGCCACACCGAACACACGCCGCTGCAATACATGGCGCACGGGCTCGCGCCGGTGCAGCTGACATGGCTGGGCTATCCCGGCACCACCGGCGTGCCCGCCATCGGCTGGCGCATCACGGATGCCGTGGCCGACCCGCCCGGCCACGAGCCCTTCCATTCCGAGACGCTGCTGCGGGCGCCGGGACCGTTCTGCGCCTATGCGCCGCTGGTGCAGGCGCCGCTGCGCCGGTTCGACCCGGCCTATCGGGTGGCGCCCACGCCGGCGCTGCGCAACGGCCATATCACCTTCGGCTCGTGCAACAACCTCAACAAGCTGACCCCGGCCACCCTCGCGTTGTGGAGTGCGGTGCTGGCGCGCTGCCCGCACAGCCGGCTGCTGGTCGAGGCGGCGGACGTGCAGGAGGACGCCGTGCGCGAACCGCTGCTTGCACGCATGGCCGAGATCGGTATCGATCCCGCGCGCGTCACGCTGCTGCCGCGCGACAGTGCGCGCCAGTACCTGACGTACCACGACATCGACCTCGTCCTCGACACTTTCCCGCTGACCGGCGGCACCACCACCTGCGATGCGCTGTGGATGGGCGTGCCCGTGGTATCGCTGGCCGGCGCGGGCTTCCACTCGCGCATGTCGGCCACCTTCCTGCACGCCGCGGGCCTCGCATCGCTGGCCTGCGCCGACGCCGAGGCCTACGTCGACACCGCCGCCCGCCTGGCCGCGGACCCGCATGCCCTCGACAACCTGCGCCAGGCCATCCGGCCCCGCTTCGAAGCCGCGACGGTGGACTATGCCCCCCGCTTCGCCGACTGGCTGGCCGACACGCTCGCCACGCTCACGGCGCCGCACCGGGCACTCCCCATGCCTGCTGCCGGCCCCTCCGACGTGCTCTGCCTTGGCGGTCGCCCGCGCCCCATGACCGAGGCGCTGGCCGCCATCGGCGTACTGCTGGAGCGCGGCGACACGGAGGGGCTGCGTCTGATGATGGAGTACGTCTGCGCCCGCTATCCGCGCCATTGGGCCGTGACCTGCGCGCTTGCGCTGACGGATCGTGCGGCGGGCAACCTGCACGAGGCCATCGACAAGCTGCTGGAGGCGATTGGCCAGCATCCGGTGCATGTGCGGCTTTATCGGCTGCTGGCGGCGTGGATGGATGAGGCCGGTTATGACAAGGCTGCGCTGGAGGACTTGTTACGGCGGGAGTTCGGGGTTGCGCTGGATGAACTGGAGGCGCAGCCGGTGCCGACGGTGGCAGCGGTGTTGGGGTTCTAGAAAGCGCCGCTTTCAGTGATCGGACTGCCGGTCGGTTTCTCCCCTCTCCCATGCATGGGAGAGGGGTTGGGGGAGAGGGTCAGCGCGACGTTGAGCGACGCTGTTGACCCGACCGACCGCCCTCTCCCCCGCCCCTCTCCCGCAAGCGGGAGAGGGGAGCAAACCGGCGCCCTCAGTGGTCGAACTGCCGGGCGGCTTTCTCCCCTCTCCCATGCGTGGGAGAGGGGCTGGGGGAGAGGGCCAGCGCAACATCGAGCGACGGTGTTGGTCCGACCGCCTGCCCTCTCCCCCGCCCCTCTCCCGCTAGCGGGAAAGGGGGGCAAACCGGCGCTCTCAGTGGTCGAACTGCCGGTCGGCTTTCTCCCCTCTCCCATGCGTGGGAGAGGGGCTGGGGGAGAGGGCCAGCGCAACATCGAGCGACGGTGTTGGTCCGACCGACTGCCCTCTCCCCCGCCCCTCTCCCGCAAGCGGGAGAGGGGAGCAAACCGGCGCTCGCGGCAAACGCACGGAGCCATTCAGACCGCCCTACCAAACTCCGCAATCTGCCGCTCCGTCACCCCCCGCGCGCCGGCCGGATCGGCATGCACCGCCTCATACCACCGCGCCGTCGCCCGCAGCGCCACGTCCAGCGGCCACACCGCCCACCACCCCAGCAACCGCTGCGCCCGCGCCGAATCGAGATAGAGATGTCGCGCCTCGTGCGGCCCGCCAGTACGCCCGGCCTCGTCGACTTCCCAGCGCAGCGCCGGCCAGTGCGACTGCAACGCCGCGAGCAACTCGCCCACCGTCCGGTTGTCAGCAGCGGCAGGGCCGAAGTTGAAGGCGTCGGCACAGTCCTCGCGCCCCGCCAGCAGATGCGCGCCGAGCCGCAGATACCCGTGCAGCGGCTCCAGCACGTGCTGCCAGGGCCGGGTGGCGTCGGGATTGCGGATGCGCAGCGGCACCCCGGTGGCCACGGCGCGCGCGGCATCGGGCAGCAGGCGGTCGGCCGACCAGTCGCCACCGCCGATGACGTTGCCGGCGCGGGCCGTCGCCACCAGCACGCCGGCCTCCCGCAGGAACGACGCCCGGTAGCTCGCCGCCACTAACTCGGTGCCGGCCTTGCTGGCGCTGTAGGGGTCGTGGCCGCCGAGCGGATCGCATTCGCGGTAGCCCCACAGCCATTCGCGGTTGTCGTAGCACTTGTCGGTGGTCACCACCACCACGGCCCGCACCGACGGGCAGGCGCGCACGGCTTCGAGCAGCAGCACCGTGCCCATCACGTTGGTGGACCACGTCTCCACCGGATCGCGGTAGCTCTCCCGCACCAGCGGCTGGGCGGCGAGATGGAAGACGATCTCCGGCTGCGCGCCGCGCACCGCGGCGGCCAGCGCCGCGCCATAGCGCACGTCGCCGATATCGTGGCGATGCAGGGCCGACTCCACGCCCGCCAGGCCGAACAGGTCCGGCCGGGTGGCGGGCGCCAGCGCGTAGCCGCTCACGCGCGCGCCGAGGCCTGCGAGCCACAGCGACAGCCACGCGCCCTTGAAGCCGGTGTGGCCGGTCACGAAGACGCGGCGACCGGCGTAGGTCTCACGCAACAAGTTCGGCATCGGCATCACCAGCGCTTCCAAGGCGCCTTGCGCGACTGCCACAGTTCTTCCAGCTGGGTCTTGTCGCGCAGGGTATCCATCGGCTGCCAGAAGCCGCCATGCTCGAAGGCCACCATCTGGCCGCGCCGCGCCAGCTCGCGCATGGGCTCCTGCTCCCAGGCGGTGGCGTCGCCGTCGATCAGGTCGATCACCTCCGGCTGGAGCACGAAGAAGCCGCCGTTGATCCAGCCGCCGTCGCCGCGCGGCTTTTCCACGAAGTCGCTGACCAGTCCCTCGCCGGTGCGCTCCAGCGCGCCGTAGCGGCCGGGCGGCTGCACCGCCGCCACCGTGGCCCAGCGGCCGTGGCAGCGATGGAAGGCGATCTCGGCGCCGATGTCGATGTCGGACACGCCATCGCCATAGGTGAAGCAGAACGGCACGCCCGGTTCGAGGTAGTCGCGCACGCGGCGCAGGCGGCCGCCGGTCTGCGCGTCGTCGCCGGTATCCACCAGCGTCACGCGCCACGGCTCGCTCTTGCGGCAGCGCACTTCCATGCGGTTCTCGGCCATGTCGAATGTCACGTCCGACATGTGCAGGAAGTAGTGGTTGAAGTACTCCTTGATGACGTAGCCCTTGTAGCCGAGGCAGATCACGAAGTCGTTCACGCCGTGGGCGGAATAGATCTTCATGACGTGCCAGAGGATGGGCTTGCCGCCGATCTCGATCATCGGCTTTGGCCGCAGGTGGGACTCCTCGGAAATACGGGTGCCCAGTCCTCCAGCCAGGATCACGGCCTTCATGTCGCCTCCGGGGTGGTGTCGTCTTGCAGGGTCAGGATCGTGGCCGCGTCGGGGACGGCCGAGGTCATGTCGATCGGGCCGCCGGCATGGTCGCGGACGAGCCGCTCGGCCCAGTTGCGTTCCATCCCCGCCTCGTCGAGCCAGGCGGCGAGGAGCCGGTATAGCGGCCGATGCGATGGGAACAGGCCGATGGCCTGCATCAGCAGTTCGAGCGCCGCGAGAAGCTCGCACTTGCGATGCGCCTGATCGGCCAGCGCGAAAGCGACCAGCCAGTGACGGGGCCATTTGGCGCACAGGCGTTCCAACAGACGTTCCAGCGCGCTGTTGTCGCCCTCATCCGCCAAAGCCAGCAGCGTGGCGATGCGCCGCCCTAGCGCGGGCATGGAGAGCCACTCGCCCTCGTAGTACAGCCCCGCCCTGTCGCCGCCCGGCAGCGGACCGAGCGCGCGGTGCCTGCCCGTCAGCGCGACCAGCTGGTCTTCCAGCCAGCGCGCGAAGCCGCCGGAATCGAAGATGGCGCTGCGCTCGAAGCGCGGTCGGATCGACATGCGCAGCGCGTCGAGCTGCGCCACGTCCGCGGCAAGCTGGACCGCCGCCTCGGCATACGCCGCCTCGTCGTGGCACACCAGCCAGTCCAGCCCCACCGCCTGCAGGAACGTGGCCGACATGCGCGAGTGGAACGCCTGCCCGCACAGCGAGACGATGGGCACGCCCATCCACAGCGCGTCGCAGGTGGTGGTGCCACCGGTCAGGGGAAAGGCATCGAGGACGATGTCGATGTCGTGATACGTCAGGTACTGGCGGGCGGTGTCGCGCGGACGCAGGATCAGCCGGTCGCGCCCGATGCCGGCCTGCGCCATGCGGGCGTACAGGTCCTCGCGCACCGGCTCCAGGTCCAGCCCCGCCGCCTCGACCAGCAGCTTGCTGCCGGGCACGCGCGCCAGCACGCGCTGCCATAGCCGCAGCACGCGCGCCGTCAGCTTGCCGAAGTTGTTGCACGAGCCGAAGGTGACATGGCCATTGCGCAGCGCCGGCGTGGGCGCCACCTGGTAGTCGGCCTGGTAGGCGCGCAGCGGGTGCTGGACCAGCGGCGCGTAGGTGCAGAAGGTGCCCGGCGCGCGCAGCAGCGTCTCGACGTAGTGCGCCTCGTAGCCGGGCGGGTCGGCCACGGCGTCGGTGATGCGGTAGTGGATCTGCGGCATCCCGGTGCCGCCCGGAAAGCCCAGCCACGTGAGCTGGACCGGCGCCAGTCCCTGCACCATGAAGGTCAGCGGCGACACGCCCGTGTAGCCGCCAAGATCGACCAGCGCGTCCAGCCCTTCGGCACGCACGGCGTCCGCCACCGCCGCATCGGGCAGGTTGGCGACGCTGACGAAGCGGTCGGCCAGCGCGGCGATGCGCTCGCTGACCGCGTCGCGAAAGCCATTCAGCGCGAACACCACCACTTCCACGCGGCTGCGGTCGAGGTTGGCCAGCAGCGGAATCAGGAAGTAGGCGCAGGCGTGCCGGTGGATGTCGTTGGACAGCACGCCCAGCCGCACGCGGGTACCCTGCGGCCGCGGCACCACGGCTTTCCGCGCCGTGGCGGCCTCCGACGACGCGTGGCGCCGGGCCAGCATCGCCGCGACGGCCTCGCTCTCGGCGCGGAGGTCCAGCGCGCTGGCGTGCTCGCTCATCAGCAGCAGGAACACCAGCATCTCGCGCGGATTGCTGTCGTCCGGCGCGAGCGCGATGGCGCGGCGCACGGCGTCGATGGCCAGCTCGGGCTCGCCGGTCTCCTTGAGCGCCTTGGCGTAGGCCATCAGCGCGATCACGTTGTCGGGCGTGATGGACAACGCCATCAACGCCGCCAGCCGCGACTGCTCGTGGTACGAAAAGGTCTGCAGGCCGATGGCGTAGCCCGTCCACGCGACGGCGTTCCCGGGGTACAGGTCCGTGCAGCGCCGGTAGGCCGCCAGCGCCTCGCCGTGCCTCCCGGCATGGCGGAGCGCGTGGGCGTGCAGTACCAGCAGGACCTCGTCGTCGGGGCACGCTGCCAGCGCCTTCCGGGACGCCTCCGCGCTTGCCTCGTAGTCTTCCAGCGCGAGGCACGCCCGCGCCACCCAGTAGTAGCCGTGCTCCCCCCGCGGGTCGGCGGCGATGGCCGCGCGCGCATGGCGCTGCGCCAAGCGGTAGCGGCCGGCGCGCATGGCGTCTTCGGCAGCCGCGGCGTGCCGGCACTGTCCGGCCGGGCGGACCAGGGTCGTCGCAGGCAGGATGCTTTTCATGCTTGATTCACGGTTGATTCACGCTTGATTCACTCTCGATAGCGGACGACTGCCGGCGGCTCGCCGGCGATCACCGCGTAGGCCGGCCACTCGCCGCGCACGACGGTTCCCGCCGCCACCACGCAGCCGCGCCGCAGCAGCGTGCCGTCGAGCAGCACGCAGTTGGCGCCGATCCAGCAGTCGTCTTCCACCACGATGCCGCCCTTCGACGGCATGAAGCGCTGCGCCACGATGGTTTCGTCGCGACGCCGGTAAGCGTGGTTGGTGGCGGCAAGGGTGGTGCTGGCAGCCACCAGCACGCCCGCGCCCAGCGTCACGCCGTGGCCGGAGTAGATGACCACGCCCGCATTCAGGTAGCTGCCGGGCCCGATGGACACGTCGCCCGCGCCGCCAGCGAACTTGATCTTCACAAAGCTGTCGATCACCGCGCCGTCGCCCACGCTCACGTGGTTGCCGCGCGCGGACTGCTCGATATCGGCCAGCGGCGACACGCGCGCCAACGGCGAGATGCGGTTCATGGGCGGCTCATGGGCGGTTCATGGAACGTCATCCCTCACGCCACGCGGCGCAGGAAGCCATCGGGCGCCGAGGTGATCAGCAGCCGGTCTTCCACCGAGCAGTCGATGACGAAATCCTGCCGGCCGGCGAGGAACGCATGCACGGCGGTCTTGGGATTATTGCCCTTGCCCCACGGGCGGTCGGTCCACACGTAGTCGTCGGGCAGGTCTTCGACAAAGGTGTCGAACACGACGCAATAGCTGCCCACGCTGACCAGTCCGGCATAGGCGTCCAGTTCCGCCAGCACATGGTCATGCGTGTGGTTCGAGTCGAGGCAAACCAGCACGCGCTGCCTGCCCGCGGCCAGCGCGCGGACCTGCGCCACCACGTCAGGCGCCACGCTGGACCCCTCGATCAGACGAATGCGATGGGCCAGCGGGTGCGCCTCGATGGCCTGCCGGTTGTGGGCGCGGATCTCGATGTCGATTCCCGCCACCTCGCCCGCGCCGCCGATCAGTTCCAGCATCGACGCCGACAGCACCAGCGAGCCGCCATGCGCCACGCCCGTCTCGATGATCAGGTCCGGGCGCACGGTCCAGATGATCTCCTGCATCGCCATGGCATCCATCGGCAGCTGGATCAGCGGACGGCCGAGCCAGGAGAAATTGTTCATGTACTTGCGTTCGAGCGCCGCCACGCGCCACGCGGTGGACAGGGCGCGAAACGCCGGGTCATCGGCGAAGCCGGCGATGCGCCCGCGCTTCTCCTCGCGATAGCCGGGGCTGGCCGAGGGTGTGGTTTCCAGATAGGTCATCATGAGTCCTTGCGCTTGTCCTGGTATCTCGCGCGATACCGCGCCAGGTACTCGGGGAAATAGTCGGCGAAGCGGCGCGGAGTGAAGCCGAACTCCGCCCGCATCCGCTCGATACAGACCGGCATGAAGTCCCACGCCGGCGCGTCCGGCGCGACGCTCCATGGATAGCCCAGACAGCGCCCGATCTGGCGCAGGATCTCGGCATGGGTCACCCCCTCGCCGCTCGCCACATTGAAGATGCCGCCGGCCGGCGAGCGCGCCAGCAGCGCCAGCCCGCGCACCGCGTCATCGACGCAGAGATAGTCCTTGCGCGAGGCCGGCGCGGTGCGCAGCACGATGTGCCCGCGCGTGCGGCCTTCCTCCAGCAGCTGGTCGATGAAGATGTCCGGCGCGGGCCGCGGTCCGACGATGTTCGACAGCCGCGCAACCTTCACGCCGGCGCGCCGGCCATGCAGGCACAGCGACTCGCCCATCAGCTTGGACAGGTTGTAGAGGTCGTCCGGCTCGCAGGGATTGACCACAAGGGTCGCATCCTCGCGCGTGCTGGACGCGCCCGCATAGACCCGGGTGCTCGACAGGTAGGTCAGCGAGCGAAAGTCAGCGCCGGCCAGCAGTTGGCGCAGCAGGCAGACATGGGCCTCCACGGTGTCGAGCGGACGCCGGCGGAAGTCCGCCGTCAGGCCGATGGCGTAGATCACGTCGCCCAGCGGTTCGCCGAATACGCGCGGATCGTCCCGGCCCGGCACGAAGACGTCCTGACCCGCTGCCCGGAGGTGGCGCACCAGATGGCTGCCGATGAAGCCGGCGCCACCCAGCACGGTGATGCGCTCAGCGGTCATCGGGTGCTTCCCCAATGCCGGTGAAGGCCGCCACGTCGAGATGGGCGCGTTCGGCGTCGCGTGCCGAGACTTCGCTGGCGGGCAGCGGCCATGCGATGGCGATGGCCGGATCGAACGGATTGACGCCGTCCTCTCGGTCGGCCCGATAGGGGGCGTCGACCAGGTACATCACCTCGGCGTCGTCTTCCAGCGTCTGGTAGCCATGGGCGACGCCGGGCGGAATGATCAGGCCTTGCCGGTTGCCGGCGCTCAGTTCGATGCCGAACCAGCGCAGGAAGGTGGGCGAACCGGCGCGCAAGTCGAGCGCCACGTCGAAGATACGCCCGGCCACACAATCCACGATCTTGGTCTCGCCATGCGGCGGGTGCTGGAAATGCAGCCCGCGCACGGTGCCCCGCCGCGCCGACGCGGAGTGGTTGATCTGCACGATCGGCCGGGTCAGGCCGATGGCCTCGAATTCCCGCGCGCAGTAGCTGCGCATGAAAGACCCGCGCGTATCGGCAAGCGGCTTGCGGCCGAGTTGCCACACGCCGGCCAGCGGCGTGGGCGCAAAGCGGAAGCGCGGCGTATCGAAATTGACCAGCGTCATATGCCAGGGCAGCCGCCGTCAGACCGTCATGTTCATCACTTCCTGATACGCCTGCACCAGCCGGTTGCGCACCTGCACGCCCGTCTGGAACGCGATGTTCGCCTTCTGGAGGTCGATCATCACGTCATTGAGCGCCACGCCGGGCTTGCCCAGTTCGAAGGACTCGGCCTGCCCGTAGGCATGGTCCTGCGCGGCGCTGATGCGGGAGAGCGACCGTTGCAGTTCACCCGCGAAGCTGGCGGGCGCCCCGGCGCCGGCGTCGGCCACCGGGCGCGTGGCGGCGGCGCCCTGCGCCATGCCGCGCAGGCTGGGAAGCATGGATTCGATGGCCGGAAGGGTCGTCATAGGGCGGCGGCGCACGTGGCGCGAATTCTCACGGGCTCCAGCGTAGGGCTTCCGCACGGGCCGGCATGTGTTGAACTCGCGGACAAAAGACGGCCTATTCGCGCTATCGCAGGGCTCTTCCCGGAACGATCATGTGGAGCATACGGGGGCCTGGGCAACCGGATGCAACCGGATCGACCGGTTTGTCACCGGCGTGACATCCGGCACCGGCAACCTGACGAACGCCGCCAGCAGCAAGTCACCGCGCCGGCTCGCCTTCCTTCCACACTGTCTTCTTGCGCCCGCCATCATGTTCGCCCGTTCCGCAGTCAACGCCTACGCCGCCATCGGCGTGCCAACCAGGGCCATGAGCGCCAGCCCCGTGCAACTGATCGTCATGCTCTTCGACGGCGCGCGCACGGCGCTCGCGCAGGCCCGCTACCACATGGCAGCCGGCGACGTGGCGCGCAAGGGGGCGGCGATCTCCAGGGCCATCGACATCGTGGAGAGCGGCCTGCGCGCCGTGCTCGACCACGCGGCCGGCGGCGAGATTTCGTCCAGCCTCGACACCCTCTACGAGTACATGGGCCGCCGGCTGACGCTGGCGAACCTGCACAACGACGTCAGCATGATCGACGAAGTGGACCGCCTGCTGGCCGACCTCGGCTCGGCCTGGGCGGAACTGGCGAGGGGCGAGCGCGGCGGCGCTCCGATTGTGGCGGCGGCCGCCGTTGCCGCGGGTCACTGAAATGGCTGCCCATACCGGTGCCGGGCTCTTCCTGGCGCGCCACGAGACCGTCTTGCGGCTGATGCGCGAGATGCATGGCGCGGCCCGGCGGGGCGACTGGGAGCACGTCAGCGTGCTGCAGGCGCCTTACGCGGAGCAGGTCGAGCGGCTGCGGGCACAGGGCGACGGGCCCCTGCTGACCGCGCACGAGCGGGCGCTGCGGCTGTCGCTGCTGCGGGCTATCGTGGCGGAGGATGCGGCCATTCGTGCGCTGCTGGAGCCTGCAGTGGCGGAGGTGCGGGGGCGGCTTGACAACGGGCGGCGCCAGCAGGCGCTGGTTCAGACCTACGGCGCGGCCGGCTGAATGGGCTTTTGAGCATGTTGGAGGCGCTGCGCGTTTCTGGCTTCTGCTTCTGGCTCCTGCTTGTGGTGGCTTCGGGCGCTGCCTGTTTCGACTCCCCCTGCGGGGGAGCCGAGTCACTTCTCTTGTCTCGCCAAGAGAAGTAACCAAGAGAAGGCGACCCCAAGATCGGCGACACCCCCTCGCCATGATGACAAGCCGCGGCAGTCGGCCCAAACTCGCGCCTGAACGGCGCTCAAACAGTGGGCCGACGGAGCTGGCTGCGCCAGCTCTTCCCGCGGCTTGCCATCATGGCGAGGCGCCGCTCCAAGGGGGGAGAACGGCCAACCAGTCGGTGACGATGCGTTAGGTGTTACCCATGTGCTTGAACTGAACTGTCACCCATGTGGTGAACAACGGCTGGCCCTCCCGATGCGCATCGACGCGCGCCTGTTTTCAATCTCCCGTTGAGCGGCGCCTCGCGCTTGCGTCAAAACGCGGTTCGGCTGGCGCAAGCCAGCCGCGTCGGCCCACTGTCTGAGCCCCGTTCAGGGGCGAGTTTGGGCCGACAGCCGTGTTTTGG
>Ga0160472_100152_pt1 | contig 99802 bp, 90 predicted proteins | sample HID1973M_E11MG_FD_108267 | JGI IMG/M metagenome (GOLD analysis project Ga0160472, IMG submission 108267) | Enriched mosquito-associated microbial communities from UW Madison campus, WI, USA - HID1973M_E11 MG | ecosystem: Host-associated > Arthropoda: Insects > Digestive system > Unclassified ... | reverse complement strand
GCTGGGCATGAAGCAGGTCGCCGCCAATCCGTGGGAGACCTTCGCCGCGATCCACAAGAAGAACGACAAGGTGTCCGGCCAGATCAAGTCGATCACCGACTTCGGCATCTTCATCGGCCTGGATGGCGGCATCGACGGCCTGGTCCACCTGTCCGACATCAGCTGGAACACCACCGGCGAGGACATCCTGCGCAACTACAAGAAGGGCGACACGCTTGACGCGGTCGTGCTGGCGGTCGATCCGGAGCGCGAGCGCATCAGCCTGGGCCTGAAGCAGATGGAGCAGGATCCGTTCGGCCAGTACATGGCCGCCCACCCGAAGGGCTCGAAGGTCGAGGGCACGGTCAAGGAAGTGGACGCCAAGGGCGCCACGATCGAGCTGGCCGACGGCATCGAGGGCTACGTGGCCGCGCGCGACATCAGCTACGAGCGCGTGGACGACGCCAGCCAGCACCTGAAGGTCGGCGACAAGGTCGAGGCCAAGTTCGTGGGCATGGACCGCAAGGGCCGCAGCCTGCAGCTGTCGATCAAGGCCAAGGACGAAGCCGAGACCGCCGAGGCGCTGGCCGAGTACAACAAGACCGCCGCCGAGGCCGCGGCCGGCACCACCAGCTTGGGCGCGCTGCTGCGCGCGCAGCTGGGCGGCAAGTCCGAGTAAGTCGAACACAGCCACCACGGCGGTCCGGTGTTCCCGGGCCGCCGTGGCCTGTCAACGCACATCCAGCCAAGCCTGAGATGACCAAATCCGAACTGATCGAGATCCTGGCCCGTCGCCAGTCGCACCTGAAGGCCGAGGACGTGGACCTGGCCGTCAAGTCGCTGCTGGAAATGATGGGCGGCGCGCTCGCCTCGGGCGACCGCATCGAGATCCGTGGTTTCGGCAGTTTTTCCCTGCATTACCGGCCGCCGCGGCTGGGGCGCAACCCCAAGACCGGCGATTCGGTCGCGCTGCCCGGCAAGCATGTGCCGCACTTCAAGCCCGGCAAGGAGCTGCGCGAGAAGGTCAGCGACGTGCAGCCGGTCCCGGCCTCGGCCGACGAAGGCGCCTGATCCGCTCGTCGCCGGCACGCCGGTCCGTTAAGCTTTCCCCGGCTTTCGCAGGAGTCGGGACATGACCATTCTTCGTCTGCTGGTGCTGGTCGCCTTCCTGGCCGCCGGGCTGGTGGTCGGTTCGCTGAATCCGCAGCGGATCGTGCTCGATTTCGGCGTCGCCGAGATCGTGACCACGACCGGCATCGCGATCATGGTGTCGCTGCTGGCGGGCGTTCTGCTGGGTGGCGGCATCGTGATGGCCACCACCGTGTTGCCGCTGCAGGCGCGCCTGCGCCGCGCGAACCGGCCGGTTGCCGGCACATCCCCTGCGGACGAGCCGCGTCCGCCTTACCCGGGAACCTGACCCCATGGAATTCCTCAACGAGTGGTTCTGGTTCTTCCTGCTGCTGCCGCTGGCCGCGCTGACTGGCTGGGTGGTGGGCCGGCGCGGCGGGCAACGCCACGGCGACACCCAGGTCAGCCGCCTGTCCAGCACCTACTTCCGCGGCCTGAACTACCTGCTCAACGAGCAACCGGACAAGGCGATCGAACTGTTCCTGCACATCGCCGAACTCGACAAGGAAACCTTCGAGACCCAGGTCGCCCTTGGCCATCTGTTCCGGAGGCGCGGTGAGGTCGATCGCGCGATCCGCCTGCACCAGGGCCTTGTCCAGCGCAACGACCTCAGCGACGCGCAGCGGGTCCAGGCTTTGCTGGCGTTGGGCGAGGACTACATGAAATCCGGCCTGCTGGACCGTGCCGAAACCGTGTTCAGCGACCTGGCCAAGATCGACCAGCGCGCCCCCCAGGCGCTCAAGCACCTGATCGGGATCTACCAGGCCGAGCGCGACTGGGAGCGGGCGATCGACAACGCCCTGCGCTACGAAGAGGTCACCGGCGAGCCGATGGGCAAGCTGGTGGCGCAGTACGAGTGCGAGCTGGCCGAGCGCCATCGCGCCAACGGCGACCTCGCCAGCGCACGTTCGGCCATCGCGCGCGCCTACCAGGCCGATGCCGCCAGCGTGCGCGCCGGCATCCTGGAAGGCCGCATCGAAGCCGACGCGCACAATCCGGAAGGGGCGATCCGATCGTACGAGCGCGCGGCCCGGCATGATCCCGACTACCTGCCCGAGTTCCTGCCCAGCCTGCTGGCCTGCTATGGCGAAGTGGGCGACAACGCCGGCGCGCGGGCGTTCCTGGCCGAAATGAGCGAGCACTACCGCGGCATCGCGCCGGTACTGGCGCTGACCCGGCTGATCGAAGGGCAGGAAGGGGCGAAGGCGGCCCGCGACTATCTGGGGCGCCAACTCAAGGACCGCCCGTCGGTCCGCGGCGAGGCGGCCCTGATCGACCTGACCCTGGCCGTAGGCGCCGACAGCACCGCGACCCTGCAGGACCTCAAACACATCACCGACCAGCTGCTGGTGCGCAATCCCAGCTATCGCTGCACCCGCTGCGGGTTCGGCGCGCGCACCCACCACTGGCAGTGCCCCAGCTGCAAGGAATGGGGAACGGTCAAGCCGTTGCTCAACTACGCGGTCGTCTGATGGAGTTGGTCCCCTGGCTGGCGCTCCTTGCGGGAGTGTCGGCGACCGCCACCTGGCTGGCCTTGCGGTACGCGCGCCGCCACGATCTGGTCGACCAGCCGGGCGAGCGGCGCAGCCATACCGTGCCGACGCCGCGCGGCGGGGGCATCGGCATCGCCTGCGCGCTGTTGGCCGGCTGCCTGGTGCTGCTGTACCTGGGCACGGTGCCGGTCGCACCAGTGCTGTGCTTCGCCGGTGGCCTGCTGCTGGTCGCCGGGATCGGCTGGATCGACGACCACCGTCCATTGTCGCCCTGGCTGCGGCTGGCCGTGCAGTGCCTGGCCGGCGCGCTGCTGGCGTGGGGCCTGTTCGGCATCGACGGCCGCTGGGGCTGCGCGCTGCTGACCGTCCTGCTGGTCCCGGTGCTGGTCAACGTGTGGAATTTCATGGACGGCATCGATGGCCTGGCCGGCAGCCAGGCCATCATCGCCGCCGCCGCCTTCGCCTGCCTGGTGCCAACATCTTCGGCGGGAGCGTGGCCCTTGGCGGCGGCGACTGCTGCGTTTCTGCCGTTCAACTTTCCACGGGCTCGGATCTTCCTGGGCGACGTGGGCAGCGGAACCCTGGGTTATGCACTCGCGGCGCTGGGCGCCTGGGCGGCTGCCGGCGTGGGCGGACCATCCGCCATCGTATTGCTGCTGCCGATGTCCGCATTCCTTGTCGACGCGGCATTGACACTGGCTTCGCGCATTCTGGGAGGCGAAAACTGGTGGCAACCCCATACCTCCCATGTCTATCAGCGCTGGACAAGAAGTGGACGGAGTCACGTGTTCGTGACTTCCGTCTATGTCGCATTCAGCTTGGTCGCGACTATGCTTGCGGTACTTCTGGCAGAAATCGATCCTTGGTTCGCCGTGGGGGGCTCGGTCCTCTGGTTCGTTTTCGCCATGGCCGGCTGGTTCCGCCTGCGCCGCAGGCTTGGCCCAGGGAAGGGAAATTAGGAGCGGCATGAAAAGCGGAAACAGCCTGGCAGCTTCACTGACCCGCGTGGCGGTCGTGCTCCACGACCTGGCGATGGTGTTCGTATGCTGGCAGTTGATCCATGTCCTGCGCTACGCCAGCCGGCACGAGAGCTATCCATGGGCGGAACTCTCGCCGACCATCGCCCTGGTGCTGCTTGCGCAGGGCCTGGTGTTCTGGCGCGTCGGCCTGTATCGCGGGCTATGGCGGTTCGCCAGCGTGCCGGACCTCTGGAACATCCTGAAGGCCGGTGTCCTGGGCCTGCTCGCCATCGTCCTGGCCCTGGCGATCTACAACCGCCTGGAGACGGTGCCGCGGACCGTGCTGGTCGTCTATCCGTTCGCGCTGACGGTCCTGCTCGGCATGCCGCGGCTGCTGTATCGGGTATGGAAGGACCATCATATCGGCCAGCGCAGCGCGGGTGCCCGGCGTGTCCTGGTCCTGGGCGCGGGCAGGGACGGCGAGGCGCTGGTCCGGGACCTGCACCGCTCCGGGACCTACGAGCCGGTCGGTTTCCTCGACGATGCGAACGCCCTGCGGGGAGCACGCCTGCACGGCCTGCCCGTGCTCGGCACTTTGGATGATGCCCCCGTTGTGGCCAAGGAGACGGCCGCCGGCATGCTGGTCATCGCGATGTCGTCGCTGGACGCCGCAGCGATGCAGCGCGTAGTGGCGATCTGCGAGAGTACCGGTCTGCCATTCCGCACGGTTCCGCGATTGAGCGATGTGCTCGAAGGCCAGGCGCTGCCCGGCGAACTGAAAGAGGTGGCGATCGAGGATCTGCTCGGGCGCAAGCCGGTGATGCCGGACTGGAAGCTCATTCGCGGCTGGCTGGGCGGGCGTACCGTGATGGTCACCGGCGCGGGCGGATCGATCGGCTCGGAGCTCTGCCGCCAGTGCGCGCGCCATGGCGCGCGCCGGATCGTGTTGCTGGAGATCGACGAGCTGGCACTGATCACCATCCATGGCGACCTGATGCGTGCTTTCCCGGGCCTGGAAATCGAGGCGGTGCTCGGCGACTGCGGTGATCCGGCGGTAACGGCCCACGCGCTGCGCATGGGCCAGCCGGAGGCGGTCTTCCATGCGGCGGCCTACAAGCAGGTGCCGCTGCTGGAAAGCCAGCTGCGCGAAGCGGTGCGCAACAACGTGCTGGCCACCGCCACGGTCGCTAGGCTGTGCAGGGAGGCGGGGGTAGGTACCTTCGTCTTCATTTCCACCGACAAGGCGGTGGACCCGGCGAACGTGCTCGGGGCCACCAAGCGCTTCGCAGAAATGATCGCCCAGTCGCTGGACATCAAGAGCAGCGGCACCCGCTTCGTCACCGTCCGCTTCGGCAACGTGCTCGATTCGGCCGGCAGCGTGGTCCCGCTGTTCCGCGAGCAGATCGGCAAGGGCGGGCCGGTGACGGTGACCGACCCGGAAGTCACCCGCTACTTCATGACCATTCCGGAAGCCTGCCAGCTGATCGTGCAGGCGGCAGCTTCCGGCTCGCATGCGGCGATCTATACCCTGGACATGGGCGAACCGGTGCCGATCCGGCTGCTGGCCGAGCAGATGATCCGCCTGGCCGGCAAGCAACCGGGACGCGACATCGCCATCGTCTATACCGGCCTGCGGCCCGGCGAGAAGCTGCACGAGACCTTGTTCTATACCGACGAGCTGTACCGCCCCACGTCACATTCCAAGATCCTGGAGGCCGGTGCGCGCGAATCGTCGGCCGAACTGGTGGCGATGAACGTCGAGCGGATGCGCGATGCCGTCGCGCGCTATGATGAAGCGGGGCTCCGGCAGATCCTGCGCGAAGCGCTTCCCGAATTCATCCCGGCGGAACTGGCCAACGCGCCCGAGAACGACGCGATCGTGGTTCCGTTCCCCGCACGCGAGGCACGTTCGACACGATGACATCCAAACGGATCAGGAAAGCCGTCTTCCCGGTGGCGGGTCTGGGTACCCGCTTCCTCCCTGCGACCAAGACCGTTCCCAAGGAGATGCTGCCGATCATCGACCGGCCGCTGATCCAGTACGCGGTCGACGAGGCGGTCGAGGCCGGCTGCGACACGCTGGTGTTCATCACCAACCGGTACAAGCACGCGGTCGCCGATTACTTCGACAAGGCCTATGAACTCGAGCAGAAGCTCGAGCGCGCCGGCAAGACCGAGCTTCTGGAACTGGTCCGGCACGTGCTGCCTCCGGGCGTGCGCGCGGTGTTCGTGACCCAGGCCGAAGCACTGGGGCTGGGGCATGCGGTGCTGTGCGCGAAGGAGATCATCGGCGACGAACCTTTCGCCGTGCTGCTGCCGGACGATCTTATCTGGAACCGCGGGCCGGGCGCGCTGAAGCAGATGGCCGACGCGGCCGAAGCCTCCGGCGCCAGCGTGATCGCAGTGGAGGACGTGCCGCCGGAAAGCACCGGCAGCTATGGCATCGTGGCCACCGACACCTTCGACGGGCGGCAGGGCCGGATCCGCGGCATCGTCGAGAAGCCGAAACCGGCCGAAGCGCCGAGCAACCTGGCGGTGGTCGGGCGCTACGTGCTCAGCCCGCGCATTTTCGGCCTGCTCGAGGCGACCGCGCCGGGCGCCGGCGGCGAGATCCAGCTGACCGACGCGATCGCCGCGCTGCTGTCCGAGGCCCCGGTGCAGGCCTACAGGTTCCAGGGAACCCGCTTCGATTGCGGTACCCACATCGGCCTGATCGAGGCGACGATCCGTTACGCGCTGGACCACGAGAAGCTCAGCGACCCGGCCCGCGAGATGATGCAGCGTGCCCTGGGCGAACTGGGCGTCAGGGAGCTGGACTGACCGATCGGGCGCATGCGTACCGGGAAGCAAACGGTCGTCCCGACAAACACGACACGCGACACGACAACGGCGCCCCGGTGGCGCCGTTGTCGTGTTAGGGGCGACGCGGTGGCCGCGTCGATTCAGAGCGCTTCGAAGATCCCTGCCGCGCCCATCCCGGTACCGATGCACATGGTCACCATGCCGTACTTCTGCCGGCGACGGCGCAGGCCGTGGACGAGCGTCGCGGTGCGGACCGCGCCGGTGGCGCCCAGCGGATGGCCCAGGGCGATGGCGCCACCCAGCGGATTGACCTTGGCCGGATCCAGCTGGCTGTCGCGGATCACCGCCAGCGCCTGCGCGGCGAAGGCCTCGTTGAGCTCGATCCAGTCCAGCTGGTCCTTCGACAGTCCCGCCTGCTTCAGCGCCTTCGGGATCGCCGCGATCGGACCGATGCCCATCACTTCCGGGCGCACGCCGGCCACCGAGAAGCTGACGAAGCGGGCCAGCGGCGGCAGTCCGTAGTCCTTGATCGCCTGCTCGGACGCCAGCAGCACCGCGCCAGCGCCATCGCTCATCTGCGAGGAGTTGCCGGCGGTGACGCTGCCGCCGAACTGGCCGTTGCGGAACACCGGGCGCAGCCTGGCCAGGCCTTCCAGCGAGGTGTCGGGACGCGGGCCCTCGTCTGTATCCACGAGTTTCCTGCGCAGCTGGATGGTGTTGCCGGCCAGGTCGGGCACGTGCGACAGGATCTCGTACGGGCTGATTTCGTCCCTGAACTCGCCGGCGGCGATCGCGGCCAGCGCCTTCTGGTGCGAGGCGAGGGCGAAGGCGTCCTGCTGTTCGCGCGAGACCTTCCATTCCTCGGCCACCTTCTCGGCGGTGATGCCCATGCCATAGGCGATGGCGACGTGGTCGTCCCTGAACACCGACGGGGAGAGGGCGACCTTGTTGCCCATCATCGGCACCATCGACATCGATTCGGTGCCGCCGGCCAGCATCAGATCGGCATTGCCCAGGCGGATCTGGTCGGCGGCCAGGGCCACCGCCTGCAGGCCGGAGGAGCAGAAGCGGTTGACGGTCTGCGCGGCGACGGTGTCGGGCAGGCCGGCCAGCAGCACGCCGATGCGCGCCACGTTCATCCCCTGCTCGCCCTCGGGCATGGCGCAGCCGATGATGGCGTCGTCAATGCGCGAGATGTCGATGCCCGGCGCCTGGGCGACCACGGCCTTGAGCACGTGGGCGAGCATGTCGTCGGGGCGGGTGTTGCGGAACACGCCCTTGGGCGCCTTGCCGACCGGAGTGCGGGTGGCGGCGACGATGTAGGCGTCCTGGATCTGCTTGCTCATCTTGGTATGTCCTCGTTCGTCGCTCAGTTGCGCAGCGGCTTGCCGGTCTTGAGCATGTGGCCGATGCGTGCCTGTGTTTTTTCCTGCTGGGCCAGTTCGACGAAGTGCTTGCGCTCGAGCTTGAGCAGCCATTCCTCGTCGACCAGTGCGCCGCGATCGATTTCCCCGCCCGACAGCACGGTGGCGATGCGGGTGGCGATCTCGTCGTCGTAGGGGCTGATGAAATAGCCCTCGAGCATGTTCACCAGCAGCATGCGGAAGGTGGCGATGCCCACGTCGCCCGCGGCCTGGATGCGGCGGGCCGGCAGCGGCGGGCGGTAGCCGGCCTCGGCCAGCGCGCGCGCCTGCGCCTTGGCCACGTGCAGCAGCTCGAAGGCGTTGAACACGATCGTGTCGTCCGGGCGCAGCAGGCCCAGTTCCTTGGCCTCTAGGGCCGAAGCCGAGACCTTGGCCATGGCCACCGTCTCGAAGGTCTTCTTCAGCTCGGCGAACACATCGCCGCCCGGGCCCGCCGCGCGCGAGGCGCGTACCGCCAGTTCCTTCAGGCCGCCGCCGGCCGGGAGCAGGCCCACGCCGGCCTCGACCAGGCCGATGTAGCTCTCCAGGTGGGCCACGGTGCGGGCGCTGTGCATCTGGAACTCGCAGCCCCCGCCCAGGGCCAGGCCGCGCACCGCCGACACCACCGGCACGAGCGCATACTTGATCCGCTGGCTGGTGCGCTGGAAGTTGGCGACCATCGCCTCGAACGCGTCGACCTTGCCGGCCTGCAGCAGGCCCAGCGCCCCGGCCAGGTCGGCGCCGGCCGAGAAGGGCTCCTTCTGCTGCCAGATCACCAGGCCCTGGAAATCGCGCTCGGCGATCGCGACCGCTTCCTGCAGGCCGTCGAGCACCTGGTCGGAAACGGTGTTCATCTTGGTTTTGAAGCCGACGATCGCGACGCCGTCGCCGTCGTGCCACATGCGCACGCCGTCGTTCTCGAACACGGTCGTGCCCGGGTCGAAGGTCTCGCCCAGCAGCGGATCCGGAAAGCGCTGGCGCCGGTACACGGGCAGGGAGGAGCGCGGCACCAGTGCGTCCCGCGACGGGCTGTAGCTGCCGGCGGCCCCATGTACGCCATCGCGGCCGTCCAGCACCCAGGCCGGCAGCGGCGCATCGCTCATGGCATTGCCGGCGGCGATGTCGTCGGCGATCCATTGCGCCACCTGCTTCCAGCCGGCGGCCTGCCAGGTCTCGAACGGGCCCAGCGACCAGCCGTAGCCCCAGCGGATGGCCAGGTCCACGTCGCGCGCGGTTTCGGCGATGTCGGCGAGGTGGTAGGCACTGTAGTGGAAGAGGTCCCGGAATGCGGCCCACAGGAACTGCGCCTGCGGGTGCGGGCTCTCGCGCAGCCTGGCGAACTTCTCGGCGGGGTTCCTGATCTTCAGGATATCGACCACGTCGTCGGCCGCCTTGCGGTCGGCGGCGCGGTAGTCCTGCTTCTCCATATCCAGGACCACGATGTCCTTGCCGACCTTGCGGAAGATGCCGGCCCCGGCCTTCTGGCCCAGCGCGCCCTGGGTGATCAGCGCCTGCAGCCATTCCGGCGACTGGAAGTACCGGTGCCACGGGTCGTCCGGCAGGGTATCGGCCATGGTCTTGATCACGTGGGCCATGGTGTCCAGGCCGACCACGTCCGAGGTGCGGTAGGTGGCCGACTTCGGCCGGCCGACCAGCGGTCCGGTCAGCGCATCGACCTCGTCGAAGCCCAGGCCGAACTGGTGCGTGTGGTGGATCACCGACAGGATCGAGAACACGCCGATGCGGTTGCCGATGAAGTTCGGGGTGTCCTTCGCCCGGACCACGCCCTTGCCGAGACTGGTGGTGAGGAAGGTCTCCAGGCCCTCGAGCACCGCCTTGTCGGTGGTGGTGGCCGGGATCAGTTCGGCCAGGTGCATGTAGCGCGGCGGATTGAAGAAGTGCACGCCGCAGAAACGGTGGCGCAACTGCTCCGGCAACACCTCGGCCAGCTTGTTGATGCCCAGGCCGGAGGTGTTGGAGGCCAGTACCGCCTGGTCGTTCACGAACGGGGCGATCTTCCTGTAGAGGTCCTGCTTCCAGTCCATCCGTTCGGCGATGGCCTCGACGATCAGGTCGCAGTCCTTCAGCTGTTCCAGTCCGGTGTCGTAATTGGCCGGCGTGATCGCTTCGGCCAGCGACTTGCTGGCCAGCGGTGCGGGGCTGAGCTTGCCCAGGTTGGCGATGGCCTTCAGCACCACGCCATCGGCCGGACCATCCTTGGCGGCAAGGTCGAACAGGACCGTGTCCACGCCCGCATTGGTCAGGTGGGCGGCGATCTGCGCGCCCATGACGCCGGCGCCGAGGACGGCGGCGCGCCTTACAGGAAATTTCTCAGACATGTCATCCAACCTGTTGATTTAACTTTATTTCGCCGGAGCATTAAGCCCCGCGGTGGCAAAACGGATCAGTTCGCGGGCGGCCCGCGAGCGGTGGGTGGCTTCGCTGGCGCCGACCGGGCGCTTGATCAGGCCGAAGTCGGACATCGCGTAGGTCAGGGCGCCGGCAAGGAAGTCCAGGCGCCAGTAGAGCGTCTCCTTGTCCAGGCCGGGCAGGCAGGCGGAGAGCGCCTTGCCGAACTCGCGCAGGACGTGGCCGTAATGGTCGGACAGGAACTTGCGCAGGCTCTCGTTGTGCTCGGCATAGGCCCGTGCGATGACCCGGACGAAGGCCGCGCCACCGTTGCGGTCAAGGGCCAGGGCCAGGGCCGGTTCGATGAAGGCGGCCAGGATCGGCTCCAGTTCGCCCGGATGCCCGCGCAACGCCGTTTCCAGCTGGGACAGGCGCTGGGCGGTCATCTCGTCCATGCGCCGGCGGAAGACCTCATTGACCAGGTTCTCCTTGGAGCCGAAGTGGTAGTTCACCGCGGCGATGTTGACCGCGGCCAGGCTGGTGACCTGGCGCAGCGAGGTGCCGGCGAAGCCATGCTGGGCGAACAGCTCTTCGGCCGCGCCCAGGATCCGGTCCTTGGTGGAGAAATGTGCCGGTTTGCCCATCGGATGCCGCGATCCACGCGAATAAATCAAACGATTGTTTTATCCTAGGCGCGCTGCCCGGCCAGGGTCATCTTGCAGTGCAACATTCCGGCCCCTGCAAAGCCGGTGGCGGAATGTTAGAATCCCGCTCTGCATTTCAAGCTAACCCCGCGTCCCGACGCGGGTTTTTCCTGCAAACCCCGGCGCCGCAGGTGCCGGAAGTCCGTCCGCCCCACTCAAAGAACAAGAGAAGAAGTCCATGGCGCTGGAGCGCACCCTTTCGATCGTCAAGCCCGATGCCGTCGCCAAGAACGTCATCGGCGAAATCTACTCCCGCTTCGAGAAAGCCGGCCTGAAGATCGTGGCCGCCAAGTACAGGCAGCTGTCGCGCCGCGAGGCCGAAGGCTTCTATGCGGTGCACCGCGAACGACCGTTCTTCAACGCGCTGGTCGAGTTCATGATCTCCGGCCCGGTGATGATCCAGGTGCTGGAGGGCGACAACGCCGTGGCCGCGCACCGCGAACTGCTGGGCGCGACCAACCCGAAGGAAGCGGCACCGGGCACCATCCGCGCCGACTTCGCCGAGTCGATCGACGCCAACGCCGCGCACGGTTCGGATTCGGTCGAGAACGCCGCGATCGAGGTGGCGTACTTCTTCGCCGCCACGGAAGTGGTTTCGCGTTGATCCGGATGTAGGCACGTGGCCGACCTGCAGCAGATCCCCAGCGTCACCCTCACCGGCGAGCCTCTCGCCGGCGGAGCGGTGCGCCGGAACCTGCTCGACCTGGACCGCGAGGGACTGGAGCGCTTCTTCGCCGAGACCCTCGGCGAGCAGCGCTACCGCGCCCACCAGGTGATGAAGTGGATCCACCACCGCCACGTCACCGACTTCGACCAGATGACCGACCTTGGCAAGGCCCTGCGTGCCAAGCTGCAGCAGCATGCCGAGGTCGTCGTCCCCAACGTCGTGTTCGACAAGCCCTCCACCGACGGCACCCACAAGTGGCTGCTGGCGATGGGCGAAGATGGCAGGAATGCCATCGAAACCGTGTACATCCCCGACAAGGGCCGCGGCACGCTGTGCGTGTCCTCGCAGGTCGGCTGCGGGCTGAACTGCACCTTCTGCTCGACCGCCACCCAGGGCTTCAACCGCAACCTGACCGCTGCCGAGATCATCGGCCAGGTCTGGGTCGCCGCCCGCCACCTGGGCAACGTGCCGCACCAGCAGCGCCGCCTCACCAACGTGGTGATGATGGGCATGGGCGAGCCGCTGATGAATTTCGACAACGTCGTGCGCGCGATGAGCGTGATGCGTGACGACCTGGGCTACGGCCTGGCCAACAAGCGCGTCACCCTGTCGACCTCGGGCCTAGTGCCGATGATCGACCGGCTCTCCACCGAGAGCGACGTGTCGCTGGCCGTGTCCCTGCACGCGCCGACCGACGAGTTGCGCGAGACCCTGGTCCCGCTCAACCGCAAGTATCCGATCGCCGAGCTGATGGCCTCGTGCGCGCGCTACCTGCGCGCCAACAGGAAGCGCGATTCGGTGACCTTCGAGTACACCTTGATGAAGGGCGTCAACGACCAGCCCGAGCACGCGCGCCAACTCGCTGCGCTGATGCGCCGGTTCGACAACGCGGTGCAGGCGCGCGATTCGGGCAAGGTCAACCTGATCCCGTTCAACCCGTTCCCGGGCACCCGCTACGAGCGCTCGGACGAGACGCAGATCCGTGCCTTCCAGAAGATCCTGCTCGACTCGCAGGTGCTGGCCATGGTCCGCCGCACCCGCGGCGACGACATCGACGCGGCCTGCGGCCAGCTCAAGGGCCAGGTGATGGACCGCACCCGGCGCCAGGCCGAATTCCGCCGCAGCCTGGACCGCGCCCGGGAGCCGGGGCAGGCCGACGGTCATGCGGCCTGAGCTGCGCCTGCTGCTGCTCGCCGCCGCGCTGCTCGTCGCGGCGTGCTCCAAGGGGACGGTCAAGTCACCGAAGATCAAGGGCACCGAACAGGTCGCCCGGACCTACCACCTGGAAGACGATGCGGAGACCAAGCGCCGGATCCAGGTGCGCGACATGCTCTCGCTGGCCGGCCAGCGGCTGGCCAGCGGCGAAATCGACGAGGCCGAGGCCCAGGTCCGCAAGGCGCTCAAGCTCGATCCCGCCTCGGCCGACGCCTATACCCTGCTCGGCGCCATCGAGACGCGCCGTGGCAACGGCACGCTGGCCGGCGAACGCTACCGCCGCGCGGCCGAACTGGCCCCGGATCGCGGCGAGGTCCTCAACAACTACGGTGCCTGGCTGTGCACCAACGGCTATCCGGCCGAGGCGCTGGTCTGGTTCGACCGCGCGCTCGCGGCGCCCGGCTACGGCACGCCAGGCTCCGCACTGGCCAACGCGGGTGGCTGCGCGCTGAAAAGCGGACAGCGCGAGCGTGCCGAGCGTGACCTGCGTCGCGCTCTGGAAATCGAACCGAACAATGCCTATGCACTGGCCGCCATGGCCGAGTATCAATATGGCCAGGGGCAATACTTCGAGGCTCGGGCGTTCGCGGAACGCAGGTTGGCGGCTGCGCCGGCCGATGCATCCGTGTTACAACTCGCGGCCAGGATCGAAGACAGGCTTGGCGACAGGGCGGCCGCCAGTCGATACCAGCAGCGGCTGAGGGCGGAGTTCCCGCAGGCCGCGCTTTCCAGTACCGGGGAAGATCCAAAGTGATCCACGAATCCAGCGCGAACATCCAGGGCGATGCGCGGGGGTGCGGCGTCCGTCTGCGCGAGGCGAGAAATGCAGCGGGCCTGGGCCTGCAGGAAGTGGCCACCCGGCTGCGCATGCCGGTGCACGTGGTCGAGGCGCTCGAAGAGGGACGCTGGCAGGTGATCGGGGCCAACGTGTTCGTGCGTGGCCAGCTGCGCAGCTATGCGCGGCTGCTCGGCGTGGACGTGGAGCCGTTCCTCGATGCCGAGGTCGCGCCGGCCACGCCGGTGCACCTGGTCAGCCACCAGCACACCCCGCGCTACCAGCGGATCCTCGAGAGCATCGGCCGGCGCGCGGTCTACGTGGTGATCACCGCCGTGATCGCGGTGCCCGTGTGGATGCTGACGCGCTCGCACCTGGGCGAGGCGCCGCCGGCCACCGCATCGCTCGATGCCGTGCCGCCGGAAGCGGTAGCCGAGACGATCGTACCGTCGCAGCCCGCCGAGCCGGCCATTGCTTCAGCGTCCGGCAGTGGACAGGCCTCCGCCCCGTACGTGGCTTCGCTGGCGCCCTCGGTCGGGCGTGCCAGCCCGGCGGCGGAGGGACAGGACCAGCTCGCCTTCGAATTCAGCGGCGAAAGCTGGATGCAGGTCCTCGCACCGGACGGCAGCACGGTCGAACAGGGCCTGATGCGCGCCGGCGACAGCCGCAGTTTCGAACCTGCCGCAGTGGGTCGCGTGGTGCTCGGCAACGCCTCGGTGGTACGCGTTCAGCAAGCGGGCAGTATCGTGGATCTGACGCCGTACCAGCGGGCGAACGTTGCCCGCTTTGCGGTATCCTCTGACGGTTCCGTCACCGCCGCCGAATAACCGGCGCCGGCCGGTACTCCACAGCAACAAAGAAGACCCCGCCGGGGCCCGCGCGGGGCAGGGAACTGCATGGCAATCGACGAGCTTCTGGACGAGCACGAGCAGGGCGAACGCGTCCGCGCGTGGCTGCGCAACAACGCACTGGGCATCCTGGGTGGACTGGCGCTGGGTATCGCCGCGATCTACGGCTGGCAATGGTGGGGGCGTCACCAGGCGCAGCAGCAGCAGCAGCAGCACACGGCCTACGCCGAGGCGGTCAAGCAGCTCGATGCCGGCCAGGTGGACAAGGCCGGTGCGCTGCTCGCCGGACAGAAGGGCACCTATGCCACGCTAGCCGCGCTGCGCGTGGCCAAGGCCCAGGTCGAGGCGGGCAAGCCCGACGAAGCGATCGCCACCCTGCGCGGCATCCAGGCCGATCCCTCGCTGCAGCCGCTGGTCCGCGAGCGCCTGGCGCAGCTGTACAACGCCACCGGCAAGCCGGACGAGGCACTGAAGCTGCTCGAGGGCGATGACGGCGGCGCGGCGCAGGAACTGCGCGGCGACGCGCTGCTCGCCTCCGGCAAGGCCGACGAGGCGCGCGATGCCTACGGCCGTGCGCTGGCCGCGATCGATGTCGCCTCGCCGGTGCGCCGCCGGGTCGAACTGAAGCTGCAGGAAGCCGGCGGCCGCGTGCCCGATCCGGCGGAGGCGATCTGACATGGCAAGCATGCACATGTACCGCCCGGCCATGGTCGCCGGCCTGCTGGTGCTGGCGCTGTCCGGCTGCTCGACGATGAAAGGCTGGTTCGCAGGCAAGGATGCGGCCGCCAAGAAGGCCGCCGAACCGGCCGAGCTGGTCGATTTCGAGGCGACCGCGCATCCCTCGAAGATCTGGTCGGCGAACCTGGGCGACGGCGAGCGCAGGATCGGCGCGCGCCAGGCCCCGGCCGTGGCCGATGGCCGCGTGTTCGCCGCCGCCGCCGAAGGCGGAGTGAGCGCGCTGGACCTGCAGACCGGCAAGGAGGTCTGGCGGTTCAAGGCCGACAAGGACCAGGCCCTGCGTCTGGCCGGTGGCCCGGGCGTGGGCGAGGGGCTGGTCGTGGTCGGCAGCCTGGCCGGCGACGTCGTCGCCCTGGACGCCGCCAGCGGAAGCGAACGCTGGCGCGCGAAGGTGACCAGCGAGATCATCGCAGCGCCGCTGGTGACGCAGGGCGCCGTCTACGTGCGCAGCAACGATGGCCGCATCACCGCGTTCGATGCCGCCACCGGCGAACGCCGCTGGTTCGTCGAACACGAACTGCCGCCCCTGACCGTGCGCGGCAACGCGCCGCTGACCTACGCGCCGGGCGTACTCTTCGCGGGCAACGACGACGGCACCCTGAGCGCGCTGTCGCTGCAGGATGGCCGCGTGCTCTGGCAGCAGACCATCGGCACCCCCGATGGCCGCACCGAACTGGAACGCATGGCCGACGTCGACGGCGCGCCGCTGATCGACGGCACCCTGCTGTTCGCCAGCAGCTTCAAGAACAGCACCGTGGCCATCGACGGCCCCAGCGGGCGGCCGATGTGGCAGAGCGAGCACGGTGGCATCGGCGGCATGGCCATAGCGCCGTCGGGCCTGCTGGTGTCCAACCCGGCCGGCACGGTCTACCTGCTGGACAAGAACAGCGGCGCGGCATTGTGGTCGCAGCCGGCGCTGGCGCGACGTTCGTTGACCGGTCCGGCGGTGCAGGGCGATTACGCGGTGGTCGGCGACTACGACGGCTACCTGCACTGGCTGCGCCTGGCCGACGGCGAACTGGCCGCGCGCGAGCGCGTCGGCGGCAAGGCGATCAAGGGCCAGCCGCTGGTGGCCGATGGCATCCTGCTGGTGCAGAACGTCGAGGGCGGGTTGACCGCCTTCCGTCTGGACTGACGGACGGATGCAGGCAGGGATCGCACCATGTTGCCGCTGGTCGCACTGGTAGGACGGCCGAATGTCGGCAAGTCCACCCTCTTCAATGCGCTGACCCGCAGCCGCGACGCGCTGGTCCATGACGAGCCGGGCGTCACCCGCGACCGCCACTACGGCGTGTGCCGGCTCGAACCCGACAGGCCGTTCCTGCTGGTGGACACCGGCGGCATCGCCGGGGACGAGGAAGGCCTGTCCGGCGCCACTGCGCGCCAGGCGCGCGCCGCGGCCGGCGAAGCCGACCTGGTCCTGTTCATCGTCGACGGCCGCGAAGGCGCCTCGGCGCTGGACGACGAGATCCTGGCCTGGCTGCGCAAGCTGGCGCGGCCGACCCTGCTGGTGATCAACAAGATCGACGGCACCCACGAGGAAGCCGTGCGCGCCGAATTCGCGCGCTATGGATTCGCCGACATGCTGGCCGTGTCCGCCGCGCACCGGCAGGGCCTGGACGACCTGCACGAGGAGATCCTCGGGCGGCTGCCGGAAGAGGGCAGCGTCGAGGAACTGGACAACGATCCCGAGCGCCTGCGCGTGGCCTTCGTCGGCCGCCCCAACGTGGGCAAGTCGACCCTGGTCAACCGCCTGCTCGGCGAGGAGCGGATGATCGCCTCGGATGTGCCGGGCACCACGCGCGACTCGATCGCCGCCGACCTGGAACGCGACGGCAAGCTGTACCGGCTCATCGACACCGCCGGCATCCGCCGCAAGGGCAAGGTCGAGGAAGCGGTCGAGAAGTTCAGCGTGGTCAAGACCCTGCAGGCGATCGAGCGCTGCCAGGTCGCGGTGCTGATGCTCGACGCCACCGAGGGCGTCACCGACCAGGACGCCACCGTGCTCGGCGCGGTGCTCGATGCCGGCCGCGCGCTGGTCGTCGCGGTCAACAAGTGGGACGGGCTGACCACCTACCAGCGCGACCAGGCCGAGGCGCTGCTGTCGCGCAAGCTCTCGTTCGTACCCTGGGCCGAAGCGGTGCGGATCTCGGCCAGGCACGGCTCGGGCCTGCGCGAACTGTTCCGCGCCGTCCATCGCGCCCACGCCTCGGCGATCCGCACCTTCAGCACCAGCGAAGTGAACAAGGCGCTGGAGATCGCCTACGAGACCAACCCGCCGCCGAGCGTGCGCGGCCACGTCTCCAAGCTGCGCTACGTGCATCCGGGTGGCGAGAACCCGCCGACTTTCGTGGTCCACGGTACCCGCCTGAAGGATCTGCCGGAGTCGTACAAGCGCTACCTGGAGAACTTCTTCCGCAAGCGCTTCAAGCTGGTCGGCACGCCGGTGCGGATGCTGTTCCGCGAGGGCACCAACCCCTACGAAGGCAAGAAGAACGAGCTGACCGAGCGCCAGGTCGCACGCAAGCGGCGGCTGATCCGCCACGTCAAGCGCGGCAAGTGAGATGGCGGTGGCCGCCGCCGATGTGCTGACCGCGTGCCTGTCGACGCCGGGTCTGCCAACCCTTGGCCTGCTGGCCGGCGGCCGCGGCGCGCGCCTCGGCGGCGTCGACAAGGCCTGGCTCGAACGCGACGGAGTGCCGCAGGTGCTGCGCTTCGCCCGCCGTTTTCCCGGCGAGACCGGGCCGGTACTGGTCAGCGCCAACCGCGATCTGCAGCGCTATGCCGATGCCGGGCTGCAGGCCGTCGCCGACCGGCTGGAAGAGGGCAGCGGACCGCTGGCCGGCCTCGATGCGCTGGCCGCCGCCTGCGCGACGCAATGGCTGCTGACCCTGCCGGTCGACCTGTTCGACGTGAACGATTGCCTGGTACGTACGCTGGCCAGCGGCGCGACGGAGAACGGCGCGGTGGCCGAAGACGACGATGGCCTGCAGCCGTTGGTGGCGCTGTACCGCCGCGACGCCCTGCGCGAAGCACTGCCGGCGATGATCGCGGCCGGCGAACTGGCACCGCGCAGCCTCCGGCAGCGCCTGGGCCTGTCGCGCGTGCGCCTGCCGGGGGTACGTTTCGGCAACCTCAATACACCCCGGGACCTGGCCGCGGCCCGCATCGCGCTGCCCTGAGCGCCGGTCCCGCGAAGGCTCGAAGATCCCATGGTATTCCCGATGAGCGATGACGCTTTCCCGATCCGCATCAGCCTGGCCGAGGCGCTGGACATCGTCCGCGCCGCGGCGACGCGAAGGCTGGAGTGCGAGCACCTCGCCATCTCGCGCGCCGACGGCCGCGTGCTGGCGGCCGACGTAGTGGCGCCGGTGGCGTTGCCGGCGTTCGACAACAGTGCGATGGACGGCTTCGCGCTGCGCCACGGGGACCTGGCGATCGACGCGCCGACCGTGCTGCGGCTGGCCGGCGAGCAGTTCGCCGGACGCGACCTGGGCCTGCGTCTGCAGCCGGGCGAGTGCGTGCGCATCACCACCGGCGCGCCCTTGCCGGAGGGCGCCGACACGGTGCTGATCCGGGAGAATGCGGTCGCCGGCGAAAGCCGGGTCGAGGTCATGATCGTGCCGGCGCGGGGCGCCAACGTGCGCCGTCGCGCCGAGGATGTGGAGGAGGGCGACACCGTGCTGCGCGCCGGAGAGGTGCTGACCCCGGCGCGGATCGGGCTGGCCGCCTCGCTGGGCATCGATCGCCTGCCGGTGTCGGCGCGGCCGACGGTGGCGGTTTTCGCCAGCGGCGACGAACTGGTCGAGCCGGGCATGCCGCTGCAGCCCGGCCAGGTCTACAACAGCAACCGCGACCAGCTGATGGCGCTGCTGCGTGCGCTCGGGCTGGAGCCGGTGGCCTGGCCGACGCTGCCGGACGACCCACTGCGGATCGAGGCGATGCTGGCCGATGCGGTCGCCAGCTTCGATGTGGTCCTGACCTGCGGCGGGGTATCGGCCGGCGAGAAGGACCATCTGCCGCGCTGGCTGCAGGCCCATGGCCGCATCCATTTCTGGAAGGTGCGGATGCGGCCGGGCATGCCGGTGCTGTTCGGCGAGGCGGGCCGGGCGCTGGTGCTGGGACTGCCGGGCAACCCGGTCTCGGTGCTGGCCACTTTCACTGTGCTCGGCCGTGCACTGCTGGACGCCCTGCAGGGACGTGGCGAGGTGCGTCCGCGCTGGCGCGCCAGGCTCGCCGCGCCGTGGCACAAGCGGCACGAGCGGCTCGAATTCCTGCGCGGCCGGCTCGGCCAGGACGCGGACGCCGGGTTGCTGGCGCATCCGCATCCGGCCGACGGTTCGCATCGTCTGCGCGGCGCGGCGGAGAGCGATGCGTTGATCGTGCTCGACGAGGGTGCACGGGATTACGTCGCTGGCGACCTGGTCGAAGTCATCCCCCTGTAGGAGCCGGCTTGCCGGCGACGCGCCACGTCTTCGGTCATGCGTGTGATCGGCGGCAACCGCAACCGCAACGCAGCCGCAACGCAGCCGCAACGCAGCCGCGAAATTTGGCTCTTTCCCCAACTCCTGAGGGCGGGACTTGGCGAAGTCCGGTTCCTGTTCTGCTCGACCACTCGCTTCGCCGCGATCTGACGGGCCCTGCCGCGACCTGCCGGCCTTCGGGGCGAATGTCCCCCGGCACCGGTGGAGCCGGTGCCTCCTCCTTTACTTCGCCCCGAAGGCCGGCAGGCCACAGCGGGGCTATCAGGTGACCGGCGTACGCTTGTAAAGCGAAGCGCGAAGTCCATGAGGTTCCGCTTCTTGAACCGTCGTCCACGCCAGAACGCCGGGTGCGAAGGCCCTTGGGTGCGAAATAAAGGAGGAGGCGTCGGCCATGGGCCGGCGCCGGGGGACATTCGCACCCAAGGGCCTTCGCACCCGGCGCCCCAGCCTCCCCACAGATGCAGTGCTTCTCCCATTTGGAGAAAAGAAGAACCAAAAGTTCTGGATGGATTCGGTTTTGAAGGAGCCAAGACAGGCTGGGTGTATTGCGGTCCGTTCGGGCGCGCGTCTGGTTGGCAAGCCCGCCCGCGTCCCGAAAGTTCGCTCCGTTCCAGTGCCGCGGCTTTCGCCTTCCCCGGAGCGGGCCGATAATCGGCCCATGGCCATCCACGAAACCAGTCCGCGGCAGGCGCGCGAACGCCAACGCGGCGGCGCCCTGCTGATCGACATCCGCGAACCGCATGAGCGCGTCTCCGGCCAGGCCGAGGGTGCGGTCGCCATCGCCCGCGCCGATCTGGAAGCCGATCCGGCGCGGCACCTGCCCGATCCGGCAACCGAGGTGCTGCTGATCTGCCAGTTGGGCCAACGCTCGCAGATGGCGGCACAGTCGCTGCGCGCGGCAGGTTATGCGCAGGTCGCTTCGGTCGCCGGCGGCACCACGCGCTGGGCGGAAGAAGGATTGCCGCTGGTGCGGCCGCAGCTGGAGGACGACGAGGCGGACTTCCTCGAGCGCTATTCCCGGCACCTGCGCCTGCCGGAGGTCGGCGCCGACGGCCAGCGCAGGCTGGAACGGTCGCGCGTGCTGCTGGTCGGGGCCGGCGGCCTGGGATCGCCGGCTGCGTTCTACCTGGCCGCCGCCGGCGTCGGCCGGTTGCGCCTGGTCGACGACGACGTGGTCGACCGCAGCAACCTGCAGCGGCAGATCCTGCACGTCGAGGCGGCCATCGGCGCGGCCAAGGTCGAATCGGCGCGCGAGCGGCTGACGGCGCTCAATCCGCGGGTGCGGATCGAGGCGATCGCCGAGCGGGCGGGCTCGGCCAACGTCGAGGCGCTGCTGGATGGCGTCGACGTGGTGATCGACGGTTCGGACAATTTCCCGCTGCGTTACCTGCTCAACGATGCCTGCGTGAAGCTGGGCAAGCCGCTGGTGTATGGCGCGGTGCAGCGTTTCGAGGGGCAGGCCAGCGTGTTCGATGCCGGCCGCCACCGCGGCCAGTGCCCGTGTTACCGCTGCCTGTTCCCGGAGCCGCCGCCGCCGCAGCTCGCGCCCAGTTGCGCCGAAGCCGGCGTGCTGGGCGTGCTGCCGGGCATCGTCGGCCTGCTGCAGGCCACCGAGGCGATCAAGCTGCTGCTGGGCATCGGTGAACCGCTGGCCGGGCGGCTGCTGCAGTTCGACGCGCTGGCCATGCGCTTCCGCGAGGTGCGCCTGGCGCCGGATCCCGATTGCCCGGTGTGCGCGCCGGGGCGGCCGTTCCCGGGCTACATCGACTACGCTCGCTTCTGCAGCACAGGCGGTTGACCGCTCCGGCGGGCGCACGGGCGGCACCAGGAACTTCGCGCCGGCACGCACCGGCACGGCACGGGACGGACAGGATGGCGGTCGAAGGCACGGGCAGCGAACTGGTCAAGGTGGTGGCGCTGCTCGGCGCGGCGGTGGTCATGGTGCCGCTGTTCCGCCGCCTGGGCCTGGGCTCGGTGCTGGGCTACCTGTGCGGAGGGCTGCTGATCGGGCCGTTCGGGCTGGGCTGGTTCACCGATCCGCAGGCGATCCTGCACCTGGCCGAGCTGGGCGTGGTCATGTTCCTGTTCGTGATCGGCCTGGAAATGCGGCCCTCGCACCTGTGGAGCCTGCGCGGGGAGATCTTCGGCCTGGGAACGCTGCAGATAACGGTGTGCACGGCCGCGCTCACCGGCGTGGCGATGCTGCTGGGCCTGCCGCCGAAGACCGCCTTCATCGGCGCGGCCGGCTTCGTCCTGACCTCCACCGCGATCGTGATGCAGCTGTTGAGCGAGCGCGGCGACATCGCCCTGCCGCGCGGGCAGAAGATCGTCTCGATCCTGCTGTTCGAGGACCTGCTGATCGTGCCGTTGCTGGCGCTGGTGGCGTTCATGTCGCCGCTGCCGCACGCGGCCGATGGCGGGCGCTGGGTCGGCGTGCTGACCGCCATGGCCGCGCTGGCCGGGCTGGTCGCCGCCGGCATCTGGCTGCTCAACCCGCTGTTCCGCCTGCTCGCCGCCGCCAAGGCGCGCGAGGTGATGACCGCCGCCGCGCTGCTGGTGGTGCTGGGCGCGGCGCTGGTCATGGAGCTGGGCGGGTTGTCGATGGCGATGGGCGCGTTCCTGGCCGGCGTGCTGCTGTCGGAGTCCACGTTCCGGCACCAGCTGGAAGCGGACATCGAGCCGTTCCGCGGATTGCTGCTGGGACTGTTCTTCCTCGGCGTGGGCATGGCCCTGGACCTGGCCGTGGTGGCCGCCAACTGGCCGCTGATCGCCTCCGGCGTGCTGGCGATGATGGCGACCAAGGCGGTGTGCATCCATGCGGTGGCGCGCCTGACCCGCAGCCCGCGAGGCGAGGCGCTGGACCGTGCGGTGCTGATGGCGCAGGGCGGCGAGTTCGCCTTCGTGCTGTTCTCGGCGGCGCAGGCGGCGGGCGTGATCGACGGCACGGCCAATGCCAACCTCACGGCCGTGGTGGTGCTGTCGATGGCGCTGACGCCGCTGGTGGTGCTGCTGGTGCGCCGGTTGACCCGCTGCGACAGGGAACCTTCGCTGGAAGGGATCGAAGTCGCCGACGGCCGCACCGGCAGCGTGCTGATCATCGGTTTCGGCCGCTTCGGCCAGGTGATGAGCCAGTCGCTGCTGGCCCGCGACGTGGACGTGACCATCATCGATACCGACATCGAGATGATCCAGAGCGCCGCCGAGTTCGGCTTCAAGGTCTACTACGGCGACGGCACCCGGCTGGACGTGCTGCACGCGTCCGGCGCCGGCAGGGCCCGCGCGATCGCGGTATGCATCGACGACCGCGCGGCGGCCAACCAGATCGCGGAACTGTGCGGCGGGCAGTTCCCGCACGCCAGGCTGCTGGTGCGCGCCTTCGACCGAGAGCATGCGCTGGAACTGGTCGCGCTGGACGTGGACTACCAGATCCGCGAGACCTTCGAATCGGCGGTCCGGTTCGGCCAGGCCGCGCTGGAGGCGCTGGACGTGGACGAGGAGGAGGCCGCGCGGGTGAGCGAGGAGGTGCGTCGGCTGGACGGCGAGCGCTTCGCGCTGGAAGTCGCCGCCGGCGACGTGCGGGCGGGGCGACCGCTGGTCATCGGCAACACCGCGCCGGCCACGCCGACGCCGTTCACCACGCCGCGCCGCGAGTCGCAGCGGCTGGATCCGGCGGGCGATCCGGAGGGTTGAGCGCGCCTGGCCTTTCCCGCTCCGTGCCGCGGATGCGACCCACGGAGCGGCGGCGCGCCTTGCCGGCGCTTCAGCGCATGAATCCGGCAAGCGCCTCGCCGAAGCGCGGATCGTCCGACAGGTCGTTGTGTCCCCTGTCGGGGAACCCCACGACCTGAGCCGGCACTGGCAACGCCGCGAGCAGCCGGTCGGTGTTGTCCGGGGGCACCACCGCATCGCGCCCGGCGCGCAGTACCAGCACGCGGCCCCGATAGTCGCGCAGGTATTCGGCCGACGGATAGCGCTGGCGCATCAGCAGGCGCACCGGCAGCCAGGGGTAGTGGGCCTGGCCGTCCTCGGCCAGGCCGTCGAAGGGCGTGACCAGGGCCAGCCGCGCGACCGGGCGCTGCGAGGCCACGTACGCCGCGACGCCGCTGCCCAGGCTGCGCCCGACCACGCCGATGTCGCCGTGCGGATGGCGCCGCCGAACCTCGTCGTAGAGCGCCAGCGCGTCGGCCAGCAGCGCTTCCTGGGCCGGTTCGCCGTCGCTGGCGCCATAGCCGCGGTAGGCGAGCAGGTAGACGGTGCGGTCGCCGAACCAGTGCGCGAATGGTCCGCGCCATGTCTCGATCCGCTCGGCGTTGCCACCGAAGTACAGCAGGGCATCGCTGCGTCCGGGGTTCACCTGCCAGCCGCGCAGGCGCACGTCCCCCACGCGCAGCTCGAAATCGGTGGCCGCCGCGTCCACGCGGGTATAAGCCGGGTGGTAGACCAGGTCGCGCTGGCGCGTGTACGTCAGCACGCTGATCGCCGCGTAGGCGAGCAGCGCGAACAGGGCGATCGCCAGCAGGGGCCGCCATGCCCGGCGCAGGTCAGCCATGGCGCTTGCGCGCAGCCTCGAACGCGGCCAGTTGCGCCGGCGTGGCTTCCACCTGGTGCAGCGCCTTCCAGTCCGCGAACGGCATGCCGTAGACCGCTTCGCGTGCCTGCTCCCTGTCCATCGGCGCGCCCGCGGCCCCGGCCGCCTCGCGGTACCAGTCGGCCAGGCAGTTGCGGCAGAACCCGGCCAGGATCATCAGGTCGATGTTCTGCACGTCGGTGCGTTCCCGGTTCAGATGCTGCAGCAGCCGGCGGAACGCGGCCGCTTCCAATTGCACGGTGTCGACCATGTCCGTCCCTATCTCGTCGTTGCCGAATCGGGGACAATGTGCCGACTCCACGCCGCCGCCCGCAAGCCTCGCCCGATGACAGCCGCCCCGACGACCGCCCGCATCCTCGATGGCCGCCGCGTCTCCGAAGACCTGCTCGACGGGCTCAAGACGCGGGTCGATGCGCGCCTGGCCGCCGGTCGCTCGCGGCCCGGGCTGGCGGTGGTGCTGGTCGGCGCGGACCCGGCCTCGGCGGTGTACGTGCGCAACAAGCGCCGGGCGGCGGAGAAGGTCGGGATCGAGGCGTTCGACTACGACCTGCCGGCCGGCACCTCCGAGGCGCAGATCCTGGCCCTGATCGACCGGCTCAACGCCGATCCGGAGATCCACGGCATCCTGGTCCAGCTGCCGCTGCCGGGCATCCCGGACGCGACCGGCCTGATCCGGCGCATCGATCCACGCAAGGACGTGGACGGCTTCCATCCCGAGAACGTGGGCCACCTGGCCCTGCGCCAGTTCGGCCTGCGCCCGTGCACGCCGCGCGGGATCATGACCCTGCTGGCCCATACCGACCGCCCGGTACGCGGCCGCAACGCCACCATCGTCGGGGTCAGCAACCACGTCGGCCGGCCGATGGCGCTGGAGCTGCTGATCGCCGGCTGCACCGTGACCAGCTGTCACAAGTTCACCCCGCCCGGCGTGCTGGAGGCGCGGGTCCGCGACGCCGACATCCTGGTGGTGGCGGTGGGCCGGCCGGGAATCGTGCCGGGCGAATGGGTCAAGCCGGGTGCGGTGGTCATCGACGTCGGCATCAACCGGCTGGACGACGGCCGGCTGGTCGGCGACGTGGGCTACGAGGCCGCCGCGCAGCGGGCCAGCTGGATCACCCCGGTGCCGGGCGGGGTCGGGCCGATGACCGTGGCCACCCTGATGCAGAACACGATCGAGGCGGTCGAGGCGCTGGAAGCCGGCGGCTGAACCGCCGCGGCGCGGGACGCGGGGCCGTCCCCCCAGCGGACCCGGAATGCTGCGTGCCGCCACCAGGGCGGGCAGGGGCACCCAGACCCGGTCTATAATGGCGCGCTTCTCCACATCCGGGTATGCCGATGCTGCGCATCCAGGCCGAAGCGCTCACCTACGACGACGTCTCGCTCGTCCCCGCCCATTCCACCGTACTGCCCAAGGACGTGTCGCTGGCGACGCGGTTCACCCGCGACCTGCGCATCAACCTGCCGATCGTTTCGGCGGCGATGGACACGGTCACCGAGGCCCGCCTGGCCGTGGCCATGGCGCAGCTGGGCGGCATCGGCATCCTGCACAAGAACATGACCGCCGAGCAGCAGGCGGCCGAAGTGGCCCGGGTCAAGAAGTTCGAGTCCGGCGTGATCCGCGACCCGATCACGGTCAGGCCCGACACCACCATCCGTGAAGTGCTGGCGCTGACCCGTTCGCGCAACATCTCCGGCGTGCCGGTGGTCGACGATGCCGGCCAGCTGACCGGCATCGTGACCCGTCGCGACATGCGCTTCGAGACCGAGCTGGACGATCCGGTCCGCCACATCATGACCAAGAAGGACCGCCTGGTGACGGTGCACGAGGGCGCCGCCGACGACGAGGTCCTGCGCCTGCTGCACAAGCACCGCATCGAGAAGGTGCTGGTGGTCAACGACGACTACGCGCTGCGCGGCCTGATCACGGTCAAGGACATCCAGAAGAAGACCGACAATCCCAACGCCGCCAAGGACAGCGCCTCGCGGCTGCTGGTCGGCGCGGCGGTGGGCGTGGGCGGCGATACCGAGCAGCGCGTCGAAGCGCTGGTGGCCGCCGGCGTGGACGTGATCGTGGTCGACACCGCGCACGGCCACGCGCAGGCCGTGGTCGACCGCGTGGCCTGGGTGAAGAAGAACTTCCCGCAGGTGCAGGTGATCGGCGGCAACATCGTCACCGGCGACGCCGCGCTGGCGCTGTACGACGTCGGCGCCGACGCGGTGAAGGTCGGCGTGGGCCCCGGTTCGATCTGCACCACCCGCGTGGTCGCCGGCGTGGGCGTGCCGCAGATCACTGCGGTGGACATGGTCGCCGAGGCGCTGCAGGACCGCATCCCGCTGATCGCCGATGGCGGTATCCGCTATTCGGGCGACATCGGCAAGGCGATCGCGGCCGGCGCCTCTACGGTGATGATCGGCGGCCTGTTCGCCGGCACCGAAGAATCGCCCGGCGAGATCGAGCTGTTCCAGGGCCGCAGCTACAAGAGCTACCGCGGCATGGGCTCGCTGGGCGCGATGGAGAAGGGGTCCAAGGACCGCTATTTCCAGGACGCCTCCGACGCCGACAAGCTGGTGCCGGAAGGCATCGAGGGCAGGGTCCCGGTGCGCGGTCCGCTGTCGGGCGTGATCCACCAGCTGATCGGCGGCCTGCGCGCGACCATGGGCTATGTCGGCTGCGCGACCATCGAGGAGATGCGCAGCAAGCCGAAGTTCGTGGTCATCACCGGCGCCGGCCAGCGCGAGAGCCACGTCCACGACGTGCAGATCACCAAGGAACCGCCGAACTACAGGATGGGGTGAGGCCATGGAGGAGTTCGCCTGGATGATGCTGGTGGCGGCTCCTTTCCTCGTCTGTGCTGGCGTCGGCCTGTTCTTTCGCAAGCCATGGCAGCGTGTCGTATTTCCCGGAATCGGGGTGGCGGGCATCTACGCGGTCGTGCTGTACAGCATGCAGGCCGACATGGTGCGACGGGGGCCGGTGGCGGGCGTTGTTCCGGCCGAGCCGATCCGCGTGGCAACCGAGGTCGCCCTGGTCGCCCTGCCCGTGGGAATGTCTGCTGGCCTCGTGTTCCACCTAATCACCCGTTTCATCCGGACGAAAAAGGCATGACTTCCCAGCCGCCGACCGACCTCCACAGCGACAAGATCCTCATCCTCGACTTCGGCGCGCAGTACACCCAGCTGATCGCCCGCCGGATACGCGAGCTCGGCGTGTACTGCGAGATCTGGGCCTGGGACCATGATCCGGCCGAGATCGCCGCGTTCGCGCCCAGGGGCATCATCCTGTCCGGCGGTCCGGAGTCGACCACCGAGGCCGGTTCGCCGCGCGCGCCGCAGCAGGTCTTCGATTCGGGCCTGCCGCTGCTGGGCATCTGCTACGGCATGCAGACCATGGCCGCGCAGCTGGGCGGCGCCACCGAGGCGGCCGACCAGCGCGAGTTCGGCCACGCCGAGGTGTCGCTGGTGGCCGCCGACCGCCTGTTCGAAGGGCTCAAGGACCACCCCGGTTCGCCGCCGCGGCTGGACGTGTGGATGAGCCACGGCGACCACGTCTCGGTTGCTCCACCCGGATTCACCGTCACCGCCAGGACCGACCGCATCCCGGTGGCCGCCTTCGCCGACGACGCGCGCCGCTGGTACGGCGTGCAGTTCCACCCGGAAGTGACCCACACCAAGCAGGGCCAGGCGCTGCTGCGCCGCTTCGTGGTCGACATCTGCGGCTGCCGGACGCTGTGGACCGCCGAGCACATCATCGAAGACCAGATCGCGCGGGTGCGCGCGCAGGTCGGCAGCGACGAGGTGATCCTCGGCCTGTCCGGTGGCGTGGATTCCTCGGTCGTGGCGGCGCTGCTGCACAAGGCGATCGGCGACCAGTTGACCTGCGTGTTCGTCGACACCGGCCTTCTGCGCTGGCAGGAAGGCGACCAGGTGATGGCGATGTTCGCCGAGCATATGGGCGTCAAGGTGGTCCGTGTCGATGCGCACGAGCGTTACTTCAAGGCGCTGGAAGGCATCGCCGACCCGGAGGCCAAGCGCAAGATCATCGGCAACCTGTTCGTCGCGATCTTCGAAGAAGAGTCGGGCAAGCTGAAGAACGCGCGCTGGCTGGCCCAGGGCACCATCTACCCCGACGTGATCGAGTCGGCCGGCAGCAAGACCGGCAAGGCCCACGTCATCAAGAGCCACCACAACGTCGGTGGCCTGCCCGAGCACATGAAGCTGGGCCTGGTCGAGCCGCTGCGCGAACTGTTCAAGGACGAGGTGCGGCGCCTGGGCGTGGAACTGGGCCTGCCGCGCGAGATGGTCTACCGGCATCCGTTCCCCGGTCCGGGCCTGGGCGTGCGCATCCTCGGCGAGGTCAAGGCCGAATATGCCGAACTGCTGGCGAAGGCCGACGCGATCTTCATCGACGAACTGCGCAAGGCCGACCTGTACGACAGGACCAGCCAGGCCTTCGCCGTGTTCCTGCCGGTCAAGTCGGTCGGCGTGGTCGGCGACGCGCGCGCCTACGAGTGGGTGATTGCCCTGAGAGCGGTCGAAACCATCGACTTCATGACCGCGCACTGGGCGCACCTGCCGTACGATTTCCTCGGCAAGGTGTCCAACCGCATCATCAACGAGCTGCGCGGCGTCTCGCGCGTGGTCTACGACATCAGCGGCAAGCCGCCGGCGACGATCGAGTGGGAGTGACCGTCACCGCGTAAGCGGCCATGTTCCACACCACGCATCCACCAACCGGAGTTCGTCCATGCGTTCCAGACCCTTCGGCCGCACCGGCCGCACTGTCGACCCGATCGGCTTCGGCGCCTGGGCCATCGGCGCCGCCTGGGGCAAGGTCGACGATTCCGAATCGGTCGCCGCGCTGCATGCGGCGCTGGACGCCGGCCTGGATTTCATCGACACCGCCGACGTCTACGGCGACGGTCATTCGGAGAAGCTGATCGCGCGCGTGCTCAGGGAGCGCGGCGGCGAGCGCCCGTTCGTGGCGACCAAGGTCGGCCGGCGCCTGCCGCAGCAGACCGTGGAAGGCTACAGCGCGGAGAACCTGGAGGGCTGGATCGACCGCAGCCTGCGCAACCTGGAGGTCGACACGCTCGACCTGGTCCAGTTGCATTGCCCGCCGACCGACGCCTATTACCATCCGGAGGTGTTCGAGCGGATGGAGCGGCTGGTCGAGCGCGGCAAGATCACCCACTACGGCGTCAGCGTGGAGCGGGTGGAAGAGGGCCTCAAGGCGATCGAGTACCCGGGCGTGGCCAGCGTCCAGATCATCTACAACATGTTCCGGTTGCGCCCGGCCGAGCTGTTCTTCCGCCAGGCGCAGCGTCGCAACGTCGCAGTCATCGCCCGGGTGCCGCTGGCCAGCGGGCTGCTCAGCGGCAAGTTCGGGCGCGACACGAAGTTCGAAGCCGACGACCACCGCCAGTTCAACCGCCACGGCGAGGCCTTCGACGTGGGAGAGACTTTCTCCGGCGTGCCCTACGAGGTCGGCCTGGCCGCGGTGGAAAAACTGCGCCCGCTGGTGCCCGGGGGCGCGACGATGGCCCAGTTGGCCCTGCGCTGGATCCTGATGGACGAGGCGGTGACCGTGGTCATTCCCGGCGCGCGCACTCGCACCCAGGCGCTGGGCAACATCACGGCAGCCGGATTGCCGGCGTTGCCGCAGGCGACCATGGACGCGGTCGCGCGGATCTACGCCGAGGACATCCGTCCCCACGTGCACCAGCGCTGGTGACGGGACGCCGCGGCATGGGCGACATGGTTCCCGGTGGTGCAGGCGTCGCGGAAACGCTCGGCGAAACCGACGAGCGCTGGATGCGCCATGCCTTCGCCCTGGCCGACCGCGCCGAGCGCGAATTCGACGAGATCCCGGTCGGCGCGGTGCTGGTCGGCGCCGGCGGCCGGGTGCTGGGCGAGGGCTGGAACCGCAACATCGCCGACCACGACCCCAGCGCGCATGCCGAGATCATGGCGATGCGCGAGGCCGGGCGGACGCTGGGCAACCACCGGCTGGTCGGCGCCACCCTGTACGTGACCCTCGAACCGTGCGCGATGTGCGCGATGGCACTCGTCCATGCGCGGGTCGCGCGGCTGGTCTACGGCGCCTCCGATCCGAAGACCGGCGCCTGCGGCAGCGTGTTCGATCTGGTCGCCGACCCGCGCCACAACCACAGGGTGGATGTGCGGGGTGGCGTGCTGGGCGAAGAGGCGGGACGCCGGCTGAGCAACTATTTCCGCACCAAGCGCGGCAAGCCGCCCCTGTAGGGCAGGCTTGCCGCGCTGCCCCGCGACCCCACCGGTACGACGGAAGGCGGCGGCGCAGGTACGTACGGCAGCGGGGCGAGCCCCCGCTCTCTACGGGCGGCGTGCGGCGATCACCCAGTCTTGCGGGTGACCGGACGGTGGTCCATTTCCTCGTTGATCGCGGTCACCGCCAGGGTCGATTCGCGCGCCAGCAGCAGGCTGGCGGCGAACAGGGCCAGGACTCCGATCGAGGCCAGCCAGATCGGCAGCCCGCCCAGTTTGTGCCCGGCGAAGGTGTCGATCGCCACGGCCAGGCTGGTGCCGACGAAGCAGCTGATCGCCACGTACAGCAGCTGGCCCACGCGCAGGATGGTCAGGCTGCGCAGCCGCTGCAGGGCGATGCGTTGTTCGTAGAGGGCGCGCTCGACCTCGTCCTCGATACCGGCCAGTTCGCGCAGCAGCGTACGGGCGCGGTCGATGATCCTGGCCAGGCGGTTGTTGGCCGACAGCAACAGCGAGGCGGTGGCGGTGAGGAAGAATGCCGGCGCCAGCATCGCGGCGAGGATGGCGTGGGTATCCGAAGAATTCATCGGGCGGCCGGTAGGTGGGGCTGCGTTATCATGCCAGCCCGTGCGCGGCCCGCAAACGTGGCCTGCCGGCACGGAAACTTGCATGGGAAACCGGCGCGACGGACCGTCGAGGCGGGCAACGTGAAGAGGAAGCGGAACGCATGGCCATTGCCGCGGGACAGGACCGCCTGATCTGGATCGACCTGGAGATGACCGGGCTGGATACCGGCCGGGATTCGATCCTGGAGATCGCCACCGTCGTCACCGATTCGCAGCTGCAGGTGCTGGCCGAAGGGCCGGAACTGGCGATCGCCCATCCGCTGCCGGTCCTGGAAGCGATGGACGAGTGGAACCGGAACCAGCACGGGAAATCCGGGTTGTGGCAACGCGTGCTCGACAGCGACGTGACCCTCGCCCAGGCCGAGGCGCGCACCGTCGCCTTCCTCGACCAGTGGGTGCCGGCGAAGGCCTCGCCGATGTGCGGCAACTCGATCTGCCAGGACCGCCGTTTCCTGCACCGGCTGATGCCGCGCCTGGAGCAGTACTTCCATTACCGCAACCTGGACGTGAGCACGCTCAAGGAGCTGGCGCGGCGCTGGGCGCCGGAGGTACTGGCGGGGGTGCGCAAGCGGTCCGCGCACACCGCATTGAGCGATGTGCACGATTCGATCGAGGAGCTGCGGCATTACCGCCGCCACCTGGCGAAGCTGGCGCTGTAGGAGCCCACTTCAGGGGGCGACCCGAGATGGCTGCAGGGAGTTGCATTCAAGAGCGCCGTTCCCGCGACGATGCGTTCAACGCGGGGTCTTCAAGCGCTGTCGCGTCGCCCCCTGAAGTGGGCTCCTACACTCAGGGCGCGGGCCTGGGCCCGTCGCGCCGATGGCGGGCTCAGCCCGCCTTGGATCTGGCCAGCCGCAGCCAGGTGTCGACCACCGTGTCGGGATTCAACGACACCGACTCGATGCCTTCCTGCATCAGCCACTCGGCCAGGTCGGGGTGGTCGGACGGGCCCTGGCCGCAGATGCCGACGTACTTGCCCTTGGCGCGCGCGGCCTTGATCGCCATCGACAGCAGCTTCTTCACCGCCGGATTCCGCTCGTCGAACAGGTGCGCCACGATCGAGGAATCGCGGTCCAGGCCCAGGGTCAGCTGGGTCAGGTCGTTGGAGCCGATCGAGAAGCCGTCGAAGATGTCGAGGAATTCGTCCGCCAGGAGCGCGTTGGACGGCACCTCACACATCATGATGATCTTCAGCTCGCGCTCGCCCTGCTTGAGGCCGTTCGCCGCCAGCACGTCGATGACCTTGCGGCCTTCCTCCAGCGTGCGCACGAAGGGGATCATCACCCACAGGTTGTCCAGGCCCATCTCGTTGCGGACCTTGAGCACCGCCTTGCACTCCAGCGCGAAGGCGTCGGCGAAGGACGGATCGACGTAGCGGCTGGCGCCGCGGAAGCCGATCATCGGGTTTTCTTCCTCCGGCTCGTAGCGCCGGCCGCCGATCAGGTTGGCGTACTCGTTGGACTTGAAATCCGACAGGCGCACGATCACCGGGTTGGGCGCGACCGAGGCGGTGAGGGTGGCGATGCCCTCGGCCAGGCGGTCGACGTAGAAGCCGACCGGGTCGGAATAGCCGGCGATTCGGGCGTCGATCTTCTTCTTCGTGTCCGCGTCCTGCTTCGCATACTCGAGCAGCGCCTTGGGATGCACGCCGATGTGGCTGGCGATGATCATCTCCAGCCGGGCAAGACCAATCCCGGCGTTGGGCAGCTGGCCGAAGTCGAACGCACGCTCGGGGTTGGCCACGTTCATCATGATCTTCAGCGGCGCCGGCGGCATGTGCGACAGGTCGGTGGTGGTGCGCTCGAAGGGCAGGTTGCCGGCATAGATGAAGCCGGTATCGCCCTCGGCGCAGCTGACCGTCACTTCCTGGCCGTCGGCGATCTTCTCCAGCGCGTTGCCGGTGCCGACCACCGCCGGTACGCCCAGTTCGCGGGCGATGATCGCCGCGTGGCAGGTACGGCCGCCGCGGTTGGTGACGATGGCGCTGGCGCGCTTCATCACCGGCTCCCAGTCCGGATCGGTCATGTCGGCGACCAGCACGTCGCCGGGCCGCACGCGCTCCATGTCGTCCAGCGAGCGCACCACCCGGGCCACGCCGGCGCCGATCTTCTGGCCGATGGCGCGTCCCTCGGCGATCACCTCGCCGCGCTGCGACAGGGTGTAGCGCTCGATCTGGGTGGCTTTGGTCCGCGACTTCACCGTCTCCGGCCGCGCCTGGACGATGAACAGCTTGCCACTGATCCCGTCCTTGGCCCACTCGATGTCCATCGGCCGGCCGTAGTGCTGCTCGATCACCAGCGACTGCTTCGCCAGCTCCTGCACGTCCGCGTCGGACAGCGAGAACTTCGAGCGCAGGTCGGCCGGGGTGTCCTCGGTGCGCACGCGCTCTCCCGGCGTGTCCGAATAGACCATGCGGATCGCCTTGCTGCCGAGGGCGCGGCGCAGGATCGCCGGCTTGCCCTGGCGCAGCGTGGGCTTGTAGACGTAGAACTCGTCGGGGTTCACCGCGCCCTGCACGACCATCTCGCCAAGACCATAACTGGCGGTGACGAATACCACGTCGCGGAAGCCGGACTCGGTGTCCAGGGTGAACAGCACGCCGGCGGCGCCCACGTCCGAGCGCACCATCAGCTGCACCCCGGCCGACAGGAACACGTCCTCGTGCTTGAAGCCATGGTGCACGCGGTAGGCGATGGCGCGGTCGTTGTACAGCGAGGCGAAGACTTCCTTGACCTTGTGCACGACGTCGTCGGCGCCGGTCACGTTGAGGAAGGTCTCCTGCTGGCCCGCGAAGCTGGCGTCGGGCAGGTCCTCGGCGGTGGCCGATGAGCGCACCGCCACGGCCACATCCTGGTTCGGGATGTCGCCGCCGCGGTTTTCCGCGCACAGCTTCGCGTACGCCGTACGGATGTCGGCATCCAGGTCCGGCTGCAGCGGCGCGTCGGTCACCCAACCGCGGATCTCCCTGCCGGCAGCGGTCAGCGCGGGTACGTCCTCCACGTCCAGCGGGGCCAGGCGGTCGAAGATGCGCTGGTGCAGGTCGTTGTGGGCGATGAAGGCCTTGAACGCCTCGGCGGTGGTGGCGAAACCGCCGGGCACCGACACACCCAGGCCGGCGAGATTGCCGATCATCTCGCCGAGCGAGGAATTCTTGCCGCCGACGCGGGCCAGGTCGGCCAGGCGCAGCTCGTGCAACCACAGGATGTTCTGGTTCAAGTGCGAGGCTCCGTGGAGCCACCGCCCGGCCGGGCGATGGCCGCCGTCCCGAGATATGTGGAACCGTTATGATGCGCCCCGGCATCGCGGCATATCAATCTTGAAAACGCCGCCGTTTTGGTGTGCGAATCCAGCGTGCGAACCGGAAAACGATTCCATGACCCACATCCGCCCGGTGTTCTACGTCTCCGATGGTACCGGTATCACCGCCGAGACCATCGGCCACAGCCTGCTCACCCAGTTCAGCGGCTTCCAGTTCCTGACCGACCGCCTGGCCTTCGTCGACGACGCGGACAAGGCCAGGGAAGCCAGCGAGCGCATCCGTGCCGCCGGGCTGGCGCACGGGGTGCGGCCGATCGTGGTGAACTCCTGCGTCGACGCGCAGCTGAGCATGCTCCTGGCCGAGAGCGGCGCGCTGATGCTGGACGTGTTCGCGCCCTTCATCGAACCGCTGGAGCGCGAGCTGGAACAACCGCGGCAGGCGCGGGTGGGCCATGCGCACGGCATGGTCGACTTCGAGACCTACCATCGCCGCATCAACGCGATGAACTACGCGCTCACCCACGACGACGGCATCGCCTTCAACTACGAGGAGGCCGACGTGATCCTGGTCGGCGTGTCGCGCGCGGGCAAGACCCCGACCTGCGTCTACCTGGCGCTGCACTACGGGATCAAGGCGGCCAACTATCCGTTGACCGACGAGGACCTGGAGAACGACCGCCTGCCGCCGCGGCTGAGGGCGTGGCGGCGCAAGCTGTTCGGGCTGACCATCGATCCGGAACGCCTGCAGCAGATCCGCCAGGAGCGGCGCCCGGATTCCCGCTACGCGAAGCTGGAGACCTGCCGCCGCGAAGTGCAGGCGGCCGAGGCGATGTTCCGGATGGAGCGGATCCCCACGCTGAGCACGACCCATACCTCGATCGAGGAGATCTCGGGCAAGGTCCTGTCGACGCTGGGGCTGCAACGCGAGATGTTCTGATCCGCCCGCGGCGCGGCCGGCAGGGGTTCCCCCAAGGTAGGCCGGCGCGGCGCGGCGGTCAATCCTGCCGCGTTCGCGCGGCAGCGTGTAGCATCGATCGCATGCAGCAAGTCACCCCCATTGGCACGCGCATCCCACGGCTGACCCGCTTCGGCTGGCTGATGGGGCTGTACGCGGAAAACCATGCACGCATGCAGCGGCTGTTCGCGCCGGCGCGGCTGGGTCGGGGCAGCCACCTCTCCAGCGTCGGCGATGGCCTGGACGTGCGCCTGGACGTGCTCGAACGCCATCCGTACACGCTGGAACTGCGCCTGACCTACGACCTGCGCGATCCGCTCACCGGCGAGCCGGACCCGTCGGCCTACGTGCGCCTGTACACCGATGCGCGCCAGGCCGAGACCACACATTGCTATGTCGGCCGCCGCTGGCAGGACGTGATGGGCCTGTACCCGCCGGCGGCCGAACTGGTCGGCCACCGCCTGCGCATGAACACCTTCCTGGGCAAATGGCTGGAATACCTGGCCGAGCGCGGCCATGGCGTGGCCACGCTGGTGCCCGCCAGCGCACGCATCGCCGGGCCGGCGATGCCGCTGGGCGAAGCGGCGCGGCAGTAGCCGCGCGGGCGGGCGCAATGCCGTCCCTGCCATTGTCGGTGCTCGACCTGGCCCCGGTCTGCGAGGGCGGCGACGTCGCCACCGCGCTGGGGAACAGCCTGGACCTGGCCCGCCACGTCGAGGCGCTGGGCTACCGCCGCTTCTGGCTGGCCGAACACCACAACATGACCGGCATCGCTTCAGCGGCCACGGCGGTCCTGATCGCGCACATCGCCGCCGGCACGCGCACGATCCGGGTCGGGGCGGGCGGGATCATGCTGCCCAACCATTCGCCGCTGCAGGTGGCAGAGCAGTTCGGCACCCTGGCCGCACTGCACCCGGGCCGGATCGACCTGGGCGTGGGCCGTGCGCCGGGCACCGACCAGGCCACCGCGCGGGCGCTGCGCCGCTATTTCGAAGGGGCGGACCGCTTCCCGCAGGACGTGCAGGAGCTGCTGGGGTATTTCGAGCTGGCACAACCGGGCCAGGCGGTACGGGCGGTGCCGGGGGCGGGGCTGGAGGTGCCGGTGTGGATCCTGGGCTCCAGCCTGTTCGGCGCGCAGCTGGCCGCAGCGCTGGGCCTGCCGTTCGCCTTCGCCTCGCATTTCGCCCCGGATGCCCTGGACCAGGCGCTGCTGCTGTACCACCGCGATTTCCGGCCCTCGCCGCGGCTGCGCCAGCCGTACGCGATGCTGGCGGTGAACGTGGTCGCCGCGGCCAGCGACACCGAGGCGCGGCGCCTGTTCACCACCGCCCAGCAGGCCTTCGTGAACCTGCGCCGCGGCCGGCCCGGGCTGATCCCGGCCCCGATCGACGACATCGAGGCCTACTGGACCCCGGAGGAGAAGGCTGGCGTGGCGCGGGCGCTGGCCTGCAGCGTGGTCGGCGGCCCGGAGACGGTGGCCTCGGGACTGGCGGAATTCGCGGCCCGGCACCGTCCTGACGAACTGATGGTGGTGGCCAATATCCACGACCATTCCGCGCGCCTGGAGTCCTACCGGATCGCCGCCCGGGCCTGGGGACAGGGGGCTCCTGAATAGGGAAGGCTTCCGGGCTCGCTATTCAGGGAAAATCCGGGTATGGTGCGCGCACTGTGTTTGCATGGGTCACCGTGAATCGTGGCCTGATGCAGTCGATCTGACGATCCGCTACATCGTTCCGCTTTGCCTAACACCTGCAACCCACAGTACCGACCCGGGTGTTCCGTGGCCGGTTTTCCATTCAAGTTGAGGAGTTAGCAAATCATGTCCGATCGTCAGACCGGTACCGTCAAGTGGTTCAACGACGCCAAGGGCTTCGGCTTCATCACCCCGGAGAGCGGCGCCGACCTGTTCGTGCACTTCCGTTCGATCCAGGGTTCGGGCTTCAAGTCGCTGCAGGAAGGCCAGAAGGTCTCCTTCATCGTCGTGCAGGGCCAGAAGGGCCTGCAGGCCGACCAGGTGCAGGCGCTGTAATCGCGCCGGCCCGCCGCAAGGCGGACCACCACGAAACGCCGGGGGCGCAAGCCTCCGGCGTTTTGCTTTTCCGGGCACGGAATGTCCGGCCGGCAAATGCGAGGATGGGGCGTTTCCCTGGAGCCTCACACCGCCATGATCACCGTCCACCACCTGGAGAACTCGCGCTCGCAGCGCGTGCTGTGGCTGCTGGAGGAGCTGGCGCTGCCGTACCAGCTGGTGCGCTATGCACGCGACCCGAAGACCCTGCTGGCGCCGCCGGCGCTGCGCGCGGTCCATCCGCTGGGCAAATCGCCGGTGGTCGTCGACGACGGCCACACCCTGGCCGAGTCCGGGGCGATCCTCGAATACCTGGTGGAGCGCTACGACACCGCCCATGCGTTCTCGCCCACGCCGTTGCCGGTGGATTCGCCCGAGCGGCTGCAGTACCGCTACTGGATGCACTACGCCGAAGGTTCGGCGATGCCGCCGCTGCTGCTGAGCCTGGTGCTGGCCCGGATCGGCAACGCGAAGATGCCGTTCTTCGCCCGGCCGGTCGCGCGCAGCATCGTCGACCGGGCCATGGGCGGGTTCGTCGGGCCGCAGCTGAAACTGCACCTGGACTGGATGGAGCAATCGCTGGGCCGGACCGGTGGCTGGTTCGGCGGCGAACGCTTCACCGCGGCCGACATCCAGATGAGTTTCCCGGTCGAAGCCGCGGCCGTGCGCGGCGGGCTGGACCGGCATCCGAACCTGGCCGGTTTCCTGCAGCGCATCCACGCACGACCGGCCTACCAGCGGGCGCTGGCGCAGGGCGGGCCGTTCATGCTGGCGGCCGGCTGACGGCCGGCCGCTCCCCCGCCGACGCAGGTTCCGTAGGAGCCGGTCTTGCCGGCGACGCGCCACGTCGGCCCGGGCGACTTACTCGTGATTCCGATGCCCTTGTCGCCGGCAAGACCGGCTCCTACAAAAAGCGCGGCGACGCCCCCATCTGTCCGGCATGAACATCGAATTCGACAACGCTTTCCTGCGCGAACTGCCCGGCGACCCGGAGACCGGGCCGCGCGTGCGCGAAGTGCGCGGCGCGGCATGGTCGCGGGTCGTTCCGGCGCCGGTGCCCGATCCGCGGCTGCTGGCGTGGTCGCCGGAGGCCGCTGCGCTGGTTGGCCTGGCGGCCGACGACGCCGCCGATGCCGGGTTCGCCCAGGTGTTCGGCGGCAACGCGCTGCTGCCGGGCATGCAGCCGTGGGCAGCGAACTACGGCGGCCACCAGTTCGGCAGCTGGGCCGGGCAACTGGGCGATGGCCGCGCGATCTCGCTGGGCGAGGCGGCGGGGGTGCAGGGCGGGCGCTGGGAGCTGCAGCTGAAGGGAGCGGGGAAGACGCCGTATTCGCGCTTTGCCGACGGCCGCGCGGTGCTGCGTTCCTCGATCCGCGAATTCCTGTGCAGCGAGGCGATGCACCATCTGGGCATACCGACCACGCGGGCGCTGTCGCTGGTCGGCACCGGCGAAGCGGTGGTACGCGACATGTTCTACGACGGCCATCCCCGTGCGGAGCCGGGCGCGGTGGTCTGCCGCATGGCGCCCAGTTTCCTGCGTTTCGGCAGCTGGGAACTCCCTGCTTCGCGTGGCGACACCTCGCTGCTGCGGCGGCTGGCCGACCACGTGCAGCGCCACCATTTCGCGGAACTGGCCGGGCAGGGCCCGGCCGGCGACGCGGAATGGTTCGCGCAGGTGTGCGAGCGCACCGCGCGCCTGGCCGCGGAGTGGATGCGCGTGGGCTTCGTGCATGGCGTGCTCAACACCGACAACATGTCGATCCTCGGACTGACCCTCGACTACGGCCCGTACGGCTGGATCGAGGACTACGACCCGGACTGGACCCCGAACACCACCGACGCGCAGGGCGGGCGCTACCGCTTCGGCTGGCAGCCGCGGATCGCGTACTGGAATCTCACCCGCCTGGCGCAGGCGCTGGCGCCGCTGTTCGCGACAGCGGCGCCGCTGGAAGCGGGGCTGGAGCGTTTCGGCGCCGCCTCGGCGGCCGCCGAGCGGGAGATGGTCGCGCGCAAGCTGGGGCTGGCCGTCTGTGGCGACGATGATCTGCGCCTGTTCGCCGACCTGCAGGAACTGCTGCAAGCCGGGCAGGTCGACATGAGCCTGTTCTTCCGCGGCCTGATCGCGCTGGACCTCGAGGCGCCGCGGCCGAACGTGGTGGACGAGGCGTTCTACGGCGCCGCTGCGCGCGCCGCCATCGACGCGCCGCTGCGCGACTGGCTGGCGCGCTATGCCGCCCGGTTGGCCGACGATCCGCTGGACCCGGCGCAACGCCGGGAATGCATGCGCCTGGCCAACCCGCGCTACGTGCTGCGCAACTGGCTGGCGCAAGAGGCGATCGACCGCGCCGAACAGGGCGACATGGCGGGCATCGCGGAACTCCTCGAAGTGATGCGGCGCCCGTACGAGGAGCAGCCGGGTCGCGGGCACTACGCCGGCCGGCGTCCGGAATGGGCGCGGCACCGCGCCGGCTGTTCGATGCTCTCGTGCAGTTCTTGAGCCGGTGCGGCCACAGGAGCCGTTGATGGCGGGCGGAACCGGCGACCGCTGCGCTAGGATCGCGGCAGTACCGGCCTGCAGGGTTGCCATGGACGCTCCGACGACGAAGACACCGGCCTGGGCCGCGCTGATCCGCGACGTCCCGGATTTCCCGTCGCCGGGCATCGTGTTCAAGGACATCGCACCGCTGCTGGCCGATGCGTCCGCGTTCGCGGCGATGCTCGCCGCGCTGGCCGCGCCCTGGCGCGGGACCGGCATCGCGGCAGTGGCCGGTGTCGAATCGCGCGGCTTCATCCTCGGTGCGGCACTGGCGCACGAACTCGACGCCGGCTTCGTGCCGCTGCGCAAGCCCGGCAAGCTGCCCGGCCCGTTTCTCGAGGAAGCCTATGCGCTGGAATACGGCAGCGACCGCCTGCAGATGCAGGCCGATGCGCTTTCCCCCGGTGCACGGGTACTGCTGGTCGACGACGTGCTCGCCACTGGCGGTACGCTGGCGGCCGCGGCGCGGCTGCTGCAGTGGCAGGGAGCGACGCTGGCCGGTGCGGCGGTGCTGATGGAACTGCGGGCGCTGCGAGGCCGCGATCGCTGGTCCGCGAGCGCTCCCTTGCATGCCCTTCTGGTCGCTTGACCGCCGGGCCCGGTCGGCGACACGACGCCCTCGACCCGGGACGACGTCCCTGTGGTTCGAAGGCCTTCGCGTCGCCCGCAAGACGGGCTCCTACAGAAGCAAGACGATCGCACCGCTGTAGAAGAGCCGGTCTTGCCGGCGACGCGACGCCGCTGGCACGGGCGACACCCTTTCGGCTCCGAGGCTCGCGCGCCGCCCGCAAGACGGGCTCCTACAGAATGCGTTCGATCGTTCGCGCGAAGGCATGTCCCCGGCCCGGGTGGGCCATGCACCCCATGACACGCTTCAAAGGCGTCGCACGCGGAAGCGGCGGCCCTTGATCTTGCCCGCTTCCAGTCGTGCCAGCGCCTCGTCGGCCTGTGCATTGGCGATGGCCACGTAGGAACGGGTGGCGTGGATCGCGATCCTGCCGATCGCCGCCGCTGGCAATCCCGCTTCGCCGGTCAGCGCACCGAGGATGTCGCCCGGGCGCAGCTTGTCGGTCTTGCCGCCGTCGATCCGCAGGGTCGTCATCGGCGCCTGCGCCGGCTGCGCGGGCCGGCCGGTGGCCAACGGCGAGGATTCGCGCGGCGGTGCCTTGTCCTGCGCGGCGGCGATCATTTCCGCACGCGCGTTCTCGCGCGGCGCCACCAGGCTCAGCGCCAGGCCCTTGCGCCCGGCGCGGCCGGTGCGGCCGATGCGGTGGCGGTAGGCGTCCACGTCGGTGGGCAGTTCATAGTTCACCACTGCGGCCAGGTCCTCCACGTCAAGGCCGCGCGCGGCCACGTCGCTGGCCACCAGCACGTTGCAGCTGCGGTTCGTGAGCTGCAGCAGCACCTCGTCGCGGTCGCGCTGCTCCATGTCGCCGTGCAGGGCCAGCGCCGAGAAGCCGAACTGGCGCAGCGAGCCAGCGACCTCGTCCACGTCCTTGCGCGTGTTGCAGAACACCACCGCCGACTCGGGCCGATAACGCAGCAGCAGGCCGGCCACGGCCTTCTGCCGGTAGGCCGGATCGACCTCGAAGAAGCGCTGTTCGATCGCCGGCGCGCTGTCGATGCCCTCGTGCGCCACTTCGACCGGCTCGCGCAGCAACTGGCGGGCCAGCTCGCGGATTTCCCCGGGAAAGGTGGCCGAGAACAGCAGCGTCTGCCGGTGCCTGTCGCAGCGCCCGGCGATCTCGCGCACGGCTTCCTCGAAGCCCATGTCGAGCATGCGATCGCCCTCGTCCAGCACCAGCGTGCGCACGCCGCCCAGGTGCAGGACACGCTTGCGCGCCAGTTCCTGCACGCGGCCGGGGGTGCCGACCACCACCTGCGGGTCGTGCGCCTGCAGCGAGGCGATCTGCGGTTCCAGTGCGGTGCCGCCGGTGAGGATGCTCAGCTTGAGGTTGGGGATGCCGGTGGCCAGCCTGCGCAGCTGGCGTCCGACCTGGTCGGCCAGCTCGCGGGTCGGGCACAGCACCAGCGCCTGCGCGCGCGACAGCGCCGGATCCAGCCGCTGCAACAGGCCCAGGCCGAAGGCGGCGGTCTTGCCGCTGCCGGTGGGTGCCTGCGCGATCAGGTCGCGCCCTTCCAGGATCGGCGGCAGCGAGGCGGCCTGGATCGGCGTGGCGGTGGTGTAGCCCAGCGCATCCAGGCCGGGACGCAGGGCGGGGGACAGCGGCAGCGCGGCGAAATCGGTCATGCGCCATTGTCGCAGGTGGGGCCGGCCGTGGCGGAGCGGGCGTGCACCTGTCGATGGCAGCGGGCTCGCGGCAGGCGTTGGCAGTGTCCACCGGGGCGGCAGATCCGGATCCGCCGGAGTCCGGAACGGGCTTGAATCCTGCACCGACGGCCTCCATACCGGTGACGTCGAGAAAGGTGGGCCGGCGTGGTGAGCCCCGGCCAGCTGTCGGGATCGGGATATCCGGACAGCCTCATTCCAGCCCATCGGGGCCGCGGACCACGACAGAGGGCGGACGTGCGCCGTTTTCCTGTCGGAGGTCGAAACAGTGCCATGCCGGAACCTGTCCGGCCGGCATTCCGATCGCTCCAGGTGCCAGGACGCGTCCTCTGCCGTGCCCGCGGCGTTGTCGATCCTGGAACCTTCATGCAACACACGCCCGTTCTGATCGTCGGCGGCAGCCTTGTCGGACTGTCCGCCTCCCTGTTCCTGGCCATGCGTGGCGTGGACCACATCCTGCTGGAGAAACATGCCGGCAGCTCCCCGCATCCGCGTGCCATGGGGTTCACCGAGCGCACGCTCGAGTTCTATCGCGCCGCCGGCATCGAAGACCGCATCCCGCAGACGCCGCCCGACACGCGGCTGCGCCGGGTGCGGGCCGACAGCCTGGCCGGCCACTGGAGCGATGCGCTTCCCTGGACACCCGGGGCCGACGAGACGCCGCCCGGCCATTTCTCGCCCTATACCGGTGCGGCCATTCCCCAGGACCGGTTGGAGCCCATCCTGCGCGAGGCGGCATCCGGGCGCGGTGCCGACCTGCGTTACCGCCACCGGCTGCTCGACTGGCACGAGGTGGACGACGGGATCGTCGCCCACGTCGCCGACCTCGACACCGGCTCGCAGTACCGGCTGCATGCGCGCTACCTGATCGCCTGCGACGGGGCCGACAGCCCGATACGGGAGCGGCTGGGGATCGTCCGTGAAGGCATCGGCCACCTGCGCAACGTGCGCAGTGTGCTGTTCCGCTGCGAAGCGGCCGACGCCTATCTCGCCCGCGGCGTCCAGCAGTTCCAGATCGAGCAGCCGGGGCTGCGCGGGTTCCTGACGACCTATGGAGATGCGCGCTGGGTGCTCATGTTCGACGACGACAGCGAACGGACTTCCAGCGAGCTGGAAGGGATGGTCCGCCGGGCGCTCGGCGCCGACCTGCCGTTCGAGCTGGTCACGACCGGGAGATGGGAGATGGCGGGACGCATCGCACGCGACTATCGCGCAGGGCGAGTCTTCCTGGCAGGCGATGGGGCGCACCAGTTGCCACCGACGCGCGGCGGGTTCGGTGCCAATACCGGCATCGACGACGTCTACAACCTGGCCTGGAAGCTGCAGCTGGTCCTGGCCGGCATCGCCGGCTCCGCGCTGCTGGAAAGCTACAGCGCCGAACGCCAGCCGATCGGCTGGCTGCGCCACGAGCAGACGTTCGCCCGGCCCGACTATGCACGCTGGCTGGAAACGCCGCCGGAGGTGCCGCTGTACGGCAACGCGGCGATGGAACTGGGGCAGTTGCAGCGTTCGTCCGTCATCCTGGGTGCCGGACCGGAATTGCCTCCGGCGGCCGAACCCGCGACCTGGGCCGGCCAACCTGGAACGCGCGCGCCCCATGCCTGGGTGGAACGCCGTGGCAGCCGTATCTCCACCCTCGACCTGTTCACTCGAAGCTTCGTACTGGTCAGCGCGCACGCGGACTGGTTGTCCGCCGGCCTCGATGCGGCGTCCCGGCTCGGATTGCCGATCGAAACGATCCGGGTCGGCGTGGACATCGTGTTCCCGCAGCCGGCGGATTTCCCCGCCGGTTTTGGCGTGGACGCGGAGGGCGCGGTCCTGGTGCGGCCCGACGGCGTGATCGCCTGGCGCCATCCATCATCGGGCGGGGAAGTGGATCGACGATCGCTGCTGGCCGACGTATTGCGCAAGGTGGCTGCAATCCCGGCGCGGTGATCGCACGCGGCCGTGCCCGCGGCGTCCGTCGCGGCGCGGCCGACGGCTCCGGCGCGGCCGGCCGGGTGACGGGGCCGCTACAATGCGGCATGCCTTTGATCACCCTGCAGAACGTCGACTACAGCGTCGGCGGCCCCTTGTTGCTGGACCACGCCGACCTGTCGATCGAACCGGGGGAGCGCATCGCCCTGATCGGCCGCAACGGCGCCGGCAAGTCGACCCTGCTCAAGCTCATCGCCGGCGAACTGCAGCCGGACGACGGCCAGGTGCGGCTGCAGGCCGGCGTGCGCGTGGCGCGGCTGGAGCAGGAAGTGCCCGTGGGCACCGACGGCAGCGTGTTCGACGTGGTCGCCGCCGGCTTGGGCGACCTGGGTGCCTGGCTGGCCGAATTCCACCACCTCAGCCACGCCGACGTGTTCGACGCCGGGGCGCTGGCCCGGGTGCAGGCGAAGATCGACGCGGCCGACGGCTGGGCGCTGGACCGGCGCGTAGAGGAGGTGCTGGCCCGGCTGGAGCTGGACGGCGAGGCGGTGTTCGCGCGCCTGTCCGGCGGCATGAAGCGGCGCGTGCTGCTGGCCCGGGCGCTGGTCTCGGCGCCGGACCTGCTGCTGCTGGACGAGCCGACCAACCACCTGGACATCGAGGCGATCGACTGGCTCGAAGCCTTCCTGAAGGAATGGAGCGGCAGCGTGGTGTTCGTCACCCACGACCGCCGCTTCCTGCGTGCGCTGGCCACCCGCATCGTCGAGATCGACCGCGGCCAGGTCGGCAGCTGGCCCGGCGACTGGGACAACTACCAGCGCCGGCGCGGGGAGCGCCTGCATGCCGAGGCGCAGGAGAACGCGCGCTTCGACAAGCTGCTGGCGCAGGAGGAAGTGTGGATCCGGCAGGGCATCAAGGCCCGCCGCACCCGCGACGAAGGCCGCGTGCGCCGGCTCAAGGCCATGCGCACGGAGCGGCAGCAGCGGCGCGAGCTGTCCGGCAACGTGCGCATGGAGGCCGCCCAGGGCGAGTCCTCCGGCAAGAAGGTGATCGAGGCGCGCGATGTGTCCTTCGCCTGGGGCGACAGGGTGCTGGTGCGCGACTTTTCCACCATCGTGCTGCGCGGCGACCGCATCGGCCTGGTCGGTCCCAACGGCAGCGGCAAGACCACGCTGCTCAAGCTGCTGCTGGGCGAACTGCAGCCGCAGCAGGGCGAAGTCAGGCTGGGCACCAACCTGAAAGTCGCCTATTTCGACCAGTACCGCGCCGCGCTGCGCGAGGACTGGAACGCGGTGGAGAACGTGGCCGGCGGCCAGGATTTCATCGAACTCAACGGCAGCCGCAAGCACGTGCTGGCCTACCTGCAGGACTTCCTGTTCACCCCGGAGCGGGCGCGTGCACCGATCACCCGCCTGTCCGGGGGCGAGCGCAACCGCCTGCTGCTGGCGCGGCTGTTCGCCCAGCCCTCCAACCTGCTGGTGATGGACGAGCCGACCAACGACCTGGACGTGGAGACGCTGGAACTGCTCGAGGACCTGCTGGCCGACTATGCCGGCACGCTGCTGCTGGTCAGCCACGATCGCGACTTCCTCGACAATGTGGTGACCTCGACCCTGGTGATGGAGGGCCAGGGCCGCGTCGGCGAATACGTGGGCGGTTACAGCGACTGGCTGCGACAGCGCCCGCAGCCCCAGGCGCTGGCCGCATCCGCAGCCCGCGCGCCAACCATCGCATCCGCACCTGCGGCGACGCCATCGCAACCGGTGCCCGCCGTCGCCAGCGCCAGGCGCAAGCTCAGCTACAAGGACACGCGGGAGCTGGAGCAGTTGCCGGCCCGGATCGATGCACTGGAAAGCGAACTGGCGGCACTGGCGGCGGCGATGTCGGACGCCGGCTTCTACCAGCAGGATGCCGGCACGGTGGCCACGCATACCCGACGCATGGCGGAGGCCCAGGAGGAACTGGACGCGGCCTATGCCCGCTGGGCGGAACTGGACGGCTGAGTCCAGGGTTGCAGGTACACGCATGCGCACCCGCATCCGTCGTGCCGGCGCATGCCGGGACCGGCGCCTTTGATGTTGGCCGCCGCGAGGAGCGAGCCAGTCCGAGTCAACGGGTCCCGGCATGCGCCGGCACGACAGGCCGGCCACGGTTCTCAGCCGTGACGGCTCTGGACCGTTGTAGCGCTCCCGCCTTCCACCGCCAGGAAGGCCCAGAACGGCACATCGTTGCCGGCCCACCACTGCGAAGCCTCCTGCAGCAGGCCGACCAGCGTTTCCAGCTCGTGCGGCCGCGAGGCCTGCAGCTGCCCGGCCGCTTCGAACAGCAGCACGTAGCCCGGCGCCGGCATCCATTCCAGGTCGCGCAGCGCGTCCATCAGCGCGTCCCAGTTGCGGCCCCAGCCGGCGGGCAGGTCGAGCACGGTGCCGATGCGCAGAAGCAGTGCCTGCTTGTCGCGGCAGCCGTCCAGTTCGATCCGCCGCACCAGCAGGCCGGCGTCGCGGCCGGCCGCGGCCAGCGCGGGCAGGTCCGCCGCGTCGACCTCGTACACGCCGGCCTGCGTGGCATCGTCCAGGCCGATGTCGAATCCCGATTCGCTCATCGACTAGCCTCCAGGACGGGCGGCTGGAAAGCGCGGAAGCTGTCGTAATGGTCGGCGGTGTAGTACCACTCGCGCGGTGGATCGCCGCCGGTGACGATGCGGCGTGCGCCGCGGTTCGACAGCCCCGGGGTGGGCACCGTGTATTCGCGGTACCAGCCATGTACGCGAACCGGCAGGTGCCGCTCGCGGTTGCCGAAGACGCTGCCGTCCTGGCGATGCGGGAAGGTGCCCCCGGCCTGGATCCGGCGGATCACCGGCCCGGCTTCCTCCGGCAGGAACCCGGGAAGCGCGCTGCCTGTCCGCGCATCGACGCCGGCGTCCTGTGACGTTGCCGGTGGCTGTATCGACGGTGCCTGCGCATCCGGCCGCAGCAGCCACGCCATCGCCGCCAGGGCGAGGACGACGGCCAGCAGGCGGACGGGGCGGATGGCGCGCATGCGTGCGGTTCGTGGCGGGACCGGCCGCAGTATGCGCGAGCGGGGCAGGGGGTGTTTGAACGCTGGCGCAGCGCACGTTTCACGCCGCGGAAACCGCGCGCGGCGCACCCTGACGGCCCTCGCCCGCGGCACCGGGATGCAGCATCGCCCCGGTGCACCTTGGTCCGGCGCGCCGGCATCCCTACACTTGGCCTGCCGCGCCCGGAGCACCGGGCACGAATTCCGCAAGCGTTCACCGCAAAGTTCACAAGGAGACCACCGTGGCCTATTCCCTCCCCGAGTTGCCGTATGCCTACGATGCGCTGGAGCCGCACATCGATACGGAGACGATGAAGATCCACCACACCAAGCACCACCAGACCTACATCAACAACGTCAACGCCGCGCTGGAAGGCACCGAGTACGCCGACCTGCCGGTCGAGGAACTGGTGGCCAGGTTGAAGACGCTGCCGGAGAACCTGCAGGGCCCGGTGCGCAACAACGGCGGCGGCCATGCCAACCACAGCCTGTTCTGGACGGTGATGTCGCCCAAGGGCGGCGGCGAGCCGAAGGGCGACGTGGCCAAGGCGATCGACAAGGACCTGGGTGGTTTCGACAAGTTCAAGGAAGCCTTCACCAAAGCCGCGCTGACCCGCTTCGGCAGCGGCTGGGCCTGGTTGAGCGTGACTCCGGACAGGAAGGTCGTGGTCGAGAGCAGCGCCAACCAGGACAGCCCGCTGAGCGACGGCAACACGCCGATCCTGGGCCTGGACGTGTGGGAACACGCCTACTACCTGAAGTACCAGAACCGCCGTCCCGACTACATCGGCGCGTTCTACAACGTGGTCGACTGGGACGAGGTCGAGCGCCGCTACCAGGCCGCGGCGAAGTAGCTCCCCGCGCCGCCATCGACGTATCGAACGACGCCCCGGTCCTGCCGGGGCGTTTTCTTTGCGGAAGGCCGTTGCCTTGCGTCGGACGTTGGGGCTCTGTAGTGGGGCTGGAGCGAAAAAGCATCGGCTCCGGACGGGCCGCCGCACCTTGGGGTTTGGAGCGAAAGCGCTGGCTCCGGACGGGGCTGCCATACCCCCGCACTGCCGCGGCTCCCGCCGAAGCCGACGCAACCCGACGCTTTTGCTCCTGCTGCTGCGGTTCGCGCGTATCCCTCCCCTCCGTTGGAAGAAGAACCACGAAAAAGGCCCCGGCATCGCTGCCGGGGCCTTTCGTCGGGATCGACGCAGGCCTCAGTCGGCGGCCGGCGCTTCGCCCGCGTCGCGCTGCTTCTCCAGCCATTCCTTCGACGGCTCGTCGAGCTTGTCGCCGAGCATGCGCCTGACCACGATGAAGAACACCGGGATCAACAGCAGGCCGAGGAAGGTGGCGAACAGCATGCCGCCGATCACGCCGGTGCCGATCGCGTGGCGGGCGTTGGCGCCGGCGCCGGTGGACAGGGCCATCGGCACCACGCCCATGATGAACGCGAAGGAGGTCATCAGGATCGGGCGGAAACGCAGGCGCGCCGCCTCGATGGTCGCATCGCGCAGGGTCTTGCCGGCCAGGCGCTGCTCCACCGCGAACTCCACGATCAGGATCGCGTTCTTGGCCGCCAGGCCAATGATCGTGATCAGGCCGATCTTGAAGAAGATGTCGTTGGGCAGGCCGCGGAGCAGGCTGAGCAGCACCGCGCCGAGCATGCCCAGCGGCACCACCAGCAGCACCGCCACCGGGATCGACCAGCTCTCGTAGAGCGCCGCCAGGCACAGGAACACGACCACGATCGACAGCACCAGCAGCAGGGTGGCGGCGTTGCCGGCCAGGATCTCCTGGTAGGACATGCCGCTCCAGTCGTAGCCGAAACCGGCCGGCAGGTCGTCCTGGACGATCTCCTCCATGATCGCCATCGCCTCGCCGGAACTGTGGCCCGGGGCGGGGGAGCCGACGATGTTGACCGCGGCATAGCCCTGGTAACGGTTCAGCGACGGCGGGCTGGTGATCCAGTCGGCACCGACCACGGTGCTCAACGGGATCATCGTGCCGGTATTCGGACTGGGCGTGTAGAAGTTGGCCAGCGATTCGGCGCCGGTGCGGAACGGTGCGTCGGCGCGCAGGTTCACGCGCTTGATGCGGCCCTCGTAGAAGAAGTCGTTGGCGTACACCGGCGCCAGCATCAGGCTGATGGCGTTGTATATGTCGCTCACCTCCAGGCCCATCGACTGCGCCTGCACCCGGTCCACGTGCAACTGCAGCTGCGGGGAATCCTCCAGCCCGTTGGGACGCACGCCGACCAGCGCCGGGTTCTGCGCCGCCTGGCCCAACAGCATGTTGCGCGCCTGGGTGAGCGCCTCCTGGCCCTGGCCGGTGCGGTCCTGCAGCCACATGTCGAAGCCGCCGAACTGGCCCAGGCCCTGCACGGTCGGCAGGTTGACCACGAAGATGGTGGCCTCCTTGATCCCGAACAGCGCACCGTTCGCCTGCTGGATGAACTCGGGCGCGGTGAGGGCGCGATCGCTCCAGGGCTTGAGCTTGATGAAGGCCATGCCCACGCTCTCGCCCTGGCCGACGAAGCTGAAGCCGGCCACCTGCAACATGCTCTCGTAGCCGTCCAGATGCTCGAGCCTGGCGCGCATGTCGTCGAAGACGCGCTGCGTGCGTTGCAGGGAAGCGCCCGGCGGCAGCTGCACGATGGCCATGGCGTAACCCTGGTCCTCTTCGGGCAGGAAGCTGCCGGGCATGCGCGTGAACAGGAAGCCGCACAGGATCGCCAGCACCGCGAACAGGATCATCCAGCGCGGCGCGTGCCTGACCGCGCTGCCGATGTGGCCGACGTAGGTGTGGCTGACCTTGTCGTAGTACTTGTTGAACAGGCGGAACACCACGTTGGAATTGGCGTGGTGGCTGGGCTTGAGGAACGTCGCGCACAGGGCGGGGGTGAAGCCCAGCGCCAGGAACGCCGAGAACGCCATGGCGATGGCGATCGTCAACGCGAACTGCTTGTAGATCTCGCCGGCCGCGCCGCCCTGCAGCGCGCTGGGGATGAACACCGCGGCCAGGACGACCGTGATCGCGACCACCGCGCCGGTGATCTGTTCCATCGCCTTGAGGGTGGCCGCCCGCGGCGCCAGGCCTTCCTCGGTCATGATCCGCTCGACGTTCTCGATCACCACGATCGCATCGTCGACGACGATGCCGATCGACAGCACCATCGCGAACAGGGTCAGCTGGTTGATCGTAAAACCAATTATCGACATGCCCAGGAACGTGCCGAGCAGCGCCACCGGGATGACCAGGGTCGGGATGATCGTCGCGCGGATGTTCTGCAGGAAGATGAGCATCACCAGGAACACCAGCACCACGGCCTCGAGCAGGGTCTTGACGACCTCCTCGATCGAGATCTTGACGAAGGTGGTGCTGTCGTACGGCGACATCCAGGTCACGCCCTGCGGGAAGGTGGACTGCAGCTCGTCCATCTTGGCGCGCACGGCATTGGCCACGTTCAGGGCGTTGGCGCCCGGCAGCAGCTGGATGGCGAATGCGCCGATCGGCTTGCCGTTGTACTTGGTGTCGAAGCCGTACGAGCCGGGGCCGAAGCTGACCCGGGCCACGTCGTGCAGGCGGACCGTGGTGCCGTCACTGTCGGCGCGCAGGATGATGTTCTCGAACTGCTCGGGCGAGCTGAAGCGCCCTTCGGCCGAGACCGTGGCGGTGAAGGACTGGCCCTCCGGCGCCGGGTCCGAGCCGACCGAGCCGGCGGCGAACTGTACGTTCTGGGCGCGGATCGCCGCCAGCACCTGGGTGGCCGACAGGCCGAAGCCCTGCAGCTTCTCCGGGTTCAGCCAGATGTTCATCGCGTACTCGGCGCCGAACTGCTGGACGCTGCCCACGCCGGGAATGCGCGAGATCTGGTCGATCACCCGCGAACCGTTGAGGTCGTTGAGCGCGTTGCGGTCCACCGCCGGATTGTCCGAGATCAGGCCGACCACCATCAGGAAGCCGGCGTTGGCCTTGGCCACGACCACGCCCTGCTGGGTCACTTCGGTCGGCAGGCGCGGCGTGGCCAGCGCGACCTTGTTCTGCACCTGCACCTGGGCGATGTCCGGGTCGGTGCCGGTCTGGAAGGTCAGGGTGATGCTGGCCCGGCCGGTGGCGCTGGAAGAGGAGCTGAAATAGAGCAGGTTGTCGATGCCGGTCAGCTGCTGCTCGATGACCTGGGTGACGGCGCGTTCGACCGTGGCCGCGCTGGCGCCGGGATAGCTTGCGCCGACCGTGACCTGCGGCGGGGCGATGTTGGGATAGGACTCCACGCCCAGGCCGAGGATCGAGATCACGCCGGAAAGCGAGATCAGGATCGCCACGACCCAGGCGAAGACCGGGTGGTTGATGAAGAACTTGGGCATGGGGGACTGTCCTTACTCGGCCTGCCCGGACTGGCCGGTCTTCCCGGGGTCTTCCGCCGCGGCCTTCGCAGGTTGCCCCGGCGTGGCACCGGCGGCGGGCGCCTGTCCGGCCGCGGCGGGCTGCCACGGCGTGGGTGTGGCGGGCGCGCCTTCCTTGACCTTCTGCACGCCCGACACGATGACCTTGTCGCCGGAAGCGATGCCGGAAGTGACGATCCACTGGCCGTCCTGCGCGGCGCTGGTGGTCACGTTCCTGCGTTCCACGTTGCCGTCGGCGCCGATCACGCGCACGAAGGCGCCATTGGCATCGCGCAGCACCGCTTCCTGCGGGACCAGGAACACGTCGTGCAGTTCACCCAGCTTCGCCTTCAGGGTCACGAAGGCGCCGGGAAACAGCTCCTCGTCCGGATTGGGTACCAGTGCACGCAGCGATACCGCGCCGGTGGCGGGGTCGACGGTGGTGTCGGAGAAATCCAGCGTGCCGGGCTGCCCGTGGACCCTGCCGCCGGGCAGGACCACCTGCACCGGCGTGTTGCCGGTGCCGCCGAGCGACACGTTGGCCGCCGCGCGCAGCTGGGACAGCTCGGTGGAACCGATCGAGAAGTTGGCAAACAGCGGGTCCATCTGGTCCACGGTGGTCAGCAGGGTGGCCTCGCCCTGGCCGACCAGCGCGCCTTCGGTGACCTGCTGCTTGCCTGCGCGCCCGGCGATCGGCGAGGTCACCTTGGCGTAGCCCAGGTCGATCTGCGCGTTGCGCACGCTGGCGCGCGCGGCTTCGACCGCGGCCCCCGCACTGCGCTCGGCGGCGATGGCGTTGTCCAGGTCGTTCTGGGAAATGAACTTCTGCGGCGCCAGGCGGCGGGCGCGCTCGGCCGTGGAACGGGCGTTGGCGTAGGTCGCCTCGGCCTGGGCCAGCTGGCCCTGGGCCACGCCGAGCGAGGCCTGCAGCGGCGCGGGATCGATTTCGAACAGCACCTGGCCTTCGCGCACGTTGCTGCCTTCCTGGTAGACCCGCCGCTGCAGAACGCCGGCCACGCGCGCGCGCACGTCGGCGCTGCGGTACGGCGAGAGGCGGCCGACCAGGTCGCGGGTCAGCGGCACGGTCTGCTGTTTGGCTTCGATCACGCCCACTTCGGGCGCGGGCGGCGCGGAGGCTTCTTCCTTGCCGCCGCAGGCGGACAGGGCGAGCAGACCGCAGGCCAGGAGGAGTGGGTGGTGGAGGCGCATGGGAACTCCGGGGGAGGTTCAGGAACGGGAGACGGGAGGCGCGAAGGCGCGCAGGAAACTGTCGACCGCGAACTCGGCCCACTGTGCCTGCCGGGCGGTGGTATCGCGGTGAGGAACCAGGAAACGCTGCCGGTCGAAATCCAGGCCGACGATCATGCCTAGCAGCAGCTCGGCGGCGAAGTGCGGATCGTCATGCCGCAGCAGGCCGCGGCGCATGGCCTGCTGCAGCCAGGCGGCCAGCCGCTCCTGCAGGCCGGCGACCCAGACCGCGTACAGCGAACGGACTTCGTCGGGAAACCGGGACGCCTGGCTGGCGACCAGCCGGGCGGTGCCGATGGTGCCGGGCTCGGACAGGCGCGCCAGGTGGTCGCGGGCGAAGGCGACCAGGCGGGGACGCAGTGTGGCGGCATCGGGCACGCCCGCCAGCCGGGTGTCGTGGCGGCTGTCCTCGCTCAGCACCTGCAGCAGCAACGCCTGCTTGGAGCCATAGCGGGCGTACAGGGTCTGCTTGGAACAGCCGGCGTGCGCGGCGACCGCATCCATGCTGATCTGCACGCCCTGTTCGCGCACCAGCGTGCGCACCGCCTCGCGCACCTGCTGGTGGCGGGCGTCGTCGTACGGGCGCGAGGCGGGCGGGGCGGAGGCATCCATGCGGACTGGACTATACCGTCTAGTTCATTAATTTGGAAGCGGCCGGTTTTGCCGTTCTGCAGCAAGGTTGTCGCGATCGACGCGGCTACAATCCGCGCATTCACTTGACGCGGAGTTCCAGGCTCATGACATCCAGTTCCTCCGGCAGCAAACGGACCAGGAAACCGGTCGCCGCGCAGTCGCGCGCGAAGAAGGCCGGCGCGGCGGCGGCTCCGGCGACGGCCGGCGGCCGCTTCTCGCTCGAGGCGGTGTACGCGGCGGCGCGCAGGCAGGTGCCGGTCGCGCGCCAGGCCGAACTGCAGGAGTTCCTCGCCGAGTTCTACCGCCGCCTGGAGGAGGACGAATACCCGCAGCACCCGCCGCAGGCCTGGGCGGCGATCGGCCTGGACATGCTCGAGTTCGCGCGCCGGCGCTCGCCGGGCACGGCCAGCGTGCGCGTGTTCAATCCGAGCCTGAAGGACAACGGCTGGGAGTCGGCCTACACGGTGCTGCAGATCGTCAACGACGACATGCCGTTCCTGGTCGACTCGGTGAGCATGGCCCTGGCCGAAATGGGCGTGGGCGTGCATGTGCTGGGCCATCCGCTGGTGCGTATCGCCCGCGACGCGTCCGGCAGGCTGCAGTCGGTTGGCGAGGGCCGTCCCGAGTCGTTGATGCTGCTGGAGATCGACCGCCAGGCGCCATCGGCGATGCATGGCATCGAGCAGCGCGTCGCCGAGGTGCTGGCCGAGGTCCGCGGCGTGATCGCCGACTGGGGGCTGATGCGCGAGCGCATGCAGGTGCTGGCCGACGACCTGGCCACCCGGCGCATGCCGGTGGACGACACCGGCCGGCGCGAGGCGCAGGAATTCCTGCGCTGGGCCGCCAACGACCATTTCATCCTGTTCGGCTACCGCGAATACAAGGTGGTCAAACAGGGCGGCGAAGCGGTGCTGGCGCCGGTCGATGGCACCGGCCTGGGCCTGATGCGCGGCAAGGACAGGTCGCCGCCGCGCCCGGTCCGCACGCTGGCCGCGCACGGACTGAACCGGTCCGGCAGCAGCGAGGCGCTGATCCTGACCAAGACCAATGCGCGCTCGCGGATCCATCGCAAGGGCTACATGGACTACATCGGCGTGCTGGAGTTCGACGCCGGCGGCACGATCACCGGCGAGCAGCGCTTCCTGGGCCTGTACACCTCCAGCGCCTACAACCGCCGGCCATGGGAAATCCCACTGGTGCGCGAGCGCTACGAACACGTCATGCGCCGCAGCGGCCTGTCGCCGAGCAGCCACAGCGGCAAGGCCCTGCGCCATATCCTGGAGACGCTGCCGCGCGAGGAGCTGTTCCAGTCCAGCGAGGAGGAGCTGTACCGCACCGCCACCGGCGTGCTCGGCCTGCAGGAGCGCGTGCGCAGCCGCCTGTTCCTGCGCCGCGACCGCTACGGCCGCTTCTTCTCGGCGCTGGTCTACATCCCGCGCGAGCGCTTCAACACCGACGTGCGCCTGCGCATCGAGGCGCTGCTGAAGGAGGCGCTGGGCGGCGAGCAGGTCGATTCGAGCGTGGTCCTGGGCGAGTCCCCCTTGGCGCAGTTGCACCTGATCGTGCGTCCCCGCGGCGGCGCGGCCGCCGAGCTGGACACCGGCGAGCTGGAGCGGCGGCTGGCCCGCCTGCTGCGCAACTGGCGCGACGACCTGCGCGAGCTGCTGATCGCGCGGCATGGCGAAGCCGAGGGCCTGCGCCTGGCCAACGGCTACGGCCGCGCCCTGCCGGCCGGCTACATCGAGGACATCTCGCCGGAACTGGCCGCCAACGACGTCGAGCAGCTGGCCGCCCTGGCCGGCCCCGAGGACCTGCGCCTGAGCCTGCACACCATCGCGCGCGAAGGCGGTTCCCACCTGCGCCTGAAGCTGTACCGCCAGCACGACGACATCCCGCTGTCGGACGTGCTGCCGCTGATGGAGAACATGGGCCTGAAGGTCATCTCCGAGCATCCCTACCGGCTGCAGGCCAGCCTGCCCAATGGCGGCAGCCAGCCTATCTACATCCAGGACTTCGAGGTCGAACGCGCCATCGGCGGTGGTGACGTGGCCGCGCTGGCGCCGGTGTTCGAACAGGCCTTCGCCGCGATCTGGTCCGGCCAGGCCGAAAACGACGGCCTCAACCGGCTGGTCCTGGCCGCCGGCCTGGAGTGGCGCCAGGTCGCGCTGCTGCGCGGCTACTGGAAGTACCTGCTGCAGACCGGCGTGCCGTTCTCGCAGAACTACGTCGAGGAGACGCTGGGCCGCTATCCGCTGCTGGCGCGGTTGCTGGTCGAGCTGTTCGAGGCGCGCTTCCATCCGGCCACGGGTCGCGAGTCGCGCGCGCAGGTCCTGGCCGGGCAACAGCGCCTGGTCGAGCAGCTGCGGGGGCTGGCCGCCGGCGACGAGGCCGTCATCAAGTCGCTGCAGGAAGTGGTCGATGCCCGCGGCGGCGACCGCGACGCGCAGGTGCGCGCCACCCACGGCGCCTTGCTGAAATTGCTGGACCGGGTCTCCAGCCTGGACGACGACCGCATCCTGCGCGGCTTCATCGGCGCGATCGAGGCGACCCTGCGCACCAGCTATTTCCAGGCCGGTGCGGACGGCAGGCCCGGCCACTGCATCAGCTTCAAGTTCGATTCGGCGCAGGTGCCCGACCTGCCCAGGCCGCGCCCGTACCGCGAGATCTTCGTCTACGGCCCGCGCGTGGAAGGCGTGCACCTGCGCTTCGGCCCGGTGGCCCGCGGCGGCCTGCGCTGGTCGGACCGGCGCGAGGATTTCCGCACCGAGGTGCTGGGCCTGGTCAAGGCGCAGATGGTCAAGAACACGGTGATCGTCCCGGTCGGCGCCAAGGGCGGCTTCTTCGTCAAGCAGCCGCCGGCCTCCGGCGAGCGCGACGCGGTGCTGGCCGAGGGCATCGCCTGCTACACGCTGTTCATCCAGGGCCTGCTCGACATCACCGACAACATCGTCGGCGGGAAGATCGTGCCGCCGCGCGATGTGGTCCGCCACGACCAGGACGATCCGTACCTGGTGGTGGCCGCCGACAAGGGCACCGCCACGTTCTCAGACATCGCCAACGGCCTGGCCACCGCCCACGGCTTCTGGCTGGGCGACGCGTTCGCCTCCGGCGGTTCGGTCGGCTACGACCACAAGGGCATGGGCATCACCGCACGCGGTGCCTGGGAGTCGGTCAAGCGCCACTTCCGCGCCCTGGGCCGCGACTGCCAGAGCGAGGACTTCACCTGCGTGGGCATCGGCGACATGTCCGGCGACGTGTTCGGCAACGGCATGCTGCTGTCGAAGCACATCCGCCTGGTCGCGGCGTTCGACCACCGCCACATCTTCCTCGACCCGGACCCGGACGCGGCGCGCTCCTTCGCCGAGCGCGAGCGCCTGTTCGGGCTGCCGCGTTCCAGCTGGGCCGACTACGACGCCACGCTGATCGGCAAGGGCGGCGGCATCCACCCGCGCAGTGCCAAGTCGATCGAGATCACCCCGCAGGTCCGCGCCGTGCTGGGCCTGGAGGACGGGGTGAAGTCGCTGTCGCCCAACGAACTGATGTCGGCGATCCTGCAGGCGCCGGTCGACCTGCTGTGGAACGGCGGCATCGGCACCTACGTCAAGGCTTCCAGCGAACAGAACGCCGACGTCGGTGACCGCGCCAACAACGCCCTGCGCGTGAACGGTGGCCAGCTGCGCTGCCGGGTCGTGGGCGAGGGCGGCAACCTGGGCCTGACCCAGCTGGGCCGGATCGAGGCCGCGCAGCAGGCCGGCGTCCTGCTCAATACCGACTTCATCGACAACTCCGCCGGCGTGGACACCTCCGACCACGAGGTGAACATCAAGATCCTGCTCGACGACGTGGTCCGGGCCAAGCGGCTGACCGTGGCCGCGCGCAACAGGCTGCTGGCCTCGATGACCGACGAGGTCGCGCGGCTGGTGCTGCTGGACAACACCCGCCAGAACCAGGCGATCAGCCTGATGGAGCGGATGAGCGTCAAGCGGCTGGGTTCCAAGCAGCACTTCATCCGCACCCTGGAGAAGCAGGGCCTGCTCGACCGCCAGATCGAATTCCTGCCGTCCGACGCCGAGCTGTCGGCGCGCAAGGCGCGCGGGCAGGGCATGACCCGGCCGGAGCTGGCGGTGCTGCTGTCCTACTCCAAGCTGGTCGCGTTCCAGCAGCTGCTCGATTCGGACATCCCCGAAGACCCGTACCTGTCCAAGGAACTGCAGCGCTACTTCCCGGTGCCGCTGCAGAAGAAGTACGCGGACGCGATGGAGCGGCACCGGCTGAAGCGCGAGATCATCGCCACCGCGGTGACCAACGCCACCATCAACCGGATGGGCGCCACCTTCCTGCTGCGCATGCAGGAGGACACCGGCCGCAGCCCCGCCGAGGTGGCCAAGGCCTACACCATCAGCCGCGAGACGCTGGACGCGCGGATGCTGTGGGCGCAGATCGACACGCTTGACGGCAAGCTGCCGGAGGCGGCGCAGATCGACGCCCTGCAGGTGATCTGGAGCCTGCAGCGCTCGTTCGTGCGCTGGCTGCTCAACCGGCCCGGGCCGATGCCCAGCATCACCGAGGCCGTGGAGCGCTACCGCGACCCGTTCAACGACATCCGCGAAGCCTCCGGCGTGCTGCCCGATTCCCAGCGCCCGGTATACGAGGCGGCGCTGCGCGAGTGGCGCGACAAGGGCATGCCGCCGAAGCTGGCCCAGCAGCTGTCCGAGCTGCCGTACCTGGAGCCGGCGTTCGACATCATCGAACTGGCGCGCGCGCGCAAGCTCAAGCCGGTCGACGTCTCGCGCGTGCATTTCCGCCTGGGCGATGCGCTCGGCCTGCCGTGGCTGTTCGAGCAGATCGACGCGCTGGCCGTGGACGGGCGCTGGCACGCGGTCGCCCGCGGGGTGATGCGCGACGAACTGGCCGCGCACCATCGCGTGCTGGCCGGCCAGGCGATGTCGCAGCCGGGCAACGATGCCGACGCCAAGGTGCGGCACTGGCTGCAACGCGACGACCCGACACTGCGTTTGACCCTGGGCATGCTGTCGGATCTGTCGGCGCAGAAGACGCTGGACTATCCCACGCTGTCGGTGGCGGTGCAGAAACTGGGCCAGCTGGCCGCGCGCGGCTGACGCGGCGCACGCCGGTGCCGGCCTGCACCGGCATCGGCCTTCGTGGAGCGGGGCCTGCCACGCCGCCCTGGCGTGTCATCCGAAGAGCAGGGGGGCGAGCCTCTTCGCGGGCACGCATGCCGCGATGGCCCGGCACGGGTATCCTCGCGGAATGGACGCATGCCGTCCGCACGGAGAACCCGATGAGCGCCAGTCCCCGCATCGCCTTCCTCGCCAGCACCGCACCCAACGCCCAACAGGCGCTGGAATCGATGGCCGCGCGCCACGGCCGGCATGCGCCGGAAGATGCCGATGTCATCTGCGCGCTCGGCGGCGACGGCTTCATGCTGCAGACGCTGCACCGCCATGGCGGGCTGGGCAAGCCGGTCTACGGCATGAAGCTGGGCACGGTCGGTTTCCTGATGAACCATTTCCACGGAGACGACCTGCTCGAGCGCATCGCCGCGGCCGAACCGGCCAAGCTGCGCCCGCTGGAGATGCTGGCCCAGACCGAGTCGGGAACCAGTACCGGCTCGCTGGCCTACAACGAGGTTTCGCTGCTGCGGCAGACGCGCCAGGCCGCGCACATCCGCATCGACCTGAACGGGCAGACCCGCCTGGACGAACTGATCTGCGACGGCGTGATGGTGGCCACGCCGGCCGGCAGCACCGCCTACAACTTCTCGGCGCACGGACCGATCCTGCCGCTGGGCTCGCACACCATCGCGCTCACGCCCATCGCCGCGTTCCGTCCGCGGCGCTGGCGCGGCGCGATCCTCAAGGCGGATACCGAAATCCGCTTCCAGGTGCTGGATCCCTACAAGCGTCCGGTCAGCGTCACCGCCGACTCCCACGAGACGCGCGACGTGGTCGAAGTGGTGATCCGCGAATCGGCCGACCGCATCGTGACGCTGCTGTTCGATCCGGAGCACAACCTCGAGGAACGTATCCTCGCCGAGCAATTCGTGGTATGAGATAGACGGTCGGATCCCGCCCTGCGCGATCCGTCTGGCCGGGTGAAGTGGGTATGCCTTCCCGGCCATCCAAAACCTGGGGAATCAGCTACAACTGAAGGGGAGGGGTCCCGTGAAGTTGCGGTATCTGATGCTGCTCTGCGCCTTGCCGGTGCAGGCGGCCGCTGCATGCATGTTCACGAGCAACATGGCACCGTTCCAGGCCGACACGTCGGTACTGGTGGACAACTCGCGCATTCCCGCGCCGGAGATCGAGGCATCGAGCCTGGTCCGCGGCACCGGCGGCGGCGCGACCTGCGATGCACTGGGCTTCATGTCGGTGCAGCTCAGATGGCCGCGCGGCAGCGACTATTCGCTCGACGAGATCGGCTTCGAATACCGGGTGGTCGGCGGCGAGCCGCCGGAGGGACTCATTCCGGGCACGGTCGTGGCCTCGCCGGTGGCCGGGCGCAAGGCCGAGCACCAGTTCACCTGGCAGGACCTGTCGCCGGACCAGCAACGGCCGTTGCACCTGCTGCTGGAGGTGCGTGCGGTCACCCGCGACCACCAGCGCGGCCTGCCGGCACGCATCCGGCTGGACACCGCGCCCGGCAGCTGACCGGCGCCGGGCGTGCGCGTGCAGGCCACCCTGCACGATAATGGCGCCATGGCCCGACCGGACGACAACAGCCCCCGCCTGCTCACCGTCGCGGTGACCTCGCGGGCGCTGTTCGACCTGGAGGAAAGCCATGCGCTGTACGAGCGCGAGGGCGTGCAGGCCTACGCCGACTACCAGCGCCAGCTCGAGGACCAGGCTCTCGATCCCGGCGTGGCCTATCCGGTGGTGCGCAAGCTGCTGGCGCTGAACCGGCGCCTGCCGCGGGGGGCGCCGCAGGTCGAGGTGATCCTGCTGTCGCGCAATTCGGCCGACACCGGCCTGCGCATCTTCAATTCGATCCAGCACCACGGGCTGGGCATCGTCCGCGCGGTGTTCACCGCCGGCGAACCGACCTGGCCCTACGTCGCGCCGTTCGGCACCGACCTGTTCCTGTCGGCCAATCCCGAATCGGTGCGGCGCTCGCTGCAGCACGGCGTGGCCGCGGCGACCATCCTGCCGGCGCGCGCGGCCGATGCGGCACGCGACCAGCTGCGAATCGCCTTCGACGGCGACGCGGTGATCTTCGGCGACGAGAGCGAGCGCATCTCGCGCGAGCAGGGCGTGGAGGCGTTCGGCCTTCACGAGCACCGGCGCGCGCGCGAACCGCTGTCCGGCGGGCCATTCCGCAGCTTCCTGTCGGCGCTGCACGAGATGCAGGCGCTGTTTCCGCCCGGCGAGGACGCGCCGATCCGCACCGCGCTGGTCACCGCGCGTTCGGCGCCGGCGCACGAGCGGGTGATCCGCACCCTGCGCGAGTGGGGCGTGCGCCTGGACGAGGCGCTGTTCCTTGGCGGACGGGCCAAGGGTCCGTTCCTGGCCGCGTTCGGCGCGGACATCTTCTTCGACGATTCGGCGCAGAACATCGACAGCGCCCGCCAGCACGTGGCCGCCGGGCATGTGCCGCATGGCGTGGCCAATCCGGATTGAGCAGGTCGGTGAAATGGGAACGGCGAAACGGGATCGATGAAACGGGAGGAAGCCGCAATGACGACGACGACACTGCGTTGCCGGTGCGGACAGGTGCGGGGCGAAGTCGACCTGGACCGCGCCTACGGACGGGCGAGCTGCTATTGCCGGGACTGCCAGGCCTTCGCGCGCTTCCTCGGACAGCCCGGGATCCTGGATGCGGGCGGCGGCACCGACATCGTGCCGATGGCGCCGGACGGGGTGTGCTTCACCGCGGGATTCGAACACGTCGCCTGCATGTCGATGGGCCCCAATGGGCTGCTGCGCTGGTACGCGTCCTGTTGCCGCACGCCGCTGGCCAACCTGCCGCGCGACCCGAAGGTGTTCTACGCAGGGCTGGTGACCGCGTGCCTGGACATGCCGGCCGTGGACGCCGCGCTCGGCCCGCGCGGCCGGGTCGTGGTGAACACCGGCTCGGCCACGGCGCCGCTGAAACCGGCCCGGCTGCGCGTCCTGCTGGGCGGGGTGCGGATCTTCGCCCCGCTCATCGCCGCGCGCCTGCGCGGCCGGCGGATCGCCGCACCCTTTTTCGACAAGGAGGGCCATCCCGTGCGTGCGCCCGAAGTGGTCTCCCGCGAACTGCGCGCCGAACTGCAGCGGGATTCCCGAGACCTCGCCGCACCCGTCGCGGTGGGCGCGACGCAGCCAAAGCCCGACGCGGATCGCCGCACTCCGGATCACCGGTATCGTTGAGGCGACATCGACCGCCGTCGCTAATGTCCGGACCCGGACAGCCAGCGCGCCGCCGCCCGGCCTGCACGCATGCCACTGGCGAAGCAGGCGGTTAGCAGGTAGCCGCCGGTGGGGGCTTCCCAGTCGAGCATTTCGCCGGCGCAGAACACGCCGGGGCGGCGGGCGACCATCAGCCCCGCGTCCAGCGCCTCCAGCCGCACGCCGCCGCCACTGCTGATGGCCTCGGCGAGCGGTCGCGGCCGGCACAGGTGCAACGGCAGGCGCTTGAGCGCAGCGGCGACGCGGTCCATGTCGGCGAGCGCGTCGCCATCGAGCACCTCGCGCAGCAGCGCGGCCTTCACTCCGGTCACGCCGGCTTGCCGGCGCAGGTGCTCGCTGAGGCTGCGGCCGTTGCGCGGCCGGGCCAGGTCGCGGCGCAGGCACTCCGGGTCGCGGCCCGGCACCAGGTCCAGCCACAGCGTGGCCGAACCGTCGCGGGCGATGGCCTCGCGCAGCGGCACCGAAAGCGCATAGACCAGGCTGCCCTCGATGCCGGTCGCTGTGGCCACGCATTCGCCCTGCAGCGCGTGTTCGACGCCCGTTTCGTCGCGCCAATAGGCGATCACGGGTTTGAGCGGCGCTCCGGCGTGATGCTGCGCGAAGTGCGCGCTCCAGCCGGTGTCGAAACCGCAGTTGGACGGCACCAGCGGGGCGACGTCGATGCCATGGGATGCCAGCGCCGGTACCCAGGCGCCGTCGGAACCCAGTTGCGGCCAGCTGCCGCCGCCCAGTGCCAGCACGGTCGCGCCGGCACGCAGGCGCCGTTCGCCGTCGGGCGTATCGAAGCGCAGGGCCGTGCCGGTTCCGTCCCAGCCCAGCCAGCGGTGCTGGACGTGGAAGCGCACGCCCTGGTCCTTCAGCCGCCGCACCCAGCCGCGCAGCAGGGGCGCGGCCTTGCGGTCCAGCGGGAACACGCGGTCGGACGTGCCCACGTAGGTGTCCACCCCCAGCCCATGCGCCCAGCGGCGCAGGTCGTCGGGGCCGAAGTCGCGCAGCCACCCGCCGACTTCCTCCCTGCGCGGGCCGTAACGCCGGGCGAAGCCAGGCATCGGTTCGGCATGGGTCAGGTTGAGGCCGCCCTTGCCGGCGATCAGGAACTTGCGTCCGACCGAGCCCTTGGCCTCGAACAGATCGACCTCGATGCCGGCGGCACGCGCGGTCTCGGCGGCCATCAGCCCGGCCGGGCCGCCACCGATGACGGCCAGGCCCGGCAGGGACGCGGAAGGCGGGGGCGGGGCGGGCAGGGCGGACATGTCCGGATCAGTGCGGCTTCACGCCCAGCAGTTCGACCTCGAACACCAGCGAGGCGTTGGGCGGGATCACGTCGCCGGCGCCGGAGCGGCCATAGGCATAACCGGCGGGAATGAGCAGGGTGCGGTGGCCGCCCACGCGCATCCCGGCCACGCCGTCGTCCCAGCCACGGATCACCTGGCCTGCGCCCAGGAGGAAAGTGAACGGCTGGCCGCGGTCGCGGGAACTGTCGAACTGCATGCCGCGATGGTCGGCCGCGCGTCCGTCGTAGAGCCAGCCGGTGTAGTGCACGGTCACGTCGCTGCCGCTGGTGGCCATCGCGCCGGTGCCGACCTGGTCGTCGATGCGCTGCAGTTCGGACACGCTGCCGTGGGTGGCGACCCGCGGATCGGCCCGGCACGCGGCCAGCAAAGGGAACACGGCCAGGAGCAGCAGGGCGGGCAAGCGGGGCATGGCGGGGTCCGTTCGCGGGCCGGCAAGGGTAACCGATGCAGGCCCCGCGACCCGCGCCGCTATCATGGGCTCATGGCCAAGCTGCTGTTCAACCTGCGCAACGTCCCCGACGACGAGGCCGACGAGGTCCGCCAGTTGCTGACCGAGCAGGGCGTGGACTGGTACGAGACCCGGCCCGGACCCTGGGGCATCTCCGGCGGCGGCTTGTGGCTGCGTGATGCCGCCGCCTGGCCGCAGGCGCGCCGCCTGCTCGATGGCTACCAGCAGGCACGCCGCGAACAGGCCCGCGAGCAGGTGCGCCGGCATGGCCGCCAGACTTTCTTCGACCTGCTGCGGGAGCGGCCGGGCTACGTGCTGCCGCGCCTGTTGGCGATCGTGGCCGTCGTCGCCCTGGTCCTGGCCCTGCCTTGGCTGCTGCTGCGCTGAACGAGCGCCGGCAGCGCCAGGGCGCCGCGATGGCCGGCACTTACAATGGCTCCATGCTCAACGTGGCCGCCTATCACTTCACCCCCGTCGAGGCGCCCGACGCGCTGGCCGACCAACTGCGCCAGGACGCCACCCGCGCCGGCCTGAAGGGCACGATCCTGGTCGCCGGGGAAGGCCTCAACCTGTTCCTCGCCGGCGCGGACGAGGCGGTGCGTGGATTCGTCCAGGCACTGCGCGGCCTTCCGGGCTTCGATGGGCTGCAGGCCAGATACAGCCACAGTGCCGGAGTGCCGTTCGCCCGGCTCAAGGTGAAGGTCAAGCCGGAGATCATCAGCTTCCGCCATCCGGACGCCACGCCGCTGGCGAACGGCGAACGGGCGCCGGCGGTGGATCCGGCGACGCTGGCGCGCTGGCTGAAACGCGGCGGTCGCGACGATGCCGGCCGGCCGGTGGTGCTGCTGGACACCCGCAACGCGCAGGAAGTGGAGCACGGCACCTTCGCCGGCGCGCTGACCCTGCCGATCACGCGCTTCACCGAGTTGCCGGACGCGCTGGTCCCGCATCGCGAAGCGCTGCGCGATGCCACGGTGGTGAGCTTCTGCACCGGCGGCATCCGCTGCGAGAAGGCGGCGCTGTGGATGCGCCAGGACGGCATGGACAACGTGCTGCAGCTCGACGGCGGCATCCTGGGCTATTTCGAACACGTCGGCGGGCTGGGCTACGACGGAAGCTGCTTCGTCTTCGACGAACGGGTCGCGCTGGATCCCGGACTGCGGCCGTTGGCCGGGTAGCGGATCCGGGCGATGCCCCGGCGGCGGATGCGTGCCTGGAAATTTTCGTACCGGAAGGCTTGCGCGGCCGCGAAAGGCTCCCTACAATTCCGCTCCTCAGCTCGTGGGGCCATAGCTCAGCTGGGAGAGCGCTTGCATGGCATGCAAGAGGTCGCCGGTTCGATCCCGGCTGGCTCCACCAACTCCACGCCTTTCCGGGCGGGAGAGCGACAGGTTCCAAGTCCCCATCGTCTAGAGGCCTAGGACATTACCCTTTCACGGTAGCGACCGGGGTTCGAATCCCCGTGGGGACGCCATACGGCAACGGGCCCGCAGCAATGCGGGCCCGTTTCTTTTTGCCCGGCCGACCGGCTCTTGGCGGTCGTGCGGGAAGACGCGTCAGCGCTGCTGGCGATGCTGTTCGTCCTGCTGTTCGCGCTGCTGCGGGTTCTTCTTCTGCTGCTGGTCCTGGTCCTGCCATTGCTGTTGCTGGCGGTTGTGGTCCGGCTCGCGCGGGTTCTGGTTCTGGCGCTGCGGATCGTTCTGCTGTTTCTGGTTGGCCATGATCGGTATTCCCGGAATCTCGCGGTCACCATCGACCGCACGTGCAGGCTAGGCATGGGCGGGTAAAGTACGGGTGGACCGTTCGCTAGCGCGGCGTGATCGATTCATCTTTCGCCGGATCCTAGCTCCGGCCATGAAACATTCATGGATGCGAAGGCGCCCGCGCGCGGGCGAAGCGCAGGCGCAGGGCATTGCCGATCACCGAAACCGAACTCAGGCTCATCGCCAGCGCGGCGAGCATGGGCGAAAGGGTCAGGCCGGTGAACGGATACAGCACGCCGGCGGCGACCGGGACGCCCAGCGCGTTGTAGAGCAGGGCGAAGCCGAGGTTCTGGCGCATGTTGCGCACGGTCGCGGTGGAGATCGCGATGGCGTCGGCGATGCCGCGCAGGTCGCCCTTGACCAGCGTCACCTGCGCGCTGGACATGGCCACGTCGGTGCCGGTGCCCATGGCGATGCCCACGTCCGCCGCGGCCAGCGCCGGGGCATCGTTGATGCCGTCGCCGGCCATCGCCACGCGCCTCCCTTCGCGCTGCATCCGTTCGACCAGGGCGACCTTGCCGTCCGGTGTCATTTCGCCGTGCACCTCGTCGATGCCCAGCCGTGCGGCCACCGTGCGCGCGGTCGCCTCGCCGTCGCCGCTGGCCATGACGATGCGCAGGCCGGCGGCATGCAGGCGCGCGACGGCTTCGGGCGTGGACGCCTTGACCGGGTCGGCCACCGCGATCATGCCGGCGGACCGACCGTCGACAGCCAGGAACATGACGCTGGCGCCTTCGTCGCGCAGTCCGCCGGCGCGGGCTTCCAGGGGGCCTGCGGCGACGTTCTCCGCGCGCATCAACGCCGGCGAGCCCAGCAGCAGGGCGTGGCCGTCGACCCGTCCGCGCACGCCGGTGCCTGTGCCGGATTCGAAATCGGTGGCCGGCAGCAACGCGATGCCGCGCTGGCGGGCTTCGGCGACGATGGCCGACGCCAGCGGATGCTCGCTGCCGGCATCGAGGCTGGCGGCCAGCTGCAGCACGCGGTCGGCGTCATGCGACGGCGGGGCAACGACCTCGCGGAATGCCGGCCGGCCCTCGGTCAGGGTTCCGGTCTTGTCCACCACCACGGTATCGACGTCGCGCAGGCGCTCGATCGCTTCGGCGTCGCGGAACAGCACCCCCAGGTGCGCGGCGCGACCGGTGGCGACCATGACCGACATCGGCGTGGCCAGGCCCAGCGCGCAGGGGCAGGCGATGATCAGCACCGACACCGCATGGAGCACTGCGCGGGTCCACGACGGTTCCGGCCCGAACAGGCCCCAGGCCAGGAACGCGAGCATGGCCACGCCGATCACGCCGAGCACGAACCAGTACGACACCCGGTCCGCCATCCGCTGCATCGGCGCGCGCGAACGCTGCGCCTGCGCGACCAGCTGCACGATGCGGGCGAGCACCGTCGCCTCGCCCACGCGGGTGGCCTGGACCACCAATGCGCCGCTGCCGTTGAGCGTGGCGCCCACCACCGCATCGCCGCCGGCCTTGGCCACGGGCATGGGCTCGCCGGTGAGCATCGATTCGTCGAGGTGCGAGCGGCCTTCCAGGACGACGCCGTCCACCGGCACCTTTTCGCCCGGGCGCACGCGCAGGCGGTCGCCGGGTTGCACGACCGCGACCGGAACGTCCTCCTCGCCGCCGCCGTCGCGCAGGCGCCGCGCGGTCGCCGGCGCCAGTTCCAGCAGCGCGCGGATCGCCGAGGACGTGCGCGAGCGCGCCTTCAGTTCCAGCAGCTGGCCGAGCAGGGTCAGCGAGACGATGGTCGCGGCGGCCTCGAAGTAGCCCCCTACGCGCCCGTGTTCGTGGAAAGACGGCGGGAACAGTCCCGGCGCGAGCGCGGCGACCAAGCTGTAGCCATAGGCGGCCAGCACACCGGTGCCGATCAGGGTCCACATGTTCGGCCGGCGGGTGGCGATCGAGATCGCCCAGCGCTGCAGGAACGGCCAGCCGGCCCACAGCACCACCGGCGTGGCCAGCGCCAGTTCCAGCCAGGTCCGCGTGGTGGCCGGCAACCCTTGAAACAGGTGCCCGCCCATGGCCAACGCCATGGTCGCCGCTGTCAGCGGCAACGACCAGTAGAAACGGCGGCGGAAATCGGCCAGTTCCGGATTCCCGCCGTCGTCCAGGGTCGGCAGCATCGGTTCCAGCGCCATCCCGCAGATCGGACAGATGCCCGGCGCGTCGCGCACGATTTCCGGATGCATCGGGCAGGTGTAGAGCGCGCCCGCGACGGGCGGCGCCTGCGCGGCGGTGGCGGCCGGATCGGGGAACCGTTGCGGATCGGCGAGGAAGCGTTCGCGGCAGCGCGCCGAACAGAAGTGCCAGTCGCGGCCGTCGTGCACGGCATGGTGCGGCGTGCGCCGCGGGTCCACCGCCATGCCGCAGACCGGATCGACTAACGTGCCGGACGCCGACGATGGTGTGTGACCGGAATCGCCGCTGCAGCAGACGTGGTCCGGGGGTGCAGGTGGGGGCGTGTCGCGCTGGCTGCTCATGCCGGCTCCCCGGCCAGCGCCGACATGATCGGGCACTCGCTCAGCGCGCCATGCCCGGGGCAGGCGTCCACCAGGCCGCGCAGGGCGTCGCGGATCCGCTGCAGTTCGTCGATCCGGGCCTGGATGAGTTCGAGCTTTTCCTGGGCGGCGGTGCGCACGCCGGCCATGTCCGCGCTGAGCGCGTCGCTCAGCGCGAGCAGTCCTCGGATTTCCTCGAGCGCGAACCCCAGTTCTTTGGCGCGCCGCACGAACAGCAGGCGCCGCGTGTCGGTCGGGCCGTACTGCCGGTAGCCATTGGCGCCGCGGGCCGGCGTCGGCAGCAGGCCTGCGCGCTCGTAGTAGCGGATGGTGTCGATCGGCATGCCCGACTGGCTTGCCAGCTGTCCAATGTTCATGGCGGCTCCGCGGATGGATCGAAGGTCATTCTCGACCCTGGAGCAGGCTCCAGGGTCAATACCTGCGTCCGGCGACGCCGCTGTGGCCTCCGGGAAACTTCCCCGGACAGACTCCAGATCGCGCGAACTCTACCCGGCGGCTGGCGAAGGCTGGATCGCCGTGCCGTGCGTGGACGCCAAGGAGAGCCCGGGGCTTTGCCAGGCTTCCGGGAGCCCGGCTCTCTTCATTCAGAATTAACGCCCCGGCAAAGCAGCATGGCCTCGATGCGCCGCCGCGTGGTGGCTACTGAGGAGGGGACCCATGGCATCCGACGTCAAGATTTCCCGGCTCCATCTCACCGGCATGGTCGTCGGCAGCATGATCGGGGCGGGCATCTTCGCGCTCCCGAGCACCTTCGCTGGCGCCACCGGCCCCTTGGGCGCGGTGATCGCCTGGTTCATCGCCGGCACTGGCATGTTCATGCTGGCGCGGGTCTTCCAGTTCCTCGCCGAGCGCAAACCGGACCTGGACGCCGGCGTGTTCGCCTACGCGCGGGCGGGATACGGCGACTATCCGGGCTTCCTGTCCGCCTTCGGCTACTGGATGGGCAGCTGCATCGGCAACGTGTCCTACTGGGTGCTGATCAAGTCCACCCTGGGTGCGTTCTTCCCCGTGTTCGGCGACGGCAACACGGTGGTGGCGATCCTGGTCGCCTCGGTCGGCATCTGGCTGTTCCATTTCATGATCCTGCGCGGCGTGCAACAGGCTACCGCGATCAACTACGTGGTCACGATCGCCAAGGTCGTGCCGATCGTGATCTTCATCCTGATCCTGATCTTCCTGTTCAAGGCGGACATGTTCCGCTTCAACTTCTACGGGGGCGGACTGGAAGGCACCGTGTTCCAGCAGGTCCGGGCGACCATGCTGGTGACCGTATTCGTGTTCCTGGGCATCGAGGGCGCCAGCGTGTATTCGCGCTATGCGAAGGAACGCCGCGACGTCGGCTTCGCCACCATCGCCGGCTTCCTCCTGGTGACGACGCTGATGGTGCTGGTCACGCTGCTGCCGTACGCGATCGTGCCGCGCGAGGAGATCGCGGGCATGCGCCACCCGTCGATGGCGGCTGTGCTGGAGGCGGCCGTCGGCCACTGGGGCGCGATATTCGTCAGCATCGGCCTGCTGATCTCGGTGCTGGGCGCCTACCTGGCATGGTCGCTGATCTGTGCCGAAGTGCTGTCGGCGGCGGCGCGGACCCGCGACATGCCCTCGCTGTTCGCCCGCGAGAACGCCAACAAGGTGCCGCACACGGCGCTATGGGCCACCAACATCGTGGTCCAGCTGATCGTGATCACCACCTACTGGTCGATCGACGCTTTCTCGCTGATGTTGAACCTGACCAGTGCCATGGCGCTGATCCCGTTCCTGCTCGTGGCCGGCTACGCCATGAAGCTGACCACCCGCGGAGAGACCTACGACACCGTACGCCCGAACGAGCGTACGGCCCACATCGCCATCGCCGCCGTTGCGACGGCCTACACCGCCTTCCTGCTGTACGCCGGCGGGCTGAAGTTCATCGTCCTGTCGGCGATCCTCTACGCGCCGGGCAGCCTGCTCTATGTCTGGGCGAGGCGGGAGCAGGGCAAGAAGGTATTCCAGCGCGCCTGGGACGGGGTGATCCTGGCGCTGGCCGTGATCGGCGCGATCGTCGGCCTCTACTGGATCGCCACCGGCTACATCGTCCTGTAGCGGGGCCGGAAAACGGATCGCCCCGTTCCCGGCCGGGGCGATCATCAGGCGGACCGGGCCGCAGTCGACGGGCTTCAGTTGGTGCGGGTCACGCGGGTCGTCACGCCGTCGGAGGCGACGTTCACCCGGTCGCCCACGCGGAATTGTTCCGGCGTGCCGTCCTGCACCACGGCCATGGTCCTGCCCGAATCCAGCTGCACCGTCACTTCCACGCCTGGCCGGGCGCCGCTGGCGACCGCCTGCCCGGCGGCGCCGCCGGCGACCGCGCCACCGACGGTCGCGGCGGTCTGTCCACGGCCGCCACCGATCGTGCTGCCGGCCAAGCCGCCCAGGACCGCGCCGGTGGCGGTGGCCACGTTGCCGCCCTGCTGCTGGATGGTCACCGCGCGTACCGCGGTCACGGTGCCCGCCTCGACCGTCTGCTGCCGCCCTACCTCGGACCGGCGGAAGGTGTCGGGACTCTTGTGGGAGGCGCATCCCGCCATCGCCGCGATGCCCAGGAACAGGATTGCGCCGGTGATCGTGTTCTGTCGTTTCATCTTCTTTCTCCGCTGTTGGAATGGATGGAACCGGGAGTGGAACGCGGTCCTGCTGCCCAAGGGCTGACCATGGGCCGGGGCGGTCCTTACGACCAGCTCGGCAGGGAAGGGGCCATGCCGGGATGAATGCGCGTCTGTATTCAAATGCACAAAAGGATGTTTCGGCGGCGTGAAATCCCCGCTGACGGACATGGATCCGGCAGGCACGGATCGACAGCGCATCTCCAGCGGTGCACCATGACTGCGGTTGGCGGGCCGGGGAGGCCCCCCGCGTCGGGCACATGCCAACACAATGGAGGGTGTGCGATGTCCGTACCTGTCTATGGCGTGCATTCGGAAGTCGGCGTACTGCGCAAGGTGCTGGTCTGCTCACCAGGCACAGCGCACATGCGCCTGACCCCGCGCAACAAGGACGACCTGCTGTTCGACGACGTGATGTGGGTGGACAACGCCAAGCGCGACCACTTCGATTTCGTCTCCAAGATGCGCGACCGCGGCGTCGACGTGGTCGAAATGCACCAGATGCTGGCCGAGACCGTGGCGCTGCCGGAAGCGCGCAAGTGGATCCTCGACCACCAGATCAACGCCAACGAGGTCGGCCTGGACGTGATGGCCGATGTGCGCGCGTACCTGGAGAGCCTGTCGCCGCAGGAACTGGCCAATGCGCTGATCGGCGGCCTGAGCGTGCTGGAGATCCCGGACGGGTTCGCAGGCCCGGTGCTCAAGGCGGCGCGGAACGTGCCGGACATGTTCGGCTACCTGCTGCCGCCGCTGCCGAACATGCTCTACACACGCGACACGACCTGCTGGATCTACGAGGGCGTGACCCTCAATCCGCTGTACTGGCCGGCGCGCCACGAGGAGACCATCCTCACCACGGCCATCTACAAGTTCCATCCCGACTTCGCCACGGCCGGCTTCCCGGTCTGGTACGGCGACCCCACGCTCGACCACGGCAATGCCACGCTCGAGGGCGGCGACGTGCTGGTAGCCGGCAATGGCGTGGTCCTGGTCGGCATGAGCGAGCGCAGTTCGCGCACCGCCATCGCACAGCTGGCCAAGTCGCTGTTCGACAACAAGGCGGTCGAGCGGGTGATCGTGGCCTCCATGCCCAAGCTGCGTTCGGCGATGCACCTGGACACGGTGTTCACTTTCGCCGACCGGGACGTGGCCACGTACTTCCCTGGCATCGTCGACCAGATCACGCCGATCTCCCTGCGCCCGAGCGACAAGGCGCCGGGATTCGAAGTGACCGTGGAGAAGAAGCATTTCAATGAAGTGGTCGCCGAGGCGCTGGGCTTCAAGAAGCTGCGCATGGTGGCGGCGGGAGGCGACCATTACGCGGCCGAGCGTTCGCAATGGGACAGCGGCAACAATCTCGTCGCGCTGGCGCCGGGCGTGGTGATGGCCTACGACCGCAACACGACCACCAACACCGCGCTGCGCAAGGAAGGGATCGAGGTGATCACCATCGTCGGTGCCGAACTCGGCCGCGGCCGAGGCGGTGGACACTGCATGACCTGTCCGCTGATCCGCGATCCCGTGACGTTCTGAAGCGTTGCAGCTGCATGCGGCGACGGGGCGGGGCGGCCCGACGGCCGCTCCGCTTCCGGAAAATTCCGACAGGCACCGATATCGAATCCATGACCAACAACGCCAGAGTCCATCCCCGCACCGGGCCACAGCGATCAGCACGCCCCTGGCGCATCGGCAGGACGCTGAAATCCCTGGCTTTGGCCACCACCGCGGCGCTGGCCAGCTTCGGCGCCATGGCCCAGGTCGACACCGACGCCATCGCCGACCTGATCACCGAGCCGGGCAGCGCGGGACTGGGCTTTCTCTACCGGTTCGAGGAATCCCCGTACCTGGACGCCGGCCAGCGCAGCGATCTGCTGCCGCTGTACCTGTACGAGGGCGAGCGCTTCTACCTCAATGCCGACCGCGCCGGGGTGAAGTTCATCGACGACGACACCCACCGCCTGGACGCATTCCTGTCGCGGCGACTCGAAGGGTTCCCGGAAGACGACATTCCCGACGTTGCCGAGGGCATGGTCCCGCGCAACGCGGGCGCCGACCTGGGGCTTAGGTACCGGCATCGCCTGCCATGGGGCACGTTGCGCGCGACCGCGCTGCAGGACGTCAGCAGCACCTCCAATGGCAGCGAGCTGCGGCTGGGGTATTCGTACACCTGGCGCGGCGATCGCTGGACCCTGCGCCCGGACGTCACCGTCGCCTTCCGCGATGCCGACCTCAACAACTACTACTACGGTGTCAGGCCGCGCGAAGCCACGCCGGACCGGCCCGCCTACGCGCCCGGCGCCGGCACCGACCTGACCGTCGGCCTGTACGGCACCTGGGGCTTCCTGCAGAACTGGCGGCTCATCGGCGGCGTGGCGGTCACTTCGCTCGACAGCGACGCGCGCGACAGTCCCATCGTCCGCGATGGATTGCATCCGGCCCTGTTCGCCGGCGCGGTCTACGATTTCGGTACCGCGATCGCGCGCTGGGACGATGACGACGTGCCGCTGTTCGTGAAAGTGTTCTACGGGCGCGCGTCGGGCGACGGCTGCCACATGGCCAAGATCATGACCCTCAGCTGCACCTCGCTGGACCACGAAAACCCGAGCAGTGTGACCGGCGTGCACTGGGGCCGTCCGTTCGTGGAGCGGATCAACGGCTGGCCGCTGGACTTCTACGGATACGCCGGATTCCTCTACCGCAACGAGATGAACGACTACCAGTCCGACAGCTGGCAGTTCGACGCGTACATGAAGGGCTTCTTCTACGGATTCCCGTGGAGCCACCGGGTGAACACCCGGATCGGCATGGGCGCGGGCATTTCCTATTCCAACCATGTGCCATCACCGGAGATCATCAGCCAGGCCCGGCGCGAACGGCCGACATCGAAGCTGCTGAACTATCTGGACCCCACGATCGACGTCAGCCTGGGCGACCTGTTCGGTTCGAAGAACCTCAGGCAGACCTATTTCGGCCTGGGCATCTCGCACCGGTCGGGCATCTTCGCCAGTTCGCGGTTGCTGGGCAGCGTCAACGGCGGTTCCAACTACATCTACGCCTACGTGGAAACGGCGCTCTGACAGGCACGCGGATCGCACACGACGCCCTGCATGCCCGGAGGCCGGTCCGCGCGACCGGAACCCGGGCGCCCCCGCAGGCCAGACCTCAGGCTTGGACCTCAGGGCGATGCCGGCGCGTCAGCCACCTGCGTCCAGCTATCGTCCGGATCGAACAGTTTCATCGCCCGCGCGGCCTGCTCGCCATCGGGGCCCAGGTCTTTCTCGAAGACTTCGCCCTCGTGGCTGATGATGAACGTCTTGATGCCCGAGTCCCCGTACTTGCCGGGCCAGGCCACCAGTGCGAAGCCACGGGTCATGTCGTCGCCGATCCGGTAGTCGTAGGCACCGCCCGGCGCCGAGGCGCCCTGCGCGGAGAGGATCCTGAACCGGTAGCCGTGCCACTCGCCGCCGGGCGCAGCATCGCCAAACAGGGGGCCCAGCGGGCTGATCTGGCCACTGTCGTCGTCGGACCAGAACAGGCCGTCGTGGCTGCCATCGGTGCTGACCAGCTTCTGCGCATATTCCAGGACGCCATCGCCATCGCGGTCGATTTCGGCGTATTCGGTTTCCGCATCATGAAAGGCCCGCGTCGATTCGATCGCCGACAGTTCGTTGCGGCCGACGCGGCGGGTGCGTATTTCCTCCGCGCCGGCCTTCAGATCGAACGACCAGCCCTTGGGACCTTTCGACAGGGGAATGGGCAGGGTCCAGGGATCGGTGCCGACGCTCAGCCGGACCTGGTTGTCGCCGCTGGGCTCGATCGCATGACGTTCGCCATAGTGGGTCAGGAACGCCTGTACGTCGCTCCGGTCCACGCTGTCGACGGGGATGAAATCCCTCCAGTTCTTGCCCAACAGCGCGTCGAGCCGGGCCGTGTCGGCGTGCTCGGTGCCGAGGGCGTCGACAAGGGCCTGCGCCGCTTCTTCCGGTGCGGGGAAAACCTGCTGGGCCAGAGCGGGGAAGGGCAGCAGGGCGGCCAGGGTCAAGGGGAGCAGATGGATGCCTTTCATCGCGGTTCTCCTTGATCAACGGCGCGCGTGGCGCTGCGGCGGGTGGGACGGGCGGGAAACCGGCTTGCCCGCCGGACGGCTGGCCGAGGCGTGTTGTCGCGACGCGGTGTGGCTGGCACTGCCCCGTTGCGCGGCGGCGCGGGAGGCCGCCGGCTTGCTTGCCCCTTGGAAGGCATCGTTGTGTGGCGCCGATTGCCGCTGCGGGGTTGCCTGCTTGCGGGCGGCGGTCCGGGCGTTGTTGTTGCTCTGCGTCTGGTGGACCTTGTTCGCGGCAGCGGGCCGGTTCTGCGCCGCAGTCCTGGCATGATCCGCGGCCTTCGGGTTGCGCTCGGCCACGGCGCCCGCCTTCGCGCGCGCCTGGTCGCGATCCACGTTCTGCGCCCGTTGCCGTGCCTGGTCGCGATCGACGTTCTGCGCGCGCTCGCGTGCCTGGTCGCGCGTGGCCGCCTGCGCGCGCTCGCGCGCCTCGGTGTTGCTGCGCGCCGGCGCGGCCTCGATGCCGTGCGAGGCCATCGAGCTGCGCGCCTTTTCCCGCGCCTGGGTCCGGTTGGCGTCCTCGCCGCGGAACTCCGCGCGGCGGTCCGCGCCATCCAGCCCGCGTCCGTGGGCCTCGCGGTTGGCGCGATCGCGGTAGGGGACACCATCGCGATGGGCTGGGTTGTGCTGCCAGTGGTTGTTGTTGGCGTCGATGCGGTTGTTGACGTTGATCCGATTGTACCGGTTCACGTCTATGTCGACGTCGACATGGTCGTGGTGCCCCCAGTCGTCCCAGCCGAAACCGCCCCACAGCGAGTCGGTGATCGCCAGGCCGACGCCGAAGGCCAAGCCGCTGGCCAGCGCGGTGCCAACCGGGTAATAGGCCGACGGTGGCGGGTAGTACACCGGCGGATACGAGGGATAGGCCCAGGTGCCATAGACCGCGGTCGGGTCGTAGCTGGGTACGTAGACCACGTCCGGCTGCGCCGGCTCTATGACGATCGCCTGCTGCGGCGCGGCCTCGTAATCCGCCGCACCGGTGGCCGCGGGTGCCGTATCGGTTGCAGGAGCGGCGGCGTCTGCAGGCGGCAGGGTCGTGACCTTCTGGTATTCGTTGGATTCCAGGTTGCCGGCGGCCTGTGCCTGGCGGCGCAGGCGCTGGACCGAATCCATCACCGCATCGGGCTGCGCCAGGAACGCATCGCCCAGGCGCTGCACCCAGGCCGGATCCTGGCCCAGCGTGGCCAGCGCCTGCGGGAACGCCACCAGCGACTGGACGCTGGGATCCCAGGGCTGATCGGCCACCTGGCGGACGGCGGCGTCGCCCTGGGCGTCCGGATGGGCCTTGGACCAGGCGGCCGCATCGGCTACGTTGCCCGGATAGGTCGCCGCCATCAGCACCTGGGCCAGCAGCGGGTCCGGGTACAGCGCGATGGGGGCGACCATCTGGTCGAGTTCCTCCTGGCTGAAGACCTGTTCCTGCGCAGGCGAAGCGGCATCCTGGGGGGCGTCGGCCGGACTGGAGGCCGTGGTGGCCGGCGCAGTCCCGGACGTCTCGTCCTTCGAACAACCCACGGCCAGGACCAGGCCGGTGATCAGCAAAGTGGTACGCAGGCGCATGACGACTGCTCCTTACAATGGGCGTGGGATATCGAAATCCTGGGTCAGGCGCCAGCGGCAGTGCTGGCGGGCGCAGTCGATTATTGGTGTCGCGGTTGTTTGCCTTGCGTGACGGATGCGGCAGGTAGGTCAGCCCGCCCATAATTTCGCATAATGCACATTATGTCACTTCAAGGATACTGCCGGACCCTGCTGGGAGTCAGCCGGCGACCCTCTTCATTCGGACGCCGGCACCGCCGGACTCATTCCCGGCGGCCGCACCCTCCAGGCCGGTCCCGAAGTTGCAGCCCGGTAGCCGACGTCGTACAGCCTGGCCATTTCCGCCGGGTCGAAGGCCAGCGGATCCGGCAGAACCACGCTCTCGTCGATGGTTACCCAGTGGAAGCCGGCGCCGTTCTGGCGGGCGAAAGTGAACTCGCGGAACAGGTCGCCGACGACGCCTGCACGACCCGCGGTCTCGACCGACCGCAACGCGATACCGCGCAGCGACCGCGACGTCGGATCAGGCGGCGCATGGAGCTGTCCGTTGTGGATCACGAATATCTCGCCATGTCCGGGCCCCCGTCCGGCGTTCCGGTAGAGGCCGGACATGTCGAAGGTACCGGCGTTGAGGAAGACGTTCGCGCCGATGAAGCCGTCGACGTGCATTTCGTCGTACCGTCGCCCGTTGGCCTCGACTTCGAACAGCACGGGTGGGAACGCGACCGGTACCGACGAGGACGCGAGCATGATCCGGCGGAACAGCGCCAGGGCCTCGAAGTCGCCGCGCTCGGCGATCAGGCCCATGTTCCAGACCGCGAACCCCCGGGAGTCCAGGTCGACCGTGCCCACGTAGAGGCGGCGGCCCTGACGGTGCGCGGCGGCGATCCTTCCCAGCAGCGCGGTGTCGATGTACCGCTCGATCAGGTCGGCCAGCGGTCCGGTGTCGGCCACCGCGTCGCGCCGCATCAGCGCCACCAGGGGCGAACCCGGCGTGAACACGTCGCGCGTCCGCGTCGTCGTATAGAAGTGATGCAGCACCTCGTCGTATCCGGAACCCAGGAACGCGAACGGTGCCATCAGCGCACCGGTGGAAACCCCGGTGACGATCTTGAACACGGGACGGCTACCGCTGTCCGACCAGCCCTTGAGGAACCCGGCGCCGAACGCCCCGCTCGATCCGCCGCCGGACAGCGCCAGGTACGGGTAACGGATGCTGCCGTCGGCGCCGCGTGGAAAGTCCACGGGCGATTCCTGCGCCAGCGACAACCGGTAGTCCTGCTCCATGGACGGGCTGGCGGTACCCGCCCAGGCACGTATGTCCGGCATGCCGGGAACGATCGCTTCGTCGGCCAATTCCGCCGGGACCGGATTCCTGGGGAGCGACGCGCATCCGGCCAGGACCGCGGCCAGCACTATCCCCGTCGAACATGCCCGCACCGCCCTCCACCATGGGCAGCATGCATCGGCGTGCATTTCATGGCGGACACCCAGGCTGGCCATCGCCCTTCCCTAGCAACTGCCCCTCGTCCGGCGGGCGTCATGCGGACCTTGCGGTTCACGAGTCGATAACGTCATCCATCACAGTGTTCGCGTCAACAGGCGCACCGTCCCGACGGACTGCGGCGCAGCGGGGCAAAGGGAGGTGCACGATGGGTCGAGTCGCCATGGCGTTGTCGCTCGTGCTGCTGTGTACGGCCTGCGCCCACTCCGGGCCCACCCTGAGCTCGGCCGAGCGCCTTGAACTCTATCGTGCACATGCCGGGCCATCCGTGCCCAGCTTCCGGATCGACCGGATCGACGGCGCCATGCGCTGGACGCCCTTGGGCGATCGGGCGCTGGCGGTCTGGAACAACTCCGCCCAGGGCTATCTGCTGGAATTCCGGGCGCCGTGCTCCGGGCTTTCGTTCGCCGGTTCGATCAACATCAGCCATTCGCAGGGACTGGTGAACGTGCGGATGGACAGCGTGCAGGCGCGAGCCGCCAATGGTTCGGCGATTTCCCAGCCCTGCAGGATCACCAGCGCGCGGCCGATCGACGGTCGTGCACTGAACGACGCCAAGCGCGAACTGCGCGAAGCCAGCGTGGTGGATCGACCGGCGGATGTGGTGCCGGAGGACGATTGAGCCCTCCCCCGTTCCCGGCCTTGCCGATCGGTCCGCGACGCGGTTCGGCTCAGGCCGCGGCAGTCACCACGATCTCCACCCTCCACTCCGGCCTGGCCAGGGCGGCCTGGACCGTGGCCCGTGGCGGCGTGTGCCCGGGTACGACCCATGCATCCCAGGCCTGGTTCATTCCGGCGAAGTCGGCGATGTCGGCCAGGAATATCTCGGCTCGCAGGATCCGGCTCTTGTCGGTGCCGGCCTGCGCGAGCAGCGCATCGATGGCTTCGAGCACCTGCCGGGTCTGGCCGGCGATGTCCTGCGAGGTGTCTTCCGGTATCTGCCCGGCGAGGTAGGCCACGCCGTTGTGCACTGCCAGTTCGGACATGCGCGGGCCGACTTCGTAACGCTGGATCATGCCTGTGACTCCTCGATCGGGTGTGTGCGGGCCGCGCAGGATACACCGGGCCGGATCGCCCGAGGCCCTGCCCGCCCTTGCCGGATCGACGACTGCATCGTCGTCGCCGGCCGGTGGCCGATCGGACGTGCCCATGCCCTGCGGAAAGGCATAGACTGGCCTCAACACGGCATGTCCTGGAGGGCGCCATGCTGGGGTGGACACTGATCGCGGCGCTGGCGCTGGCGCCGTCGCAGGCACAAGCGCAAACACAAGCACAAGAGTCCCCCGCCCTGGTGGCGGTGCCGGACATGGCGCAGGTCATGGCGATCCCGCCGGAACTGCAGGAAGAGATCCGGCGCCGGGTGGTCGAACCGGGTGGAGGCCGCGACAAGCAACTGCAGCGGCTGGCCGACTACGCGTTCGGCGACGACGGGCTGGCACTGAAGTACGACAACGAAGTGACGCGTACGGTCGCGGAGGTGTACCGCGACCGCAGGGCCAACTGCCTGTCCTTCACCCTGCTGTTCGTCGCCATGGCGCGGCAGGCGGGCCTGGAAGCCCAGGTCCAGGAGGTCGGCGAGGTCCTGGCCTGGTACCAGGACGAAGGCGTGATCTACAACGCCAACCACGTCAACGTCGGCGTGCGCACTTCCATGCAGTGGCAGGTCATCGATGTCGACAGCAACATCCTGGCCGCCCGCAATCGCCCGCGTGGCATCGAGGACACGCGGGCCATGGCGCATTTCCACAACAACCGCGGCGCCGAACTGATGGCCGCCGGCGACGTGGCGTCGGCGCACGCCTCGCTGCTCGCCGCACTGGAAGATGATCCGGCGTTCGTGCCGGCATGGAACAACCTCGGCGTCCTGCTGCTGCGCGAAGGCGATGCCACGGGCGCCGAACGTGCCTACCTGACCGGCTTGCGCAACAAGCCGGATCATGCGGCCACGCTCAGCAACCTGATCGCCCTGTATGGCCGCGAAGGCGACCAGCGGCAGAAGCGTCACTACGAGTGGCGGCTGGACAAGGTCCAGCGCACCGACCCCTTCCACCAGTTCATGCGCGCGCTGGAATGCGAGAACAAGGGCGACTACACCTGCGCCATCGCCCGCTACCGGCGCGCGATCAGGCTGCAGGGCGAGGAGCACCAGTTCCATTTCGGCCTGGCCCGGGCCTACTTCCTGTCCGGAGATCTGGGACGCGCGCAGCGCGAACTGAGCCGCGCCTACACCCTGGGCGGGAACGAACAGGTCCGCAGCGTGTACCGGCAGAAGCTCGAAGGCCTGCGCCGCTGGCGCCAGCAGGCCGCCAGCCAGCTGCAGCGCTGAGGTTCCTCCCGATGACCGAGGCGATCGAGTTCGAACTGGAAGGCGATTGCGTCGAGCTGAACCAGCTGCTCAAGCTGGCCGGGCTGTGCGACAGCGGCGGCGCCGGCAAGGCGCTGGTGGCCGGCGGCCAGGTCCGGGTGGATGGGCAGGTCGAACTGCGCAAGACCTGCAAGATACGACACGGGCAGCAGGTCGAATGCCGGGGCCTGTCGATCCGGGTGCTGGCGGACCCGGCGCGACGCTGACCGCCGGGGGAAGCGTCCCCTAGAATAGGGGCAGAAGCGGCCACGGCGGTCGCGTCCACACCGATCCGGCGATGGAAGAACGACTGCCCGCAGGCATGCAGGACTGGATCGGCGCGCTGCTGCCATTCGGCGAAATGCTGCTGGTCGTGCTCGTGGCATGGCTGCTGCAGCGGCTGGTGCGCGCCGTTGCCCGCCATCTGGTCGCCCGGCGCGGGCTGCCGCCGGAAATGGCCACGGTGCTGCGCCGGGTCTCGGCGACCCTGCTCTCCTGCACCGCGGTGCTGCTGGTCCTGGAACGGCTGGGCGTGTCGGGCACGGTGCTTTGGACCGCGTTCACCGGCTTCGCCGCGGTCGGCGCGGTGGCGTTCTTCGCCGCATGGAGCGTGCTGTCCAACATCTTCTGCACGGTGCTGATCTTCGTCACGCGCCCGTTCCGGCTCAACGACCACATCGAAGTGCTCGAGAACGGCGAGAAGCCCGGACTCAAGGGCCGTGTCGTGGACATCAACCTGATCTACAGCACGCTGCAGGAAGTGGGCGCCGACGCGCGCGACGAGGGCAGCGTGTTGCAGGTGCCCAACAGTCTGTTCTTCCAGCGCACCGTGCGCCGCTGGCGTGGGCAGGGGGTTCCGGCGCGCTGGCTGGCGCCAGCGCCCGCCGATCCGGCCTCGCAGGACAACCGCTGACGCTCCCGGGCACGGACGACTCAGCGCAACTGGCTGTCCTTGCTCCCGCGCCGGTTGTAGCCGCTGAATCCTGCTTCCCGGTCGCGTCCTTCCTGGCAGGCCACGCACAGGCGGACCCCTGGGATCGCCTTGCGCCGCGCTGCCGGGATGGGCGCGTCGCACTCCTCGCAGCGCTCCAGGCCCGGGCCCTGCGGCAGTTGCCGGCGCGCGCGCTCGACCGCGTCCTTCACCGTCGCATCGATCTGCTCGTTGACCGCGCCGTCGTCCGCCCAACCGGTCGCCATTGCCCTGCCCTCCGCATGCCGCCTGCCGGCAGCGTGCCAGCGTGGAGGTGAACGGGAACGTAAACGTCCCGGCCAGTGGCGGCCGGTCTCCTGGCACTGGTCCGCAGGAGGCAAACCCGACGTGCCGTGCATCGACTGCCGTGCCCCGATTCAGGACGCCGGATCGCTACCACGCGCATGCCAGGCCCGCAGCAACCCGGTTTCATGCTCGCGGGTGATGCCGGCGCGCAGTTCAGCCTGGCGCTCGGGCGGCAGGCCGGCGAACCATTCCAGCGTTTCGGCGACGGTGGTGGCCAGCGGACGGAAAGCAAGTCCGGCCGCGACGGCGCGGGCATTGGCGACCTGCCCGTAGCCGGCGTAGGGGCCATCGCCTCGATATACCCAGATCGGCAGGTCGATCTGCTTTTCGACCATGAATTCCGGCGCCACGTGGGTGAACACCGCATCGCTGCCGGTCACCGCGCGGCAGGTCTCCAGCATGGCGTCCATCAGCAACGGATCGCGCGGGCCGACCGCATTGAAGGTGCCGAAGGTGCGGCGCTCGGCCAGGCGGATCATCCACTCGCCCAGGTCGCGACCATCGATGAGCTGGACCGGATCGTGGCCGTCGCCCGGCACCAGCATCTCGCCGCCCTGCGCCACGCGGTGCGGCCAATAGGTGAAGCGGTCGGTCTCGTCGCGCGGCCCGACGATGTAGCCCGGGCGCACGATGGTCACCGCCGCGCCGAACTGCCTGCGCGCTTCCGCTTCGCTGAGTGCCTTGAGCGGGCCGTACAGGTTCTCCACGTCGGCCATCAGCGTCTGCTGGGTTTCCGCCATCGCATCCGCGCCCTTGTACGCGGCCAGAGGCGCTTCCTCTGCCATGCCGGGTCGGCTGCCGTCGGCATAGACCGAGATGGTCGAAATGAACAGGTAGTGATCCACGTTGCCCGCCAGCACGCGGCCCGCATCGCGCACCCAGAACGGCAGGCCGGTCGGATTGTCGATGCACACATCCCACTTCCGGCCGCGCAGCGCGGACAGGTCGCCGGTGTTGCGGTCGCCATGCAGTTGCTCGACTGTGCCGGGCCATTCCGGCGAGGGTCGCTTGCCGCGGTTGAACAGGGTCACCTGGTGGCCGCGCGCCAGCGCATACTTCACCTGGAAGGGGCCGGTGAAGCCGGTGCCGCCGAGGATCAGGATGCGCAGCGGCCTGGCGGCGCGGCCTGCCGGTGCCGCCGGCGACGCATCGCGGGCCAGCGCGGGAAACGCGGCGGCGGCCGCGGCCAGGGCCCCGAGCCGGATCAGTTCACGACGTGTGCTGCGCATGGCGGCCTCTCCTGTCGGGGAGCGACGCCGGGATGGGTCGCCCCAAGGCTGCCGGTTGAATATCATCCGGCGCCGGCGCTGGCCCATGACGGAAGTCGGGGGCCGGACCTGCACACCTTGCGGAGCCCGCCGTCGCGGCATCGGATTCCGCTGATCCGCCCTTTACGGTCCCTGCGGCACGCTGGCCTGTGATCACCCTCTCCTGCGGAGCCCCCATGGAACCGACCGTCCACGCCTTCTCGGAACTGTTCGCGCAGCTGGGCCTGCCCAGCGACCCGGCAAGCATCCGTGCCTTCATCGCCGACCATGCGCCGCTGGCGGACGACATCCGCCTGGAGGAAGCCGGGTTCTGGTCCCCGGCGCAGGCGCAGCTGTTGCGCGAGGAGCGCGCCGAGGACGCCGACTGGGCGATCGTGGTCGACCAGCTCAACCTGGCCCTGCGCGGCCGCGGCTGAGCGCGGCGCGGCTCAGGCCTTGCGCAGGAATACCGTCTTCAGCACCAGGCCCTTGATCTTCTCCGAGTTGCCTTCGATGTGCTCCGGATCGTCCTCGACCAGGCGGATGTTGCGGATCACCGTGCCCTGCTTGAGCGGGATCGAAGAACCTTTCACCTTCAGGTCCTTGATCACCACCACCGTGTCCCCGGCGGTCAGCACGTTGCCGTTGCTGTCGCGCACCACCAGGCCCGCCTCGGTTTCCGTTTCGGCACTCCATTCGTGCCCGCAGTCCGGGCACACCCAGAGCACGCCATCGGCATAGGTATTTTCGAGCCCGCACTGCGGACAGGTGGGAAGCGTGGACATGGCCGGGTCCGTTCAAGTGCGGGGACGCGCATTGTAGCGGGCGTCGCCAGCAGGCCACGCCGCCATGTGGCACGTGCCCGCCCGCGGCGCCGGACTACATGCCCTCGCCCGGCGGCGGCATCGATGCCGGGCGTGCACAGCCCTTGATCGGAGCGCCGCCATCGATCGCCAATACCGCGCTGTACGGGAACATCGCGCCGGACATCGAGTCCTGGCATGCCGTCGCCGTGACCTGCAGATCGACCGTGCCGGCAGCGTCGGCGGCGCGCACGGTACGGGTGCCGGCGGCGGCATCGGACGCAGCGATGGCCAGTTCGCGCTGCGCCTCGATGCCCCGCAGCACCAGCACCTCGCCCGATACCTGGGCATGCCAGAACGGTTCGTTGGTCGAGACGATCAGCTCGCCTTGCAGCGCGGCATCGGCAGTCGCCGCATCGGGAGCGGTCGCCGGAGCGGTTCCGGCGGCTGGCGCCGGGGAGGCAGGCTCGGCCGCGGGCGCGGCCTGCTGCGGTTTGTCTCCGCATCCGGCGAGCGCCAGGCAGAGGATGGCGGACAGGGGCAGGCTCGTGGCAGGCAGGGACGTGCGCATCGTGCGTTTCCTCGTTCCAGAGGGTTGCATCATGCAACAGGCCAAGCAGCGGCCAACGTGAAGTGGACGTGCCAGTCGCAGGCATCGGCGTGACGCGCCGTTCCTGCGCCGGGATGCACCGCCTAGAGTTGCGACTCGACCGGCAGTATCCGCATCAGCCAGGCCAGCGCCCGCTGCGATGCGGTCGACTCGGGCTCACGGGTCCAGGTCGCGTCGCCATCGTTCCAGCGCAGTTTGCCTTCGGCATCCATGGTCACCTGCCAGGCATGCACCCCGTTGGACTGGCTCTGGAAGATCCCGGCCAGCTCCGACGCCAGGGCGGGATGGGTGACGAGCACCCCCTGCTCCGAATTGAGCGAAGTCGAACGTGGATCGAGGTTGTAGGAACCGACGAAGACGGTGTCGCCATCGATCACCATCGCTTTCGTATGCAGGCTCGACCCGGAGGAACCGGACAGGCTGAACGACGCCGGTCCGCCGCTGGGCTTGAGTTCCCACAGCCCCACGCCGCCTTCGAGCAGTTCCGGCCGGTAGCGGCTGTAGCCGCCATGGACCGCCGCCACGTCGTTCGCCGCCAGCGAATTGGTCAGCACCCGTACGTCGACGCCGCGCCGGTCGGCGCCGACCAGTGCGCGGGTGCCCGCCTCGCCGGGCACGAAATAGGGCGAGATCACCAGCAACCGCGATTGCGAACCGGTGATTTCGGGCAGCAGCAGGCGCACCACTTCCGAGCGCTGCTCCGGCGGCAGCCGGCCCTTCATCGGATCGTCGCTGGCGAAGCGCCATTGCGCGCTCCAGTGCAATCCGCCCCCGCCTTCCAGCACGCGCTGAACGTCGGGGTCATCGTGCAGCACCTGCCTGTATGCGCTGCGTTCGAGCTCGGCGGCGCTGGCGTCGAGTGTCCTGCGCAGTGCTTCCAGGCGCTCGACGGTCGCCATTCCCGGCGACAGCTGCGCGATCGGGTAATTCGATTCCGCATTCCAGAAGCGGTCGAAGTTGTGCCCGACCTCGCGCACCACCCGGCCGACCATCAGCATGTCCAGGTCGACGAAATTGGGGCCTTCGCTGGCGCCGAAATACTCGTCGCCCAGGTTGCGCCCGCCGACCAGCGCGATGCGGCCGTCGACGATCCAGCTCTTGTTGTGCATGCGATGGTTCAGGCGCTTGAAGTCCGTGCCGAACCCGCCCACCTTGCCCAACGCTCCCGAGCGGCTGGCCATCGGGTTGTACAGCCGCACTTCGATGTTCGGATGGGCATCCAGCGCGGCCAGGCCCTCGTTCTTGGCGCGCGCGTCGAGGTCGTCTACCAGGATCCGCACCCGCACGCCGCGATCGGCCGCCAGCAGCGCCTGGCGGGCCAGCAGCCTGCCGGTGAGGTCGGCGTGCCAGATGTAGGTCTGGATATCCAGGCTGCTGGTCGCCGACTGCGCGCTGTAGGTACGCAGCGCGTAGGCTTCGGTGCCATTGGCGACCAGGCGGAAGCCGGATTCCCCGGGATGTGCCTGTTCGGCGGGAACCGTGCGCGCGGCGATCACGCCCTCCTCCGCCGGCGCCAGCGCGGCCTGCGGTGGCGTGGACTCGCGCGGCGGCAACTGCGCGCAACCCGCGATGACGCCGGCCAGCGCCAGCAGCACGACGCGCCGCCAAGGTGGGCTCGCGTGCGGGACTCCCGGTGCATGGGCTGGTGTCATTCGTTGCACTCCCCTTGCGCGTGTCCCGGCCGCCCGGCCGGCGTGCAGCGAGCATACCTGTCGTCGCCTGCGGACAAGCGCCCGTCAGCCGCCGAACCGCAGCATCCGATACGTGTAGAGGCCCAGCGCGGTCAGGGCCAGCGAGCCGAACAGGTGCACCGCCACGCCCAGCACCGCAGTGCCGTATTGCTGGCGGGTGAGGTGCTGGACGATCTCGGCCGAAAACGTGGAGAAGGTGGTCAGGCCGCCGAGCAGGCCGGTCACCAGGAACAGCCGCCACTCCGGCGCCACTCCGGGGCGGAAGGTGATCCAGCCCAGGGCGATGCCGACCACGTAGCCGCCGAGCAGATTGGCGGCCAGCGTGCCGAGCGGGATCGGACTGCGCGACGGATTGAGCCAGACCGACAGGCCCCAGCGCATCCAGGCGCCGATCGCCGCCCCGCTGCCCACCGCGATGAACGACCGCACCATGTCCACTGTCTTGCTCCGAGCCGGCGACCCGCGCAGCGTACCGGATCGGCCGGGCGCGCGGCGCAACGGCACCCGCGCCGCGCCGGCCATCGAGCCGGTCCGGATTCCGCGGCGTCGCCGCTGCGCCCCGTCCATCATTGCCACATGCCGCCCTGCGCCGCCTATCATTCGGTATCGGGCCATGGGGATGGCCGCATCCAGGGAGACGCGATGGGACGCAGGATCGTGATGGCCGCCAGCCTGCTGGCGTTCGCGGGCGCGCTGCAGGCCGAACCCCGGCTGCAGCTCAACGAGCAGGGCTACTTCGAGGCGCCCGGATTGAACGTGACCGTCTTCGCCGACATCTACCCGGACGGCCACCAGACCGGCGTGACGGTGATCCAGCACGGAGAGCGCGTAGCGGCCAATGGCGACCTGCGCCTGGAGCCGTCCCCGGGCCAGTGGTCGCCCATGCCGGCCGGCGACGGCAAGCCGCTCGTCGACCCGGCCACCGGCACGGTGACCCAGGCCCTGCATTACCCGGACGAGTCGAAGGACCGCAAGGGCTTCAATCCGATCGAATATCCCGACCTGGACTTCCGCTACCGCGTCAGCGTCACGCCCATGGACGGATACGCGTTCAAGGTGTCGGTGGACCTGGACAAGCCGCTGCCCGCCGAGTGGGAAGGCAAGGTCGGCTTCAATTTCGAACTGTTCCCGACCGATCTGTTCGGCAAATCCTGGCTCATGGACGATGCCGCCGGCATCTTCCCGCGCCAGGCCAATGGCCCGGTCGGCAACGATCACGGCCAGCGGGTCGCAGTGCCGATGGCGACCGGCAGGACGCTGGTGGTCGCGCCCGAGAGCGACCTGCAGCGGCTGAAGATCGAAAGCCGCACCGGCACGCTCGAACTGCTGGATGGGCGCGGCAACATGAACAACGGCTGGTACGTCGTGCGCGAGACCACCCGCCCCGGCGCGACCAAGGGCGCGGTGTCCTGGGTGATCACTCCGCACGTCGATCCGGACTGGCGCTACGCCCCGGTGGTGCAGGTCTCGCAGGTCGGTTATCGCCCGGGGCAGGCCAAGACCGTGGTGATCGAGCAGGACAAGCGTGACGAACGCGCCGATCCACTGATCCTCTACCGGCTGACCGAAATCGACGCGCGCGAGGTGGGCCGTTACGCGCCCAGGCCCTGGGGCCGGTTCCTGCGCTACCAGTACCTGACCGCCAACCTGGACGCGGTGACCGAGCCGGGCATGTACGAACTGTCCTATCGCGGGCACAGGACGCACGTCTTCCGCATCGGCGAGGACGTGTACGACCGCGGCGTGTGGCAGCCGACGCTCGAGTACTTCCTGCCGGCGCAGATGTGCCATATGCGGGTCACCGAGAACTACCGCACATGGCACGGCCTGGACCACCAGGACGACGCGCGCATGGCGCAGGTCGGCGTGCATTTCGACGGGTACGACCAGGGGCCGGAAACGCTGGTTCGCTACCGGCCAGGCGAACGCGTGCCCGGGTTGGCGTCCGGCGGCTGGCACGATGCGGGCGACTACGACCTGCGCGTGGAAAGCCAGATGGGCACGGTCTGGCTGCTGGCCAAGATGGTCGAGGAATTCGGGCTGGACTACGACACCACCACCGTCGACCAGGCGAAGAAGGAAACCCGCCTGCTCCATCCCGATGGCGTCAACGACGCGATCCAGCAGATCGAGCACGGCCTGCTGAGCGTGCTTGGGGGCTACAAGGCGCTGGGACGCACCTATCGCGGGATCATCGAACCGACCCTCGAGCAATACACGCTGCTGGGTGACGTCACCACCCAGACCGACAACCTCGACTATGATCCCGCGCTCAAGCCCGGCGCCAGGACGGGCGCGACCTCGGCCATCGCCGACGACCGCTGGGTGTTCACCGAGGACAATCCCGATCGCGAACTGGGCACGGCGGCAGGCCTGGCCACGGCCGCACGCGTTTTGCGCGACTCCAATCCGGCCATGGCCGCCGATGCGCTGGCCGCGGCCATCGATCTGTACGGCCATGCCATCGACCGGTCCGGCGACGTGGGCGCGCGGGTGTTCGCGCTGTCGGAACTGGCGCGCAGCACCGGCGATCCGGCTTACATTGCACGGCTGGTGGCGATGAAGACGGAGATCGTCGCCCATATCGACAAGACCGGCGCGGCGCTGGCCGAAGCGTTGCCGCTGATCGACGATGCGGCGTTCCTGGGCGAGATCGATGCGGCGGTACAGGCCTACCAGGCCCGGCTGGCCGAAGAGGCGACGCGCACGCCCTACGGCGTGCCCTACGTCCCCTACATCTGGGGCGCCGGCTGGGACATCCAGAAGTTCGGCGTGAACCAGTACTTCTTCCGCAAGGCCTGGCCGCAGCACACGCCCGACACCCTGCAGATGGAGGCGCTCAACTTCGTGCTGGGGGTGCATCCGGGCAACAACACCGAGTCGTTCGCCTCCGGCGTGGGCGCGCATTCGGCCACGGTGGCCTACGGCACCAACCGCGCCGACTGGAGCTACATCCCCGGCGGGGTGATCTCCGGCACCGCGCTGATCCGACCGGACCTGCCGGAACTGAAGGTCTGGCCGTATTTCTGGCAGCAGCGCGAGTACGTCATCGGCGGCGGCGCGGAGAACTTCATGTTCCTGGCCCTCGCGGCAGCCCAGCGCGGGCGGCAATAGCCGCGCCGGGCCTTGCGGCGGCGCAAAGGGCTTCAGCGGCCGTGGCGCGCCTGCTCGCGGGCCTGGCGCAGCTGCTGCAGTTTCTCCTTTAGCTTGATCTCCAGCCCGCGTTCGACCGGCTCGTAGTAGACCCGCTCGCCCATCGCGTCCGGGAAGCCGGTCTGGTCCAGCGCGATCCCGCCCTCGCTGTCGTGGTCGTACTGGTAGCCCCTGGAATAGCCCAGCTGCTTCATCAGCTTCGTCGGGGCGTTGCGCAGGTGCAGCGGCACCTCGGCGGTACCGTATTCGCGCACGTCGGCCCTGGCCGCGTTGAACGCCGCGTAGGCGGCGTTGGACTTGGCGGTGCTGGCCAGGTAGATCGCCACCTGCGCCAGGGCCAGGTCGCCTTCCGGGCTGCCCAGGCGCTCGTAGGTGTCCCAGGCGTCGAGCGCCATCCGCCAGGCGCGCGGATCGGCCAGGCCGATGTCCTCCACCGCCATGCGCGTGAGCCGCCGGGCCAGGTAGGCCGGGTCGCAGCCGCCGTCGAGCATCCGCGCCAGCCAGTACACGGCCGCGTCGGGATTGGAACTGCGCACCGACTTGTGCAGCGCCGAGATCTGGTCGTAGAACTGCTCGCCGCCCTTGTCGAAGCGGCGGGTGCGGTCGGCCAGCACCTGCAGCAGGGTCTGCTCGCTGATGCGGCCGCCCTCGTCGACGGCCAGTTCGGCGGCGATCTCCAGCAGGGTCAGCCCGCGGCGCACGTCGCCGTCGGCGGCACCGGCGATCTCGCGCAGCAGCGCGCCGTCGACCGCGATGCCCTGCCCGCCCAGGCCGCGTTCGCCGTCCTCCAGCGCCCGCTGCAGGGCGGCGGCGATGTCGTCGACCGACACCGGCTCCATCACGTGCACCCGGCAGCGCGAGAGCAGCGCCGAGTTCAGCTCGAACGACGGGTTCTCGGTGGTGGCGCCGACAAAAACAATACTGCCGCGCTCGATGTGCGGCAGGAACGCATCCTGCTGGGTCTTGTTGAAGCGGTGCACCTCGTCCACGAACAGGACGGTGCGGTGGCCCTCGGCGAAGCGCTGCGCGGCCTCGGCCAGTACCTGGCGCACCTCCGGCAGACCGGACAGCACCGCCGAGATCGCGCGGAAGTCGGCGTCGGCATACCGCGCCAGCAACAGCGCCAGGGTGGTCTTGCCGCAGCCCGGGGGCCCCCACAGCACCATCGAGTGCACCCGGCCCGCCTCGACCGCGCGGCGCAGCGCCGACCCCGGCGCCAGCAGGCGGCGCTGGCCGACCATTTCGTCCAGGGTGCGCGGGCGCATGCGCTCGGCCAGCGGACGCATCGCCTCCTGCCGTTCGTCGTCGACGCGCAGCAGGTCGCTTTCGTTCGCGGTGGATCGGCGCGCGCGGCTCATGCCTACATCATAGGCGGTATGGCGCCCTGCACCGGCCGGGATCCGGCCTGACTACTGTGGTCGCGGGACGGAATCCAGCCGGCAGTCGCAAGGATCAACGAATCGCGAAGATTCCGGGCGGAACCGTCGCACCTCGAGGCGGAGCGCGCCGGCAAGGGACCTCGCAAGGCCGCTACTGGCCGACGACGTCCACGCCCTCGCCCGGGACGAACTTGAACATGCCCGCGGCGAACGCCGGGTTGCGCTTCCAGCTTTCGAAGCGGATCTCGGTCTTCTGCCCAACCAGGTCCAGCACCTGCATACGCGCCAGGCCTTGGGCGTCAAAGCCCAGGCGTGCCATCTGGAAGTTGGCTTCGGCATCGACCTTGGGGGTCAAGGTCAGCCACTGCAGGCCTTCGCTGGAAGCCGCTTCCTCGCTTACGTCGAACTGGCGGTCCAGGCGCGCTGGCTCGAACAGCGCGACCAGCGGACTGTTGCGCTCCTCTTCGCCCTGAACGCGCACGGTGGCCTGTTGCAGATCGGGCTCGTAGACCCAGACCTTTTGTCCGTCGGCCACGATCAGCTGCGCGAACGGCTTGGCGTACTCCCAGCGGAACAAGCGCGGCGCCGACACGGCGACCGTGCCGCTGCTGCTCTCCTTGGCTCGCCCGTTGGCGTCGAACACCTGTTGATTGAAATGCCCTTCCAAGCCTTTCAGGCCCGTGGTGAAACGGTTCAGTTCGTCACGGGCACCGGCTGAGGCGTTGCCGGCCAGCAGCAAGCCGAGGCCCACGCATGAGATGAAGCGAAAAACCATGTGCTTGAAGGTCATGTTCGGGTCGACCAAGCTGGATCGGGTCATCCACAGTGTGGCGTGGCGAACCTGAACAGGACACTTTTACAATGCCGCTCACGCCCATCCCATGGATCGTAGCTGCATCATGACCATGAAGTTGATCAGAGCGTGCAACAGCACCGAAGCCCAGAAACCCGCCGCCTTGTTCTCTACGTTCTGGATAAGGCAGCAGATCACGAAAAAATTAACGTATATCGAAAAGTAACGGATCTCCATGTAGATGAGCGCATGGACCAAAACCGCAATGAACGCCACCAGTGCCGGAATCTTCCATGAACCTGCGTTGCGGGGGGTGGTGAATAGCTTGATACCCAGCAGGCATAACGTATTTTCGAGAACAGGAGCAACTATTAATGGGGACACCCAAACAAAGCCCGATTGAGCCTCCTTTATCTTATCCAGCCTGCTGGGGATACCAATGGCCGTCGCGATCCAATCCATCGACATTTCGATGGCGTTCTGAAGCAAGAACAAAGCGATAGCCATTGGAAATACGATGGCCGACAACCTCAGCGCCCCGGCACTCCAGAGGTTTCTGTTTAGCGCGCTCCCAAGGTTGACCATCTTCTTTCCAGAGATGAAATGCATGGTGCTGCAGCTGTGATTCTCGAATTGGCGATTCGGTCCGAACGGGCGCCCGAAGCTACAGCGTCAGGCACCCGAAGAGGATAATCAGGACTCTTCCAGTCCGCCTCCCTCTTTCAATCCCCGCCAGAATTCCCTTGCCGCTTCCTTGGCGTACTGGTATGCCTCGTCAATCGTATGAAGTATACCGCCGCCGTGGACTTGCGCGATTTCGATGTCTGAAATGGCCTTCATGTGTCCTCCTGGTTCACGCGCCGTACTGCATGGCACCGAGCATGGGATTGTCGAAGCTGTCGATTTTCTGATTCGCCGCCGCGACACCGCCAATGAACTTTCCGAGGGCATAAGCAAAATCACCGTAAATACTGCTGCCACCAGAAACCATTGCCACGTCTTCCATATTCAGGTCTTCCATTTCCTGATCTCCATTGTCTGGCGCAATTTGGCCGATGCGCCTGCGGCTCCGCCGGTCATCGGCAGATAGGGGTTTGGGCGCACCGACGTTGTTCCTGCCGCGAGTGCGCGCCGCTCTGATGCAATGCCTTTGCTGGGATACTTCCGGGCGGGCTCGATCAGAACCTACGTGATGCTACTCTTGTCGCCAATAGGCAAATCGCGCGGCGGCGTGTAGGAAATCCCGGACCTCCTGCCAGCGCCCAGCCTTCCCCTTTTCGCGCGACGCCTTCGCATATCAATGCCGGCTTGGGGAGGTCGCCGGGGATCGCTCACTCCCTCGGCGGCGGCGGCGCCAGCACGCTGCGGTCACCGTTGTGCTCGGGCGGGGTGACCACGCCGGCCGCCTCCATCGCCTCGATCAGGCGCGCGGCGCGGTTGTAGCCGATCTTCAATCGCCTCTGCACCCCGGAAATCGACGCGCGGCGGGTCTCGGTGACGATCCGCACCGCCTCGTCGTACAGCGGATCGGACTCGTCGCCACCGCCGCCGCCCGATTCGGGCAGGCCGGTGGCGCCGACCACCACGCCATCGCCCAGAGTCTGCACCTCGTCGAGCACGCCCTCGATGTAGTCGGCGCGGCCGCTGGCCTTGAGGTGCTCGACGACGCGGTGCACCTCGTCGTCGCTGACGAAGGCGCCGTGGATGCGCTCGGGCATGGCCGTGCCCGGCGGCAGGTAGAGCATGTCGCCATGGCCGAGCAGGGTCTCGGCACCGGACTGGTCCAGGATCGTGCGCGAGTCGATCTTGCTCGACACCTGGAAGGCGATGCGGGTCGGGATGTTCGCTTTTATCAAGCCCGTTATGACGTCCACCGACGGCCGCTGCGTGGCCAGGATCAGGTGAATGCCCGCCGCACGGGCCTTCTGCGCCAGGCGCGCGATGAGTTCCTCGACCTTCTTGCCGACGATCATCATCATGTCGGCGAATTCGTCGATGAAGATGACGATGAACGGCAGCGGCTCCAGCGGCCGCGGCGCCTCGCCCAGCTCCGGGTTCGGCCGGAACAGCGGATCCATCAACGGCTGGCCGGCGTCCTGCGCATCCCTGACCTTCTTGTTGAAGCCGGCCAGGTTGCGCACGCCGACCGCGCTCATCAGCTTGTAGCGGCGTTCCATCTCCGCCACGCACCAGCGCAGGCCGTTGGCGGCCTCCTTCATGTCGGTGACCACCGGCGCCAGCAGGTGCGGGATGTCCTGGTAGACGCTCAGTTCGAGCATCTTCGGGTCGATCATCAGCATCCGCAGGTCTTTCGGGCTGGCCTTGTACAGCAGGCTCAGCACCATCGCGTTGACAGCCACCGACTTGCCCGAGCCGGTGGTGCCGGCCACCAGCAGGTGCGGCATGCGCGCCAGGTCGGCCACGGTCGGCCGGCCGGCGATGTCCTTGCCCAGGGCCAGGGTCAACGGGCTGGCGGACTTGTCGTATTCCTTCGAACGCAGCAGTTCGGAGAGGAAGATCATCTCGCGGCTGGTGTTGGGGATCTCCAGGCCGATCACCGACTTGCCCGGGATCACGTCCACCACGCGCACGGATTTGACCGACAGGCCGCGGGCGATGTCCTTGTCCAGCGAACTGATCTGGCTGACCTTGACGCCGGGCGCCGGCTCCATCTCGAAGCGGGTGATGACCGGGCCGGGATAGGCGCCCACCACCTGCGCGTCGATGCGGAAGTCCTTGAGCTTGAACTCGATCTGCCGCGACAGCGTCTCCAGGGTCTCCTCGGAATAGCTGCGCGCCTGCGGCTTGGGATCGTCGAGCAGGGCCAGCGGCGGCAACCCGTCCGGCGTGCCGCCGGTGCCCTGGAACAGCGGGATCTGCGTCTCGCGCTTGGCGCGCTCGCTCTTTTCCACCCCCGCCGCGGCCGGCGGCTCGATGCGGACCGGTTCGCGCCGGGACTGGCGCACCGCCTCGGTCTTGCGGACCTCTTCGCGCTCCTCGCGCATGTTGCGAGCGCGCTGCCACTCGCCGGCCTGCTGGGTCTTGCGCCGCGTCAGCTCCGGCAACGCCAGCACGCCGGCGCCGATCTTCTCCATCACCCAGAACCAGGACAGCCCCGTGGCCAGGGTCACCGACACCAGCATCAGCACCAGCAGGAACAGGTTGCCACCGAGGCCGCCGAAGCCGTTGGCCAGCGACTGGCCGACCAGTTTGCCGATCACGCCGCCGGCCTGGCCCACGTCGCCTCCGTACAGCCGCAGGTGCAGCAGCCCGGTGACCGCGATCAGGAAGCCGACGATGCCGACCAGGCGCAGCGCCGGACCCAGTTCGTCCTCTTCGCCAAGGCCGAACAGCGCGATCCAGGCCACCGCGCCCAGGATCACCGGCAGCACGAAGGCGGCGTAGCCGAACAGCTGGATCAGCACGTCGGCGATCCAGGCGCCGGCCAGGCCGCCGAGGTTCTGCACGGGCGCGGTCACGCTGCCGCTGTTGGACCAGCCCGGATCGTCGGGCGAATAGCTGGCCAGGCAGGCCAGCAGGTACAGCAGCAGCGGCGCGATCACGATCAGCGCCAGGTCGCGCCACAGCCGTTGCCGGCGTGGGCTGGACGCGCCCGCGTCGGCGCGCGCGCTCGTGCCGCGGCTGGGCTTGCTGCGTTCCGTCAATGCCTTGGCCACATCAATCCGGGTCTGGAAGCGCTCGCAGAATGCGACGTTAGGCCTTGATCTTAAATGCTTCTGTCGGACCTTGCCTAGCGGTGTACAGGGCTGTCCTGGCCGCCGCCGGATCGAGGACCGATGCACCCTCCCCCGTCGTTCCTGCGCAAGCCGGGACCCAGCGTCTTGTCGCCACGCCAAACCTGGCTGCCACGACTGCAAGGCACCGGGTCCCGGCCTGCGCCGGGTCGATGGCGTCCAAGCGTTCCACCGCTCGCCTTGATTCACCCCGGTACGGCCGCCACTCTATGCGCTGCCTTTTCCCTTCCCTTTCCGGATCCGCATGACCGCCACCCGCCACTCGCGCCTGCTCATCCTCGGTTCCGGCCCCGCCGGCTGGACCGCCGCCGTCTACGCCGCGCGCGCCAACCTCAAGCCGCTGGTGATCACCGGCCTGCAGCAGGGCGGGCAGCTGATGACGACCACCGAGGTCGACAACTGGCCGGGCGACGCGCACGGGTTGATGGGCCCGGACCTGATGGCGCGGATGCAGGCCCATGCCGAGCGCTTCGACACCGAGGTGGTGTTCGACCACATCCACACCGCCGACCTGTCGCAGCGGCCGTTCGTCCTGTCCGGCGACAGCGCGACCTACACCTGCGATGCCCTGGTCATCGCCACCGGCGCCACCGCCAAGTACCTGGGCATCGAGTCGGAGGAGAAGTTCAAGGGCCGCGGCGTGTCGGCCTGCGCCACCTGCGACGGGTTCTTCTACAAGGACCAGGACGTGGTCGTGGTCGGCGGCGGCAATACCGCGGTGGAGGAGGCGCTGTACCTGTCCAACATCGCCCGCAAGGTCTACCTGGTCCACCGCCGCGACACCCTGCGCGCGGAGAAGATCATGCAGGACAAGCTGTTCGCGAAGATCGAGGCCGGGAAGATCGAGGCGGTCTGGCACCACGCCGTCGACGAGGTGCTGGGCGACGACGCCGGCGTGACCGGGGTGCGGGTCAAGTCCGTCCTCGACGGCGGCACCCGCGACATCGCCGCGCACGGCTTCTTCGTCGCCATCGGCCACCACCCCAACACCGGCCTGTTCGAAGGCCAGCTGGCGATGGACAACGGCTACCTGGAGATCCGCTCGGGCCTGGGCGGCAACGCCACCCAGACGTCGGTGGAGGGCGTGTTCGCCGCCGGCGACGTGGCCGACCAGCACTACCGCCAGGCGATCACCTCGGCCGGGTTCGGCTGCATGGCGGCGCTGGACGCCGAGCGCTACCTCGACAAGGGTGCGTAATGGCCCGCCGCCGGGACGCGGCGGCACTTGGCACATTGGTGCAGCGGCCTGCCAGCACAGGCATGCGGCAGCGATGACGCGGCGATGAGCCTGCAGGTTCGCGAGCTGTCCGCGCTGGCATCGGTCGAGGCCGGACAATGGGATGCGCTGCACGACGGCGCCAACCCCTTCGTCCGCCACGCCTTCCTCGAAGGCCTGGAACAGCACGGCTGCCTGCGTGCCGACTGGGGCTGGACGCCGCGCCACCTGACCCTGTGGGAAGGCGACCGCCTGGTCGCGGCGGCACCGGGGTACCTGAAGACCAACTCCCACGGCGAGTTCGTGTTCGACCATGCCTGGGCGCACGCCTATGCCCGGCACGGGCTGGACTACTACCCCAAGTGGCTGTTCGCGGTGCCCTACTCCCCGGTCGCCGGACCGCGGCTGCTGGCCCGCGACGACGACGCGCGTCGTGCCCTGCTGGACGCCATCGCGGCGCGGATGGAGATCCACGGCCTGGGCTCGGCGCACGCCAATTTCCACACGGACGCCGAGGATGTCCTGTTCGGCGAGGACTGGCTGTCGCGCGTCGACGTGCAGTACCACTGGTGCAACCGCCATGGCTGGACCACGTTCGAATCGTTCCTCGCGGCAATGGACCACAAGCACCGCAAGAACATCCGCCAGGAGCGGGCGAAGGTGCAGCGTGCGGGAATCTCCTTCCGGCGCCTGCACGGCGACGAGGCCGCGCCCGCCGACCTGGATGCGATCCACCGGTTCTACCTGCAGACCTTCCGCGACTATGGCAACGCGCCGGCGCTGACCCGGGAATTCATCGGCCATATTGCACGAACTATGCCTCGCAATATATTGATAATACTTGCCGTTATTGCTGGAACTCCAGTGGCCGGCGCGCTCTGCCTGCGCGGCACGGACACCCTCTACGGCCGCTACTGGGGCAGCGACGCGGTCCTGCCCGGCCTGCACTTCGAGGCCTGCTACTACCAGGGGATCGAATACTGCCTGGAACACGGACTGGCCCGGTTCGAACCTGGCGCGCAGGGCGAGCACAAGCTGGCGCGCGGGTTCCTGCCCGCCGTCGTCCGCAGCCGCCACCGCATCGCCGATCCGCAGTTCCGCCAGGCGCTGCGCGACTGGTGCGCGGAAGAGACGCTGTCGGTGCAGCGATACGCGGCGACGCTGGCGGCGCACGGCCCGTTCCGGGAGCCGGCCTGACGGTCGGCCGGCGAGCCGTCGTCCTTCGTCGCACCTCCTACAATCGATCGATGCCCGCCCGCCCCTGCTTCCTGCCGTCCGACCGGTACGTGCCCTTTCCCCCGGTCGCCGCCGCATTGCGCGAACCCGACGGCCTGCTTGCCGTCGGTGGCGACCTGTCGACGCCGCGCCTGCTGGAGGCCTACCGCAACGGGATCTTTCCCTGGTATTCGCTGGGCCAGCCGATCCTGTGGTGGAGTCCGGACCCACGGATGGTGTTCCGCACCGACGCGCTGCGCCTGTCCTCGCGCTTCCGCCGGAGCCTGCGCCACAGCGGCTGGCAGGTGCGGGCCGATACCGCCTTCGATGCGGTCCTGGACGCCTGCGCCGGCACCCCCCGGCCGGGCCAGCGCGGCACCTGGATCACTCCGGACATGCGCCGGGCCTATGCGCGGCTGCACCGGACCGGACACGCCCACTCGGTCGAGGTGTTCGACACCGAAGGCGCGCTGGCCGGCGGCGTCTACGGCGTGGCGATCGGCCGGATGTTCTTCGGCGAGAGCATGTTCAGCGCCCGCTCCGGCGGCTCCAAGGTCGCCCTGGCGGCGCTGGCCCGGCGGCTGCACGGCTGGGGCTGGCCATTGCTGGACGCCCAGGTCGGCAATCCGCACCTGCACTTCCTGGGCGGCGAAGCCTGGCCGCGTGCGCAGTTCCTCGAGGCGGTGTCGGAACTGGCCGCCGGCCCTGGCCGGGAAGGGCCCTGGACCGCCGCTTTCGGCGTGCTCGCCGCCGCAGAACTGGCCGCCCCGGCGGCCGGTTAACACATTTTTTGCCTTTGACGCCAGCCTCGCGTAAAATGCCCGGCTTTCCGCCCGCCAGCGCATAACCGGAACCGCATGTCGAAAGACGACTCCATAGAGTTCGAAGGCACCGTCACCGAGACGCTGCCCAACACCACCTTCCGGGTCCGCCTGGAGAACGGGCACGAGATCATCGCCCACATCTCCGGCCGCATGCGCAAGAACTACATCCGCATCCTCACCGGCGACAAGGTGAAGGTGGAGATGACGCCCTACGACCTGACCAAGGGCCGCATCACCTACCGCATGAAGTAGGGCCCGGCACGGTCTACCGGCGGAATGAACGAAGGCGGCCTCCGACCACCGCGACCGTAGGCAGGAAGTCACCGCGCCTTGCGACCCAATGCCCATGGTCATAGTCACCTCAGGCAGATTTGTCGGGTGCCGCCGGTCGATAGCGTGGCTACGGTCCAATTCCGGACCGAACCGAGCCCGACTACCATGAACACCAAGCGCCTCATCCTCACTGCATTGTCCGTGGGCGCCGCCTTCGCCGCCCACGCCAGCGACGGTACGCCGCTGACCGGCTGCGTTGAACTGGACGGCAACAAGGAAATTATCCGCTCGGGCGGATCGCAGAACTTCCTGGTGAGCGAGGGGGACGCCCACTATCTGCTGAAATTCCGCGGAGAATGCGGCTCGCTGACCACCGCCTCCCGGATCGAGATCTCCACCGACGGCACCGCCGACCGGCTGTGCGCCAAGGACACGCGGGTCAAGACCGACCGCCAGACCTGCCAGGTCAGCAAGGTCGAACTGCTAGACACCGCCCAGTTCGCTGCGCACAAGCGCGCCTCGCGCTGACGTGCCTCGTCGGATGCCGTCCGCCGCCTTCTCGTCGGGGGCGCGCGGGCAGCGTCCGGACGCTTCCACCGTTCAATGGCGTGGCATGCCACGGGTGCACTGGCCGGCGCCATGGATGTGGCCGGCGATCAGACCGTCGCCGGCAGCAGCCGCTCCGGCTCGGACTGGCTTTCCACCACCAGTTCGCCATCGACCACGTCGATGTTGACCCGGCCGCCGTCGACCAGCTTGCCGAACAGCAGCTCGTCGGCCAGCGGACGCTTGATCCTGTCCTGGATCACCCGCGCCATCGGCCGCGCGCCCATCAGCGGGTCGAAGCCGTGCTGGGCCAGCCAATCGCGCGCGGTCGGCGAGGCCGACAGGACCACGTGCTTCTCGTTGAGCTGCATCTCCAGCTCGATCAGGAACTTGTCCACCACCCGCAGGATGTGGTCGAAGCCCAGCGCCTGGAACTGCACCACCGCGTCCAGGCGGTTGCGGAACTCCGGGCTGAAGCTCTTGCGGATCACCTCCATCGCATCGGTGGAGTGGTCCTGGCGGGTGAAGCCGATCGAGCGCCGCGCGGCCTGCGCCGCGCCGGCATTGGTGGTCATCACGATCACCACGTTCTTGAAGTTGGCCTCGCGCCCGTTGGTGTCGGTCAGCACGCCGCGGTCCATGACCTGCAGCAGGATGTTGAAGATGTCCGGGTGCGCCTTCTCGACCTCGTCCAGCAGCAGTACGCAGTGCGGGGTCTTGACGATCTTCTCGGTCAGCAGGCCGCCCTGGTCGAAGCCGACGTAGCCCGGGGGGGCGCCGATCAGGCGCGACACCGAGTGCGGCTCCATGTACTCGGACATGTCGAAGCGGACCAGCTCGATGCCCAGCTGCAGCGCCAGCTGCTTGGTCACCTCGGTCTTGCCCACGCCGGTCGGGCCGGCGAACAGGAAGTTGCCGATCGGCTTGTCCGGGTTGCCCAGGCCGCTGCGCGCCAGCTTGATGGCCGAGGCCAGGGTCTCGATCGCGGCGTCCTGGCCGAAGATCACCATCTTCAGGTTGCGCTCCAGGTGCTGGAGCACGTCCTTGTCGGTGGCGCTGACCTGCTTGGCCGGGATCCGCGCCATCTTGGCGACGATGGTCTCGATCTCCTCG